>JADEYI010000325.1_pt1 | contig 74979 bp, 64 predicted proteins | sample 8542331 | NCBI WGS metagenome assembly JADEYI01 (sample SAMN16510988, study PRJNA670497) | mine drainage metagenome | isolation source: biofilm near Copperflume 1 | place: Germany: Marsberg coppermine Kilianstollen | collected 2018-02 | reverse complement strand
GCGATCCTGGCCAAGGTCGGGCGTTGTCGAGCCATTCTTGAGACGGCGCACTAGCAGGGCATTCAGCCGATCACGCATGAGCGTACGGCGTCGGTCGTAGAAGTCCGTGAAGCCGAGGACGTCGGCTCGCCTCGCCGCCGCCGGGCGCGGCGTCAGGGGTGTGGGTGATCGATGACCGTCGTACCCACCGTTCGATCCTGTGGACTCGCCAGGACCGGTGCGAAGTGCTTCGCGAACAGCGTCGGGCCGAGGATCGCCGCTGCGGCGTTCGCGGCCCCTTCGTCCCGCCACACGATGATCACATCGACGCGATCCTCGGCCGTCTTCACGAGATAGACATGCTCGAAGCCGTCGATCACGTCGAGCGTGTCGGGGAGCAAGGCACGGATCGTCGGGACGATCTCATCGACCGGTACGGAGAGGTGAAGGCGGTTGAGGACGACGGCGGACACAGCGAGCTGCCTCGGGTGGTGATGTGGATCGGGGAAGTATCGCACGGGGAGTCCCTGGCAGCCGTGCCGGTCTCGGGATGCCCATCCTACGTCGCGCTCCCGGGATTGCCCATTCCCCCACCCGCGTTCCGTGCCCCGGTGGCTAGCCCGCGCTTATCGACTGCACGATTAGCCTGCGTCGATCGGACCGGGATCTGACCGGGATCTGACCGGGATCTGACCGGGATCTGACCGGGATCTGACCGACGGGGGCCCGCCCCGATCTCCCGGGTCCATGGCACCGCTCGATCACGCTCGACCGCCGACCGTGCGCGTCGTCGAATCCGGCGGCCGCACCGTCCGAGAGCGCACTCAGCCGAACGTCGAAGCCGACACCGTCGCCACACCGCCCCGCATGCGTCGGTTAATCGTGCAGTCGATATCCGCTCCTGAACCGAGGTCCGCGTGGCCCGGAAGCGGACCGGCGGGCGCGGCGCCCATCGACCTCAGTAGCCTCGCCAGCCGTCGGCCATGGCGTCGGCGCCGGTCCTGAGCCCCGGGTGCGGGACTCGTGGCCGATCGAGCGCGAAGCGTTCTTCACCGGGTCCCACCGGAGCCCCGTCGAGCCGCGCCACGACGTGCTCGCCGATCACCGGCCCGTGCTTGAAGCCATGGCCGGAGCCCCCGCCGACGAGCCAGACGTTGTCGAAGTCGGGATGCCGGTCGATGAGGAAGTGCGTGTCGGGCGTCGTCTCGTACTGGCAGACGCGCGTCTCGACGATCGGCGCCTCGGCGAGGGCCGGGAATCGCCGGGCGAGATAGCGGCGCATGAGCCGAGCCGACTCGGGATCGACGAGCCGGTCGCCGCCGGACGGATCGAAGACGGGGCCGTATCGATCCGGCGCGATCTTGAGGCCGCGGCCGTCAACGGCCGGGATGCCGTACGACGCGGCATCGTAGTCGACGAAGCACGGCAGGCGATCGGCCGTGAAGCGATCGTCGCCACCGCCCGGGCCGACGAAGAAGACGTCCTGCTTCGTCACCCGGATGAAGTCACCGAGAATCTCCGGGAAGAGCCGCGGCAGCCACGGCCCGCAGGCGAACACGAAGGCGCCGCCACGGATGGCCCCACCGCCGCCGTCGACGACCGCCTCGAGCCGGCGCCCGGAGGCGCGACCGGGATGGACGGCACTGAGCTCGAAATGACCGCCGCCGCGCTCGAACGCCCGGACGACGGCCGCGATGCCCCGGCGGGCAAGGAGAAGTCCGGCCTCTGGCTCGAAGATCGCGAAGGCGAGATCGTCGGCGGCGATCTGCGGCCAGCGGGCATGGAGCTCATCCGGAGTCAACCGTTCGACGGGGATACGCTCCGCGCGGAGCGTCGCCTCGGAGTCCGCCTCGAACCGACCATCGCCGCTCCCGAACCACAGGCAGCCGACCTCCTGGAAGAGCGGTTCGCCCCACTCCTCCGCGGCCGTGCGCCAGAGCGTTCTGGCCCGGCGGGCCCAGCGCCCGTAGAACGGATCGTCGCCGTGGGCCGATCGGAGGATCCGCGTCTCATCGCCCGAGGTGGCGCGGGGATGGCCTGCCCCGTATGCATCGATGAGCGTGACGCTGCGCCCCGCGCGACGCGCCGCGAGCGCCGTCCAGGCGCCCATCGTCCCGGCGCCGACCACGACGAGGTCCGACGCCAGGCCGGCGGCGACCGCCGATCCTTCGCTCACCGTGCGCCAGCGGCCCGTGTCCTCACGGGGTGAGCGTGAGCGTGGTCGCCGTCGCCCGGTCGACCGCGGCCGACGAGAACGGCAGCGGGACGGTCCCGCCCGCCAGCCAGGCGCCGATGAGGTCGCCGTAGTGGCGGTCGAAGGGGTTGCCGGACTGGCCCGTCGTGATGACGATCCGAGCGGCGTCGAGCGCCCCCATGTCGATCGTCAGGCGGTACGAGGGCCCGTTGGTGACGGCGAAGACGCCCCTGATCCCCTGGGGCACGAACGACGGGTCGGACGGGTCGGGATACGCCACGCTGTACTGGGAGTATGTGTTGTCGACCGCGCCGGCGGCGCCGGCGACCGGGTACGGACCCGAGTCGAAGTACCACTCGAGGGGCCCGATGCCACTCGTGCCGAGCGTCGGCTCGCGGAACGCGATCGTGTGCTCGCGACCCCACGTCCAGCGCGCCGGATCGCCGAACGTCGATCGCAGGTCCGCACCGGCCCGGTCGAGGGCCTGGGAGACGACGTCCCGGGCCGTCTCGTGGGCGGGCGTCGACGGGTCGTCCCACCACGTGCTCGTGGGTTGTCCGAGGAGCGCGATGAGTGCCTGCCAGCTCTCCGTGGAGCCGACGTAGTCGCGGGCGAGATCGCCGAGCCGGGCGTCGAACAACCCGCGGAGGAGCCGGTACTCGAACGTCATGTAGGCCGCGCAACCGGTGCTGTCCGTCGTGCAATGGTCGTCCCACGAGCGGATCCGGTCGAGGACCGTCGTGCCGTCCGCAGTCGCCGGCGCCGCCCGCCCGAGCTGGTCGATGACGAGCGGTGCCCGCCCGACGTACGTGTCGAGCTGGACGGCGCTCAGGGTCGCCTGCGTCACCCCGCCATGCGTCGCGGCGGTCGTGAGGAGCGACGTGATCCGGGCGACCCGATAGCCGGGATCCCACTCGCGGCCGATGAGATAGGGGTACTTCGCGTCGACGGCGGCCGCGTTGGCTGTCGCGATGATCCCCGACGGTGGGTCGTACAGGCGGGGAAGGTCGTCGTACTTCACGTAGCCGGTCCACTCGTGCAGGCCGTCCCAGCCCGGGACCGGCCGGTCGCCGAGGTCCCTGGGATCCTCGCGGATCGGGACGAGACCCGGGATCTGCAGGCCGATGTGGCCGTCGACGTCGGCGTACACGAAGTTCTGCGACGGAGCCCCGTAGACGGAGAGTGCGGCCCGGAAATCGTTCCAGTTCGCCGCGGTGTCGAGGGCGAAGAACGAATCGAGGATGCGGTCCGGCTCGGCGGTCGCGGTCCAGCGGAGGCTGTACAGGGCGCCGGAGGCCCTGAGCCGGTCGCTCACGTCACTGACGATCGGGCCGTGGCCGGTCGAACGGACATCGATGGCGACGTCCGGACCGCCGGCGACCTTGATGACCTCATGACGGACGGTGAAGGCGACGGACTGGCCCTTGTACAGGTAGTGGGTGGGATCGGCCGGGTCGACCTTCTCCTGGAAGAGATCCTCGACGTCCGGGTTGACGTTCGTCGCGCCCCACGCGATCCGGGCGTTGTGGCCGAGGATGACGGCGGGGACGCCGGGGAACGAGACGCCCACGACGTCGTACGGGCAGGCGGCGCTGACCACGCGGCAGTGGAGTCCGTTCATGTACCAGACGGACGGCATGTCGAGCCCGAGATGCGGATCGTTCGCGAGGAGGGCATGGCCGGTCGCGCTCTTCGCCGCGCTCACCACGAAGTCGTTCGAGCCGATGCCATGGTCGCCGGCGGTCCCACCGGCGCCGTCGAGACCGGCGACGGCGAGGAGCCGCCCGGCGGTCGTCGCGAGGTCCTGCCAGCCGGCGGCGAGGTTCGCCGTCGCGGTGGAGACCGTGGCGGGGTTCGAGGCAGAGCCGGCGGCGGTGGCCGCCGCCGGTCCGGTCGAGCCGGTGGCACCGCCGGCGCCGATGAAGGACGTCCCGCCGGTCGCGCCGGCTCCGCCCGAGCCCGGGGCGCCCGTCGGCACCTCGACCGGAGCGGTCGCCGGGTAGGCCGGCGTGAGCTGGTTCGTGAGGGCAGGGTCGCCGAGCCGCGCGTCGGCGGCCAGCCGGAAGACCTCGCTGTCGAAGTTGCCGCCGAGATTCCATGCCTGGACCTTCGACCAGGCCGCCGAATCGAGCGGCGTCCATGGCTCCGGTTCGTAGCCACCGAGTCCGCCGCCGAGTCCGGCCTTCGCGCCGATGACGACGAACGGGAGCGGAAGCGAGCCTCGATGGGCGCCGATCCAGGCGTTCACCCCGTCGGCGTACGCCTGGAGGGCGGCTTTCGTGGCCGGCGAGGCGGCGTCAAGGTCACGCTGGCCGGCCTGCCGCCAGCCGAGCGTCCGGATGAACTCGTCCGTCTTCACGGAGCCGGATCCGAAGAGCTCCGACAGCCGTCCCGAGCTGATGTGCCGCCACACCTCCATCTGCCAGAATCGCTCGGAGGCGTGGACGTACCCCTGGGCCATGAACAGGTCGTGCGGGTCGCCGGCCGTGATCTGGGCGATGCCGCTGACGTCGCGCTGGACGGTGACTGTGCCGTGGAGACCGGCGAGCTGGAGCGTCCCGCCGACCTGCGGAAGGGCCCGCCCGGTGATCGAGGCGAGCAGGCCTCCCGTCGCGAGCACGACGACCAGCACGAGGAGCACGATGACCGCGAGGACGCCCCGGACGATGCGCACCACAGCTCCATCGAGTCGATCCGCGACCTGCCATCGACCGACGGCGTCGGGACGACGTCAGTGTGCCGAACCGGCGTCCGCCCTGCTCGTCGGATCCGCGTCGTCCCACGCGCCGGTCACCGCGGGAGCGATATCCCGCGCCCGGCCGCCTCGGCGACGGCGAGGATCGCCCGACCAAACACGACGTCCGCGAGCCCGACCCCGAGATGGGTCACGACGACGCGACCCTCGGGCCGGGCCGTCCCAGCGAGCAGCGCCTCGCCGATGGTCGCGGTGGGATCCGGATATCCCTGGAAGTCGCCGGCGGCACGCGTGGCGAGGAACTGGCCGCGCTCGTCGACGAGGAAGAGCACGGCTCCGGCGGCCACCTCCGCCGCGAGGTACGTCGCGTAGTCCACGGCGATGACGAGCGCGTGTGGCTGCAGCCAGTCATTCGTCAGGACCTGGCGGACCGGCCCGAACGAGGCGACCGTGACCACGACATCGGCATCCGCGATCGCGTCGCGAGCGGTCGCCGCCGCGCGCGCCGAGCCGATCCCGGACGTGGTCCGGGCCGCCTCGACGAGGGCGCTCGCACGTTCCGGGTGACGATCGTGGATCGCGAGATCGACGCCCGGCAGGACGTGGCCGAGCATCGGGGCATGGCTCCGCCCCTGCACGCCGGCCCCCACCACGGCGGCCCGGATCGGCCGACCGCTGACCCGCGGCGCGAAGTGCCGAATCGCGATACCGCTGACGGCAGCCGTCCGGGCCGCCGTGATCGCCGCGCCGTCGAGGATCCCGACCGGAGCGCCCGTGGTCGGGTCGTTGAGCACGACGATCGCGTGGATCGCGGGGAGTTCCCGGGCGTTGTTCGTGCCGAACCCCGTGACCCACTTCATGCCGAGCCCGTCCGCGGATCCATCTGCGGCCTCGCCGCGGAGGTACGCCGGCATCGCATGGCCAAACGATCCGGCGAGGCGCGGATGGACTCCGATCTTCGCCGGGAGCTCCGCGTCCGCGACGAGTGCGCGAAGGGTGAGCTCGGCGAGGTCGAGCCGCTCCTCGAGCGGCGGCAGCGAGGCGACGACGTCCGCGGTGGACAGGTAGCGGAGCGGCGCCCGGTCGTCGGGAGCGGGTGTCCCGCGCGCAGCTGGTCCGGAATCCCACGTCATGGCGGCATAGTGCCCGACGGACCTCGAGGACGCCACTGCCGCTCCGCCGACCGCGCTACGATTCGGCCATGATCCAGCCCGACATCGCCCAGAGCCTCGACAACCTCAAGCTTGAACGGGATGCGATCGTCCTCTACGACGCGCTCGCCACGATCGAGAAGGACAGTCACCGCGCCCATGCCTTCCGGACGATCGCCGGCAATGAGCGGCGCCACGCGGAGATCTGGGCGACGAAGCTTCGCGAGCGCGGGGCGGACGTCCCGCCGGTCGGGGCACCGCGGATGCGGATCCGCTTCATCGTCGCCCTCGCGAGGCTCTTCGGGACGCGTGCCGTCTCCGACCTCGTCCAGGCGCTCGAAGGCGACGAGGAGGAGCTCTACGACGCCCAGGCCTCGCCGGAAGTCGCCGCGATCGTCGCCGACGAACGCGAGCATGCGGAGATCTGGCGCCGACTCGAGGGAAAGGCCGCCCCGGCCACCGGTGCCCCGGCGACCGCTGCCCCGGCCGCGATCGGGGTGCATCCGCCGGGCGGGGACGGTCGGAGCGAGCGTTGGCATCGGACCGGCCAGTCGGGGACCCTGCGGGCCGTCATCTTCGGTGTGAGCGATGGCCTCGTGAGCAACCTCTCCCTCGTCATGGGCGTCGCGGGCGCCATCTCGACCCAGCCACGGTTCATCCTGCTCGCCGGGATCGCCGGCCTCCTGGCCGGCGCGTTCAGCATGGCAGCCGGCGAATACGTCTCCATGCAGAGCCAGCGCGAACTCTACGAACGCCAGATCGCCCTCGAGCGCGCGGAGCTCCAGGCGATGCCGGATGAGGAGGAATCGGAGCTCGCGAACCTCTACCGGTCGAAGGGGTTCTCCGCCGAGGAGGCTCGGACGATCGCCCATCGGATCTTCCAGGATCCAGAGGCGGCCCTCGAGACACTCATCCGGGAGGAGCTCGGACTCGACCCGAGCGAACTGGGCTCGCCGTGGGGTGCGGCCTTCGGCTCATTCGTCGCGTTCGCCGTCGGGGCGGCGGTGCCGGTCATCCCGTACCTCATCTCGAGCGGCGGCGCCGCGTTCGCCGTCAGCATCGGCGCGAGCGTCGTCGCGCTCGCCCTCGTGGGCACCGGGGTGAGCCTCATCACCGGTCGCGGAACGCTCTTCTCCGCCGGCCGGCAGGTCGTCATCGGCGCCGTGGCCGCGACCGTCACGTTCGGCGTCGGCCATCTCGTCGGTATCGCCTCGTCGTGAACCGTTCCGCCTGACGGACGCCAGGCGGACGCCGGGCAGCGCCGCATCCACCATCTGGACATGGAACGAGGCCCCTGGGGGGAGGGGCCTCGTGGGGTAGGCTATCGAATGATCGCGACGATCGCGATCGTGGTCATCGCATCCCGTAGCCGAACAGGATCCAGGTCGCGATCTGACCGGTTGGATCGGGCGCCTCGCGTCCGTCCTCGGAGCCCAGCAGGATGCTGACGAGCGAGAACAGCGCAAGGAAGGCGATGCCGGCGACGATCACCATGGCGCGTACCTCCGCTGCAGGGACGCCGACGACGGCGTCCGCATGGTGCGGTGCCTCGACGTCCGTCTGGTTCTGCACCATCATAGCCTAACGAACCAAAGGTGACAAGCGCTCGATGCCTAAGGAACCGATACCATCCGCAGAATCCGGCCGGATTGGGGCCACGGACGCACGGATCCTCGAGATCCTGCAGCGCGATGGTCGCCGGCCGTATGCGGACCTTGGCACCGATGTCGGGATGAGCGGGCCGTCCATCCACGAGCGGGTCAAGAAGCTCGAGAGTCGCGGCGTCATCCGGGGCTACTCCGCCGTGGTCGACCCGGCGACCGTGGGTCTCGCGATCCTCGCCTTCTGCTGGCTCAGCCAGGCGCCGGGTACGACGGCGACGGACCTCACGGGCGACTTCGCGGGGATCCCGGAGGTCGAGGAGTGCCACCACATCGCCGGCGAGGCGGACTACCTGCTCAAGGTGCGCGCACGCGACACGGGACACCTCGAGCGGATCCTTCGCCGGATCCAGGCTGTACCGAACGTCTTCACGACGGAGACCGATGTCGTCCTCTCGACGGCGTTCGAGCGGCGGCCGTTCCACCTGCGGGCGGAAACCGCCGCGCCGAACAAGGCGTAAGAGGCTGAGGAGATGGACGCGACCGTCGCCGTTGACGATGCCACGCTCGTCCGGGCGGTCGCGGCCGGGTCGGAGGATGCCCTCGCGACGCTCTACGATCGGCATGCGGGCGCGGTTTTCGGGGCGGCCCTCCGCCTCGTCGCGGATCGGCAGCTCGCCGAAGAGGTCGCGCAGGAGACATTCCTCGTCATGTGGAACCGAGCTGAATCGTTCGACCCGGCGCTGGGCTCGCTCGCGGCCTGGCTCCACACGATCGCCCGCAACCGAGCCGTCGATCGGCTGCGGGCCGTGGCGCGCCGCCCTCGACTCGTCTCGGCGGGATCTGTTCGGCCGGATGCCGAGACCGAAGCGGCCGCCCTCGAGCGGATCGCCGCTGGTGACGGGATCGGTGGGTCCGGCTCGATCTCCGGCTCGGGCGGGATCCACGGCCCGGAGGCGAATCTCCTCACCGCCGAGTTGCGGGCCACGATCCGTGACGCGCTCGCGACGATGCCCGAGACGGAACGCGCGGTGATCATCCTCGCCTACCGTGACGAGTTGAGCCAATCGGAGATCGCGGCCCGGCTCGGCTGGCCGATCGGCACCGTGAAGACCCGAACTCGACGGGCGCTCCTCAAACTCCGCGACGTCCTCGGGCGCGAGGAAGGGATGGAGTTCGCCCCGGCTGCCATCGCCGTCGAGGTGGGCGAGTGATCGTTCATCCGGAGGTACGCGAGCAGCTCGAGCTCGCCGCCATCGAACCCGCGGGGCTGGACCGTCTCGCGGCCGGGGACACCCCGGAAGCCACGGCGATTGCCGGCCACCTCGCCGGATGCCCGGCGTGCCTCGCCGAATTCGATCGCCTGCACCGTACGGCGTCCGTCGTCCGTGCGGCCGTGACGCAGGAGGCCGCCGAGCTCCCGTCCGAGCTGCGAGCCCGGACGCTCGCCTTCGTTCGCGAGCTGGGTGTGACACGGGCCCAAGCGGCGGCAGCTCTCGGCTCGGTGGGGGGACCCGCGGCCGTGACCGGATCGGCGTCCGCGTCGCTCGCCGGTGGCCGCGCACACCGCCCGTTCGGCGCCGCCGCATGGATCGCGTCGATCGCCGCCACGCTCTTCATCGCGGTCCTCGCCACGAGTGCGCTCGTGGGTGGAAGTGCCGGTGGCGGCGCGACCGCCGAGAACGATGCGACGGAGCTCGCGAAGATCGCATCGTGGACGGTCCGTGTCGCCGCGGCGCCTGACGCCCGGGAGATCGGTCTCACCCCGGCGGCCGGCGGGGACGCACGCGGCAGCCTCACCTTCTCGGCCCGTGATGGATCCCTCGTCGTGGTCGCGGCCGGTCTCGCCCCGGCTCCGTCCGGCAAGGAGTACCGATGCTGGCTCGAGACGCCCGCCGGTCGCACGCGGATCGGTCGGATGTACCTGGCGCGGACCATCGCCTACTGGGTCGGCGACGTCACGAATCTCGGATCCTTCCCGGCCGGCACGCGGTTCGGGGTCTCGCTCGAGGATCTCGGTGCCACCGGAGTCGGCGGTCCGGCCGTCCTCATCGGCACGTTGTGAGCGTCCGTACGGACCCGCCTGTCGCGTCCGGCCCACCCGCGGTGTCTGGCCCACCCGACGCGCCCGGTCCGCGGAGCAGGACCGGCAACCCGGTCCTGGACACGTCCGTCGCGGCGATGTTCGATGCGATCGCGCCGGTCTACGACCGGATGAACACCCTCATGACGTTCGGTCTCGACGGCGGTTGGCGTCGGGCGGCCGTGGCGGCGACGCGGGCGGCAAAAGGCGACGCGCTCATCGATGTCGCGTGCGGCACCGGCAAGCTCGCCGCCGCACTCGCCGAGCGGGTCGGGCCGTTCGGCCGCGTCCTCGCGATCGACCTTGCGCCGGCGATGATCGCCGAGGCCACCGATCGTCATCGCGACCTCGTCCAGCTCGAGTTCCGGGTCGGGGACGCGCTCGCGCTGCCGGCCGAGGAGGGGTCCTTCGAGGCGGCCACGATCGCGTTCGGCCTCCGCAACCTCGCCGACTTCGAGGCCGGGTTCCGTGAGCTCGCCCGGGTCGTGCGACCGGGTGGCCGTGTCGTCTGTCTCGAGCTTTCCGTGCCGCGGCCGAGGTGGTGGGGTCGGATCTACCACGGCGTGTTCCGCCGGATCGCACCGCTCCTCGGGTCCCTCTTCGGCCATCGCGACGCGTATCGCTACCTGCCGACGTCGCTCGACGGGTTCCCGGATCCGGACGAGCTCGTCCGGACGATGATCCTGGCCGGCCTGACGGATGTGTCGTATCGACGACTCGCGTTCGGCGCGGTCGCCCTCCATCGGGGGGCGGTGCCGGACCGATCGGGCTAGGCGGGTCGGGCCTCGTCGCGGATCCCGGCGCCCCTCGCGGCCTCCGAACCCGCCGCGTCGCCGCCGTCCGCGCGGCCGCCGCGAGGCTCGACCGGCCCATCGTTGACCCACGGCGGTCCGCCGTCGGTCCAGATCGAGTCGGCCGGTGGCACGCTCGCGAGGAACGTTCGATGGAGCCGCAGGACCTCGAGGATGTCCGCGACATCGGACTCCGTGCCCGACGCGGCGAGCGCGTCGACGATCCAGCGAGCCTCTGCCTGCCGCTCGCCCTCCGTCACGTCGTCCTCGTGGCGGCGCATCTCGGCGAGGACGAGCCAGGCGAGTCCGGCGCCGATCGCGAGCCCGACGAGCAGCAGCCACCAGTCGACCTGGACGTTCATCGGCCGGCGCGAGTGGTCGCCGATCGTCGGCGGACTGCGGGGAGGGGGTCCATGCGCCGGCCAGTATAGGGTCGGTCCGCGGATCGCCGGCGTCAGGCCCGATGCTCCGTATACTGACCCCCCATGATCGACATCACCCCGAACCCGATCGCCCTCCAGCTCGGGCCCCTCACGATCTTCTGGTACGGCATCGGCTACGCGGTCGGCCTCGCCGTGGCGTATTTCGTCATGACCAGCGAAGCGCGCCGGCGCGGCCACGATGCGGATCTCCTCGCCAACGGACTCATCGTCGTCGCTGTCGCGGCGCTCATCGGCGGCCGGGCGTACCACGTCATCGACCAGTGGTCGAACCTCTACGCGTCGGACCCGATCAAGGTCTTCCTGCCGCCATACACCGGCCTCGGGGTCTACGGCGGGATGATCACCGGGACGATCGCGGCGTTCCTCTATGCCCGCTGGAAGCGAGCGTCGTTCTGGACGTGGACGGACATCGTCGCGCCCGGGCTGTTCGCGATGCAGATGGTCGGGCGATGGGGCAACTTCTTCAACCAGGAGCTGTACGGCCCGCCGACGAGCCTGCCGTGGGGGATCGCGATCCAGTGCGATCACCGGATCGTTGCGTACCCCTGCGCGACGTATCCGTTCGCGACGACCGCCTTCCAGCCTCTCTTCCTCTATGAGTCCCTGTCCGGGCTCGCCGGACTCCTCGTCCTGCTCTGGCTCGCGCGCCGGTTCGCCCCCCGCATCCACACGGGCCAGCTTCTCGGCTTCTTCTTCGTCTGGTATGGGGTGACGAGGTACACGCTCGAAACGCTGCGGGCGGACAACTGGACGTTCTTCTCGATCCCGACCGCGCAGATCTTCTCGGTGCTGTTCATCGCTGCGGGCCTCGTCGTCATCGCGGTCCGCGGGCGGGTCGCGCCGACGCTCGCGACCGTCGACGATGCTGCGCGGGCCGCGGCCGCTGCTGCGGCTGCACCGCTCGCCGGCGAGGGCGTGGATCCAGGAGCGACCGCGCCTGCCTGACGGCCCGACACCGGACTCCGGCACACCGGACTCCGGCACGAACGCCGTGCGCGCGGTGGACGGTCCGCGTCGGCGACGCGCGATGTCCGGCAGGCTCGCTCCCCGAGCGCTCGCCGAGGCCAGGCCCGACGGGGCCGTCGAAGGGCTCGCCTGGCTCGGTCGACCCCCGGAGGCTCGGGCGTCCGTCCTCTACCGGGTCGTCCGCCTGTTCGCCCGGTTCATCCTGTTCGTCATCCTCCGCTTCCGGATCCGGACGTCCGGTCAGGTGCACCTGCCCACCGGTGGATACCTGCTCGTGGGGGCGGCCCACCGAGGCTGGATGGATCCCTTCCTCGTCCTTCACGCGATCCCGTCCGAACCACGGGCCTGGTTCCTCGGCAGCGCACCGTCCACCTTCACGTCGCGCTTCCGCGAAGCGCTCATCCATCGGCTGGGCGGCCTCCTGCCGGTGTGGCGTGGGGGCGTCGGCATCGACGCGCACGTCGCGTCCGCCCGGGCGGTCATCGCCGGGGGCGGTGTGTTCGTCCAGATGCCGGAAGGGACGGTGAACGGGCCGCCCGGACGTATCGGGACGTTCCGGATCGGGTGGGCGATCATCGCGCTCCGGACCCGGACGCCGGTCGTGCCGCTCGCGATGGCCGGCACGGAGGAGCTGTATCTCGGACGGCGGATGGCGTCGCGGGTGCTGCCGGCGACGTCCCTCGAGGAACTGCTCGGGTCGTCCGGCCCGGTGCCCTCGCCGCCGGAGGGCAGCCGCGAGGAATTCGATCTCGCACGACGGCTCACCGACGCGCTCGCCCTGCGCCTGGCCCCGGCCGTCGCGGCGCTCCACCCGTGGACGGACGATCCGCCCGGCCGTCCCCGTCGCCTCCGCGGTCGCCTGACGTGGCTGCTGCTCCGACCCGGTCGGCTCGATCGGTCCGACTGAGGTTGCGTCCGGAACCCAGGGGCGGGCCGCGCTCGGAGATCCGTCGCTGCGGACCGGCTCGGCTCCCGGCTCTGTCGCCGGTGTCGCCCGTCGTCGCCGCCCCGGCCGATCCGAGCGTACTCCCGCCTCACGGGTCGTATCCGAGTCCTGATCGCTCGCGGGCCCAGGGTGGCGAGCGGGCGACGCCGGTTCCGGTGCCAGCGACGCATCCACGAGCGTGGTTGCGGCGGCCCGGAACACGAGATCCAGCGATCGATCGTCGAGATCACTGGTCGCCTGCGCCTCGCACTCGGATAGGGCCCACCAGGTGGGAGTTCGCCGAAGCGGCGCCACACCCGCCGAAGCGGTGCCTCGATGACGGCCACGACGGCGGCCGCGCCGCGACGCTCAGTCGCCTGATGCGCCGCCGGCGCGTCTCTGCCGTCTCGGCCACTGACAGCCGTCTCCGCTGCCGGTGTCGACGCCACCTATACTCCGCCGCGATGCAGTACGCCGGATCCATCGTCGAGCTCGTCGGCCATACGCCCCTCGTCCGGCTGACCCGAGTCACCCGCGATCTCGGCCCGCTCGAGCGTCAGCCGCTCCTGCTCGCCAAGCTCGAGATGCTCAACCCCGGCGGATCGGTGAAGGATCGGATCGGGCTGCCGATGATCGAAGCCGCCGAGCGTGCCGGCCTCCTCCGCCCGGGCGGCACGATCATCGAGCCGACGAGCGGCAATACCGGCCATGGCCTCGCGATCGCCGCCGCGCTCAAGGGGTATCGCTGCATCTTCGTCATGGCGGACAAGCAGTCGACCGAGAAGCGCCAGCTTCTTCGCGCGTACGGGGCGGAGGTCGTCCTGTGCCCGTCCAACGTCCCTCCCGAATCGCCGGAAAGCTACTACTCGGTCGCTGCGCGTCTCGCCCGCGACATCCCCGGCGCGTTCAAGCCGGACCAGTACTGGAACCCGGAGAATCCCGCCGCCCACGAACGGACCACCGGCCCCGAGATCTGGGAGCAGACGGACGGCCGGATCAGCCATTTCGTCGCGAGTGTCGGCACCGGCGGGACGATCACCGGCGCGTCGCACTTCCTCAAGGCTCGGAACCCGTCGCTCACCGTCGTCGGGGCGGACCCGGAGGGAAGCATCCTCAGCGGCGACACGGCTCGCCCGTACCTCACGGAGGGCATCGGCGAGGACTTCCTCCCGGGTACCTACGATCCGGCGGTCGTCGACCGATGGGTCCGCGTGAGCGACCGCGACGCGTTCGCCGCCGCCCGACGGCTCACGCGCGAGGAGGGGATCCTGTCCGGTGAGTCGTGCGGGACCGCCCTCGTTGCCGCCCTCGAGGTCGCCCGCGAGCTCACGGCCGCCGGCGCCGGACCGGAGACGGTCATGGTCGTCCTCCTGCCGGACGGCGGCCGGAGCTACATCTCGAAGCTGTACAACGACGAGTGGATGCGCTCGAACGGCCTGCTCGACACGACCGGCGCGGTCGTCCGCATCGGCGACCTCCTCGCGGACCGGCACCATGCCGGCTCGCTCCCGGACCTCGTCCTTGCCCGGACGACGCAGCGCGTCGGCGACGCCATCGCGCTGCTGCAGGAGTACGGGATCAGCCAGCTGCCGGTCTCGGAGGCGGCCGAAGGCTCGGCGATCGCCGGCATCGTCGGGTCGATCACGGAGAAGGGCCTGCTCGACCGGGCCTTCCGCGATCCGACCGTCGTCGAGCGGACCGTCGGCGAGGTGATGGATCGACCGCTGCCGCTCATCGACCTGTCGGCCTCGCTCGACGAGGCCTTCGCCCTCCTCTCGGAGGGTGCGTCTGCGGTGATCGCGGTGGGGGTGGATCGGCCGGCGGGCGTCGTCACGAAGCTCGACGTGCTCGAGTACCTCGCTCACCGGCCGATCGTCCGGAGGTAGTCGACGTCCGACCGCGATCCGGCCCGGCCGCCGATGCGATGATGCCGCCATGCAGGACGAACCGATCCCGACCGGTTGGGCGCTCGCCACCCTCGCCGTCCACGCGGGCCAGGAACCGGACGAGCTGACCGGTGCGGTCGCACCGCCGATCTATCAGACGGCGACGTACGCCCAGGATGGCGTCGGCCGACCGCGACACGGGTACGAATACAGCCGGACCCAGAACCCCACCCGCGATCGGCTCGAACGCGCGGTCGCCGCGCTCGAAGGTGGACGACACGGGATCGCATTCGCGAGCGGGTCCGCGGCGACCGCTGCCATCGCCGAATTCGCCGCCGAGGGCGACGAGGTGCTCGTCGGCGACGACGTGTACGGCGGGACGTACCGCTATCTCGAGCGGGTCCACCGCGCTCACGGCGTCGTGCCGCGCTACGTCGACCTCGCGTCCGGGTCCGATGCGCTGTGGGAGGCGCTGAGCGAGCGTACTGCGCTCGTCTGGTTCGAGTCGCCCTCCAATCCGCTCCTCAAGCTCGTCGATATCGCCGCCACGGCTCGGACGGTGGATCGAAGGGCCGCGGAGGGAGGCCGACGACCGCGCATCGTCGTCGACAACACCTTCGCGTCCCCGATCACCCAGCGCCCGCTCGAGCTCGGAGCGGACATCGTGTTCCACTCGGCGACGAAGTACCTGTCCGGTCATTCGGACACGGTCCTCGGGGTTGCGGTCACGAACGACGACGCGATCGCGGAGCGACTGCGCTTTCTCCAGAACGCGATGGGTGCGGTGCCCGGACCGTTCGACTGCTTCCTCGTCCTCCGCGGGCTGCGGACCCTCGCGCTGCGGGTGGAGCGACATGCGACGAACGCCCTCGCCGTCGCGAGCTTCCTCGCCGTGCGGGCCGACGTGGAATGGGTCGCCTACCCCGGTCTCGCCTCGGACGCGGCGGCAAGCCTCGTGGGCCCGGACCGCCAGATGCGGACCGGCGGCGGGATGGTGAGTTTCGTGCCGCGGCCTCTTCTCGGCTCCGAGGCCGCCGCCGGCTCTGCCCGCCTCGCCGGGAGGACCGCCCGTGAGCGCGCGATCGCGATCTGCGAGGCGACCCGCATCTTCACCCTCGCCGAGTCGCTCGGCGGCGTCGAGTCCCTCATCGAGCTGCCGGCGGTCATGACCCACGCCTCTGTGGCCGGCTCGCCGCTGGAAGTCCCCGAGGCGCTCATCCGTCTCTCCGTCGGCATCGAGGCCGCCGAGGACCTCATCGCCGATCTCCGCCAGGCGCTGGACGGGGCGTAGCGGTGGGACCCGTGGCGAGACCCGGTATCGGCGCGGTGTACCCTCGCGTCTTCACGCTGGCGGACGGCGAGAGGCGCCTCCGGGCTGGGCACCGGGAGTGGGACGTGACGCGGAGTCGACCGTGATCTGCGCGAGTTGCGGCAAGGAGAACGTCGCAGGTCGAAAATTCTGCATCGAGTGCGGTGCGCGCCTGGTCGCCGGGTGCCCGACGTGCGGCGCGATGAACCCGCCTGGAGCGCGCTTCTGCGGGGAGTGCGGGACCGCGCTGGCCGAGGAGGACGGATCCCGTGGGGGAGCCGCGACGCCACAGTCCGGCGATCCCACCCGATCTGACGGGCGGGGAGGCACGGCCATCGCGACGCCGATCTCCGAGCGTCGCCTCGTATCGGTCCTGTTCGCCGACCTGGTCGGCTTCACCAGCCTGGCCGAAGGCCGCGACGCGGAGGAGACGCGCGCCCTTCTCAGCCGTTATTTCGAGATCGCCCGCGACGTCATCGGCCGCTACGGCGGGATCGTCGAGAAGTTCATCGGCGATGCCGTCATGGCGGTCTGGGGTGCACCCGTCGCGCGCGAGGACGATGCCGAACGGGCGGTTCGGGCGGGCCTCGAGCTCGTCGACGCGGTCCGCGCCCTCGGGCCAGGCGTGGAGGCACGCGCCGGCGTTCTCACCGGCGAGGCCGCCGTGACGCTCGGCGCGACCGGCGAGGGGATGGTCGCCGGCGACCTGGTGAACACCGCGTCGCGCCTGCAGAGCGTGGCTCCGCCGGGTGCCGTCCTCGTCGGCGATGCGACGCATCGGGCGGCGTCGAAGGCCATCGCGTTCGAGGAGGCCGGCGAGCAGACGCTCAAGGGCAAGTCCGCGCCGGTACCCGCGTGGCGCGCGCTCCGCGTCGTCGCCGAGGTAGGCGGTCGGAACCGATCCGAAGCGCTCGAAGCGCCGTTCGTGGGTCGCGACGAGGAACTGCGACTCCTCAAGGAGCAGTTCCATGCGACGGGACGCGACCGGCGCGCCCGCCTCGTCTCCGTCATCGGTCCGGCGGGAATCGGCAAGAGTCGACTCGCCTGGGAGTTCCTCAAGTACCTCGACGGGCTCGTCGAGACGATGTACTGGCACGATGGACGATCGCCGGCGTACGGCGACGGGATCAGTTTCTGGGCACTCGGCGAGATGGTCCGCGAACGCTGCGGGCTCCTGGCGACCGACGATGAGGCCACCACGAGGAGTCGCGTGCGGGAGACGCTCGAGCGCTGGGTCCTGGACGAACCCGAGCGTCGCTGGATCGAGCCCGCGATTCTTACGCTCCTCGGTCTCGACCGCACGACATCCGATGGCGGCGGTGCACCGGCGCGGGCCGATGGACTGTTCGCGGCCTGGCGGACATTCTTCGAGCGGATCGCGGCCGAGGGCACCGTGGTCCTCGTGTTCGAGGACCTCCACTGGGCGGATTCCGGGCTGCTCGATTTCATCGACCACCTGCTCGAGTGGGCGCGCAACCTGCCGATCTGCATCGTCACCCTGGCCCGGCCTGAACTCCTCGAGCAGCGAGCCTCGTGGGGGGCCGGAAAGCGGAACTTCACCAGCCTGAGCCTCGAGCCCCTGTCGCCGGCGGCGATGCGCCTGCTCCTCGGCGGACTCGTGCCCGGCCTCTCGGATTCGGTCGTCAGGACGATCGTCGCCCGCGCCGACGGCATCCCGCTCTACGCCGTCGAGACCGTCCGGATGCTCCTGGCCGACGGCCGGCTCACGGAGGAGGGCGGCGCCTATCGGCCAGTCGGCACGCTCGCCGACCTCGCCGTGCCCGAGACACTGCACGCCCTCGTCGCGGCCCGGCTCGACGGTCTCGAGTCAGCCGACCGATCGCTCCTCCAGGATGCGGCCGTCCTCGGCCAGAGCTTCACAATCGCTGGCCTGGCAGCCGTCTCGACCGTGGATGCCGAGACACTCGAGCCGCGCCTCCGGGCCCTGGTCCGGCGCGAGCTCCTCACCCTGGAATCGGACCCGCGAAGCCCCGATCGCGGGCAGTATGCGTTCGTCCAGGCGCTCATCCGCGAGGTTGCCTATAACACGCTCGCCCGGACCGACCGCAAGAGCCGCCACCTCGCCGCTGCCCGCTGGTTCGAGTCGCTCGATGACGGCGAGGGTGCTGGCGAACTCGCCGGTGCGCGTGCCGCCCAATACCTCGCCGCCTATCGCAACGCGCCGGAGGGACCGGAGGCGGACGCCCTGGCCGGCCAGGCGCGGCTCGCGCTCAAGGGTGCCGCGGACCGTGCCGCGTCACTCGGATCGTATCGGCAGGCCCTCGGGTTCCTCCGCCAGGCGCTCGAGACGACGGTCGACCCGACCGAGCTCGCCGTTCTCCGGGAACGGGCCGCCGAGGCAGCGTCGAACGACGCGGACATCGAGACGGTCCGCTCCTTCATCGACCCGGCCATCGCCTGGTATCGCGAGCAGGGCGATCGGACCGGAGTCGCGCGGACGAGCGCGCTGCTGGGCATGGCCCTCACGAACGACGCCCAACCGATCGCGGCGGCCGCCGTCCTCGAGGCCGCCGTCCTCGAGGCAGCCGATCTCGAATCCGAGCCGGACGTCGTGCGCCTCCTGACCGATCTTTCTCGTGCCTACGCGATCGTCAGTGATCCGCGCGCACTCGAGCTCGCCGATCGGGCGATCGCGGCGGCCGAGCGCCTCGAGCTCATCCCGTCCGTCGCGGAGGCGCTGGTCAACCGCGCGCTCGCCCTCGGATTCGCCGGTCGAAGCCAGGAGCCCATCGCGATCCTGCGGGGTGTCATTCCGCTCACCGAGGCTCACGGACTCATCCAGACCCGCCTGCGGGCCGGGAACAACCTGAGCGCAAATCTCTGGGCGTTCGACCCGCGAGCCGCACACGCCATGAATGACGAGCTCATCGACCTCGCCCGTCGCAACGGGATACGGGGCTGGCTCTCCCAGTTCCTGCAGGGCGGTGTCGGGTCCGCGGTGTACGTCGGCGAGTGGGCGGACGCCGACCGGCTCATCGCAGAGATCGACCGGGACGAGTTGACGCCGTCGATGGCGGTGAGCCTCGGCGAGAGCGAGGCACTCCTGTTCGCCCTGCGTGGCGACGCTGCACGTGCACGGTCGACGCTCACGGGGCTCGAGCCGTTTCGCGGCCTGTTCGACGACCCGCGGGCGGAGGGATGGCGGCATCAGACGCTCGCCATCATCGATTCGCTCGCCGGGAGCCTCGACCAGGCGTTTGCCGCCGGCATGCGATGTGCCGGGCTCGGGTTGGACATGGCATTCGTCGGGGCCGAGTGGGCCGCCCGGGCGGCGATCTGGTCGGGTGACGCGCGACGCGCCCGGAGCGCCCTGGAGCTGCATCTCGCCCGGCCGGAGCGGGGTCCGGTGGTCGCCGCCGACCGGCGCGTCCTGGGCGCCGGTGTCAGAGCGCTCGAGGGCGATCGCGCCGGGGCGATCGCCGACTACCGAGTCGCGATCGCCGCCTATCGCGACCTGCGGCTGCCGCTCCACCTCGGGATGAGCCTGCTCGACTACGCGACGATCATCGGCCCGGGTGTCCCCGACGCGCGCGCGGTCGCCGACGAGGCGCGCGAGATCTTCACGCGTCTCGGGTCCCTGCCGCTCCTCGCCCGTCTCGATGCGGGTCTGGCTCGCTGGACGACGTCCGCGGTTCGGGCAGAAGCGCACGCCGCCCGTCCGGTCGCCTCAGCGTAGACCTGCCAGCGTCGCGACCGTGTCGCAACCTTGTGTAACGGGTGTATCATCCGCCGGACTGCGGAAGCCGACTCCCTCCGGGCCCGACGACACCATCGAGCACGGAGCCACGCGCGGCCGGTCGACCACCCGACGAATCGGGCTGGGCCGGCCAGCCTCGCGCACAGGAGACGGAGATGACGTCAGCGCCCACCAACCCCAGGACGCGCCAGGCGACGTCCGCCGGCCCGACACCGCCGCCGTTCGGTCGCCACATCCGCGCCAACCTCGCGACAGCCGAGCTCTACGAGGACGCGATCCGCGCCGGGGAGGGGATCGTCGCCGCGGCCGGCCCCCTTGTCGTCCGGACGGGGAAGCACACCGGTCGCTCGCCGCAGGACAAGTTCATCGTCCGCGAGCCTTCGAGCGAGGGAAAGATCTGGTGGGGCGACGTCAATCGGGCGATCACCCCGGAGCACTACGACCGGCTTCGGGCGCGCCTCGTCGCCTACCTCGCTGACCGACCGCTCTACGCGCAGGACTGTTTCATCGGTGCGGACCCCGCACATCGACGTTCGCTGCGCGTGTACACGGAGACGGCCTGGGCGAGCATCTTCTCCCGAAACCTGTTCCGCCGACCGTCCGCCGCCGACCTCGCGCGGTTCGTGCCGAACTTCACGATCATCGACGTCCCGTCATTCAGGGCGGATCCGGCGACGGAGGGAACGCGCACGGAGACGGCGATTCTCCTGAATTTCGCCAGGATGGAGATCCTCATCGTCGGGACCGAGTACGCCGGCGAGATCAAGAAGGGCGCCTTCACGGTCATGAACTACCTCCTCCCCGACGAGGGGGTGTTGCCGATGCACTCGTCGGTGAACGTCGGCGCGGCGGACGATCCGGCCATCTTCTTCGGCCTCTCGGGGACGGGGAAGACGACGCTCTCCGCCGATCCCGAGCGGACCCTCATCGGCGACGATGAGCACGGCTGGGGACCGGACGGCCTCTTCAACTTCGAGGGGGGCTGCTACGCCAAGACGATCCGCCTCTCGCCGATGTACGAGCCGGACATCTTCGCCACGACCCGTCGCTTCGGGACGATCCTCGAGAACCTCGATCTGGATCCCGTGACCCGGGAGCTCGACCTCGACTCCGAGCGGTTTACGGAGAACACGCGGGCTGCCTATCCGCTCGACTTCATCGGCAACGCGGATCCGACCGGCATCGCCGGGCAACCCCGGAACGTCGTGCTCCTGACGGCCGATGCCTTCGGCGTGCTGCCGCCGATCTCGCGCCTGACGCATGCCCAGGCCGCCTACCACTTCATCAGCGGGTACACGGCGAAGCTCGCCGGGACGGAGGTCGGGGTCAGGGAGCCGAAGGCGACCTTCAGCACGTGCTTCGGGGCGCCGTTCACGCCCCGCCATCCGGGCGAGTACGCGCGGATGCTCGCCGAGCGGCTGGCGCGATGGGACGTCCCCGTCTGGCTCGTCAACACCGGCTGGACGGGTGGACCGTACGGCACCGGGGAGCGGATGAACATCAACCACACCCGCTCGATGGTCCGGGCCGCGCTGTCCGGGGCCCTCGACGGGGTGCCGACGGTCAGCGATCCGATCTTCGGCATCGAGGTACCGGTCGCCTGTCCCGATGTGCCGGCCTCGTTCCTCTCGCCTCGCTCCACATGGGCGGACGGTGCCGCGTACGATCGGGCTGCGGCGCGACTCGCCGCGATGTTCGCGGAGAACTTCGCCGCATTCCGGGACGGGGTCGATCCCGAGGTGGCTGCGGCGGGCCCACGGGTCGCCGGTACGTAGAATCCCTGGACCCGCGGCGTCGGCCGCACTCCCCGTAGCCCCGAAGGAGCCTCCCACCATGGCCCGCCACAAGGTCACCGTTATCGGCGCCGGCAACGTCGGCGCGACCAGCGCGCAGCGGATCGCGGAGGCCGGTCTCGCGGACGTGGTGCTCGTGGACATCGTCGAGGGGCTTCCCCAGGGCAAGGGTCTCGACCTCGCGGAGGCGGCGCCGGTCGTGGGCCATGATGCGCGGGTCGTCGGCACGAACGACTACGCCGACACCGCCGGCAGCGATGTCGTCGTGGTCACCTCCGGTCTCGCCCGGCAGCCGGGGATGAGCCGCGACGACCTCCTGGCGAAGAATGCGGGCATCGTCCGGGCCGTGGTATCGGCGGCCGCCGCCGTCTCGCCGAACGCGATCCTCATCATCGTCACCAACCCCCTCGACGCGATGTGCCACGTGGCGATGGAGGCGTCCGGCTTCCCGCGCGAGCGCGTGCTCGGGATGGCCGGGGTGCTCGACTCCGCGCGCTTCCGTTCGTTCATCGCCGAGGAGCTCGGCGTCAGCGTGAGCGACACGCACGCCTTCGTCCTCGGCGGTCACGGCGACACGATGGTGCCGCTCCCGCGGTACTCGACGGTCGCCGGGATCCCGATCACGGAGCTCATGACGCCCGAGCGGGTCGCCGCCCTCTGCGCCCGGACCGCCAACGGCGGCGCGGAGGTCGTCGCGCTCCTCAAGAGCGGTTCGGCCTTCTATGCACCGGCAGCGTCCGTCTTCGAGATGGTCGAGTCGATCCTCCACGATCGGAAGCGGGTCCTTCCGTGCGCGGTGCTCCTCAAGGGCGAGTTCGGGACCTCGGACCTGTTCGTCGGCGTCCCGATCGTTCTGGGCGCGGGTGGCATGGAGCGGGTCATGGAGATCGCGCTCGCGCCGGATGAGCGAGCCGCCTTCGACCGAAGCGTCGGCGCGGTGCGGGAGCTGGTGGCGACGCTCGCCACGCTCGGCTGACGGGGCGCCGGAGCTCGAGGCCTGAGAATCCGAGCGTCGAGGGGGTCAGACCGGCGCCCGGGTCGATGCCCGGCCCTCCCCCCTCTGGGCCGGGAACCGACCGGTCGGATGGCTCACGCCGAGGGTATCCGACGGGCGGATGATGGTCGGCTGGCCGACGCGTCCGTGAGCTTCGAGCCGACAAACGACCTGTCGGCCTGACGACAGGTCGACGCTCAACCGAACGCGTCGTCCACGTCCAGCCTCCAGTCCACGTCGAGTCGCCCGGTGCGACGGCTACACTCTCGGGCACCGTGCCGTTTGCCGCGATCGTCCTCGATTTCGACCCGATCCTCCGCTTCGGCGGGTATGGCGTGCGCTGGGAGACCCTCGGCATCGCCGGCTCGGTGCTGGTCGGGATCCTGCTCGCCGCCGTCATCGCCGGACGGACGGCGGTCGATGGCCCGGCGACACCCGCGTGGGCGCGGGGGGATCGGGCCAGGCTTCGCCGTGACGACCTCCTGTTCATCGTGCTCGGGGCCGTGCCGGGCGCGGCCGTCGGCGGACGCATCGGCTACGTCCTGCTCCATCGCGATTTCTATGCCGCGAACTCGTCGACGATCCTCGATCCGGGCCAGGGGAGCCTCGAACTCAGCCTGGCCGTCGTCGGGGCGACCCTCACCGGCGCGTATGTCGCACGCCTGCTCGACGCCCCCGTGGGTCGCTGGCTCCACGCTGCGGTCGTGCCAGTCTTCCTGACGATCGGGCTCGGCGAGCTCGCCCGGGTGCTCGGAGGCAGTGGCCAGGGCGCGTCGTCCGACGCGTCGTGGGCGCTCGCATATGGAGGTGCCGGTCCGTGGGGCTCGCTGGGGCCGGCGATCCCGGCCCATCCGGCGCAGGTGTACGGCGCGATCGTCGCCGGCCTCGTCCTCGTGGTCGTCGGCCTCCTCACGGCCCTCGGCGGCTTCCGCGCCCGAGACGGCTCGGTATTCCTCGTCGCGTTGCTCATCTGGGCCCTCGGTCGCGCCGTCGTCTCCGCCACCTGGCGCGACGACCCGCTGCTCGGCCCGCTCCCGGCCGGCGGCGTCCTCGCCCTCGGGGTCGCGTCGGTCGCGCTGGCGAGCCTCGTCGTCCGCCGATGGACCACGCGCCGCCGCGTCCGGGCTGCGGGCGACCTGGCCATGGCGGACTGGCCGGATCCCACGGATCCGCCCCGCGCATAAGTCTCGAACCGTCCCCATCGACCATCGCGCTATCCTTGCCCGAGCGGTCGTCGTCCACGACGCGACGACCGGTTTCGCTCGAACGTGGCCGGCATTCGCCAGGTTGCGCGCATCCGGGCGGCTGACGAACAGCGAGGGATCGACATGACGCAGGTCGCCGAACCGCATCTCCCGTCCGGTGCGACGCCGAGCGGGCAGCCCGCGGGAGGCGCCGGCCTCGCCCGCGTGGATCACTGGATCGGTGGCCGGCGAGTCGCCGGGACATCCGCTCGCCACGGGCCGGTCTACGATCCGGCGACCGGGCGGATCGCCCGAGAGGTGGCCTTCGCGTCGGTCGAGGAGGTCGACACCGCGGTGGCGGCTGCGAAGGCGGCCTTTCCCGCGTGGCGAGCGACATCGCTCGCGAAGCGCGCCGAGATCATGTTCCGCATCCGGAACCTCGTCGATGTCCATCGGCGCGACATCGCCGACTTCCTCACCTCGGAGCATGGCAAGGTCCCGTCCGACGCACTCGGCGAGATCGCCCGTGGGCTCGAGAACATCGAATTCGCCTGCGGGATCCCCCATCTCATGAAGGGCGGGTTCAGCGAGCAGGCCTCCACCGGGGTCGACGTCTATCAGATCCGCCAGCCGCTCGGTGTCGTGGCCGGCATCACCCCGTTCAACTTCCCGGCGATGGTCCCGATGTGGATGTTCGCCAACGCCATCGCCTGCGGCAACACGTTCATCCTCAAGCCGTCCGAGAAGGATCCGTCGGCCTCGATCTACCTCGCCGAGCTGCTCGCCGAGGCGGGCGTGCCGGCGGGCGTCTTCAACGTGATCCAGGGCGACAAGGTGGCGGTCGATCGCCTCCTCGAGCATCCGGACATCGCGGCCCTGTCGTTCGTCGGCTCGACGCCGATCGCGCGGTACATCTACGAGACGGGGACGAAGGCGGGCAAGCGCGTCCAGGCGCTCGGTGGTGCGAAGAACCACATGGTCGTGCTGCCGGACGCGGACATCGACATGGTCGCCGACGCCGCGGTCTCGGCGGGGTACGGCTCGGCAGGCGAGCGATGCATGGCGATCGCCACGGTCGTGGCCGTCGGCGGCATCGGCGACGCGGTCGTCGAGGCGATCAAGGCACGATTGCCGAAGGTGAAGGTGGGACCGGGCTCGGATCCGGACGCCGAGATGGGGCCGCTCGTCACCCGCCAGCACCGGGACAAGGTCGCGAGCTATCTCGACTCCGCCGTCGCCCAGGGAGCGCGGGTGGTGGCGGACGGACGCGAGCACCCGCTGTATCGGGAGTCGGATGGGTTCTTCCTCGGTGTGTCGCTCATCGACGGCGTGACACCATCGATGGATGCCTACCGGGACGAGATCTTCGGGCCGGTGCTCGGTGTGGTCCGGGTGGCGACGTACGACGAGGCCGTCGAGCTCGTCAACTCGAATCCGTACGGGAACGGGACGGCGATCTTCACCCGCGACGGCGGCGCCGCCCGGCAGTTCCAGTTCGACGTGAACGTCGGGATGGTCGGCGTGAATGTGCCGATCCCGGTTCCGGTCTCGTATTACTCGTTCGGCGGCTGGAAGGCTTCACTGTTCGGCGACCTCCATATGTACGGCCCCGAGGGGATCCAGTTCTATACGCGCGGCAAGGTCGTGACGTCGCGCTGGCCGGATCCGGGCACATCGAAGGTGGACCTGGGCTTCCCGCGGACGCGGTAGCGCTCTGCGCGCGGCCCGGCGATGTTCGCCGAGCCCGCGTGGCAGGTTCCGGCGATCGCTCGTCGCCGCCGTTTCGGTCAGATGCTCTCCAGGAGGGCGTTGGTCGCGCTGTCGCGGTCATGCGGTCGCGTGATGAGCGCCTGTCCGTAAGGTCGGACGGATCGCCTCGCGCTCACGCTCGACGCGGCACCCGCGCCGGCGAGGCTTCAATGACGAGTGCGCGCCTGGTGGTCATCTGACGCGAACCGAGCGATCCTCGCGACGTGATCTGACGCGAACATCCCGGCTCGTCGCTCGCGAACCTGAGGGACATCCGCCACGAACGGACCGCGTCAGTGCTCCCGTGCGAAGTCGGCCGGGCTCCGCTTGATGAACCGACCGGCGCCCTTGTGGCCTACGAACGCGCCATCGCGGACGACGACCGAGCCGCGGGACAGGACCACGTCTGCGGCACCCTGCACGACCCGACCCTCGTAGCACGAGTAATCGACGTCCATGTGGTGGGTCGACGCGCTGATCGTCCGCTTGCGGTTCGGGTCGTAGACGACGAGGTCCGCGTCCGCCCCCACCGAGACGGACCCCTTGCGCGGGTACATACCGAACATCCGGGCGGGCGCCGTCGAGCAGATCTCGACCCAGCGCTCCCTGGTGATCCGACCACCGACGACCCCGCCATCGTGCATGAGGTCGAGCCGATCCTCGACGCCCGGGAGGCCGTTCGGGATCTTCCGGAAGTCTCCCCGGCCGAGCTCCTTCTGGCCGTGGAAGTCGAACGGGCAGTGATCGGTCGAGACCACCTGGAGGTCGTCGCGCAGGAGGCCGGTCCAGAGTTCGGGCTGATGGTCCTTCGTCCGCATCGGCGGAGAGCAGACGAACTTTGCCCCCTCGAAGTCATTGCCGAGGTCGTCGAGCGAGAGGAACAGGTATTGAGGGCACGTCTCAGCGTAGGCGCGGACCCCGCGGTCGCGGGCGCTGCGCACGGCGTCGAGGGCCTCCCGGGCCGAGAGGTGGACGATGTAGACGGGCACGCCGGCCGCTTCGGCGAGACGGATGACCCGGTTCGTCGCCTCGCCCTCGAAGATCGGATATCGCGCGATACCATGGTAATACGGTGAAACGTGGCCGGCCGCGACCTCTTCGGCGGCGACCACGTCGATCGCCATCCCGTTCTCGGCGTGCATCATGATGAGCCCGCCGTTCCCGCGAGTCCGCTGCATCGCCCGGAAGATCGCCCCGTCGTCGCTGTAGAAGACGCCCGGGTAGGCCGTGAAGAGCTTGAAGTCCGGCACGCCCTCGGCGACGAGCCCGTCCATCTCGGCGAGCGTTGCGTCATTGACGTCGCTCATGATCATGTGGAAGCCGTAGTCGATGACGGTGTTGCCCTGGGCCTTGGCGTGCCAGGCGTCGAGGCCTGCCCGGAGCGACTGCCCGCGCGACTGGACGGCGAAGTCGACGATCGTCGTCGTCCCACCGAAGGCCGCCGCGCGCGTCCCTGTCTCGAACGTGTCCTTGGCGAAGGTGCCGCCGAACGGCAGCTCCATGTGGGTATGGACGTCGATGGCGCCGGGGATCACGTAGCGGCCGGTCGCCTCGATCGTTTCCTCGGCGGCCATGCCGGCCGCTGCCAGGTCGCGCCCGATCGCCGCGATCGTCTCGCCGTCGACGAACACGTCGGCGACCGATGAACCCTCGGCCGTCACGACCGTCCCGTTCACGATGAGGATGCGCATCGTCTCGTTGTCCTCCCTGGCCGATCAGCCGACCGCGGCGCCGTCCCGGAGCGCCGGGACGATCTCACGTCCGTACGTCTCGAGGACCGACTCCTCGTCGCCGTTCATCAGGTAGAGGTTGAACTGATCCACTCCGGCTTCCGCCAGCTCGCGGAGCTTGGCAAGGTGCTCGTCCACCGACCCGAGCACGCAGAACCGGTCCGTGACCTCATCGCCCACGAAACCGGCGTTGCTCGAGCCGACCTCCGCGTGGTGGTGGTAGTCGTAGCCGGTCCGATCGCGGACGTAGCCGGTGAGCGAGTCGGGCAGCTGCTCACGGGGATACTTGTTCACCAGGTCCACGACATGGTTGCTCACGAGCGCCGGGAACCATCGGGTCCGCTCGCGACACTCGCCCCGCTCGCCGACGTGGGCGGGCGCGGCCGCCTGGACCTTCACCGAGCCGGCGGGCCGATCGGCGGCGGCCTCGGCCGTCCGCAGCTGACCGACGAACCAGCGGATGAGGTCGGGGTCGGCGAGCTGGAGGATGAGCCCGTCCGCGACGCGCCCGGTCATCGCGATCGCCATCGGCCCGTAGCCGGCGACCCACACGGGGAGCTTCCAGCGTCCGGTCCAGGGCAGCGCGAGCTCGGCCCCCTCGTAGGTCGTGGTCCGGCCCTCCACGAGGTCGCGGATGACGACGATCGCCTCCTCGAGCGTCGCCATCGTCGTCGGCGGCTTGCCGAGCACCCGGCGCGCCGAGTCGCCCCGGCCGATCCCGAGATCCATCCGACCGCCGCTCAGCTCGTCGAGCACGGCGAGCGCGGATGCGGTGACGGACGGCTCGCGAGTGGCGGGGTTCGTCACGCAGGTGCCGAGACGGAGGGTCCGCGTCGCCTGCGCCATGAGCGTGAGGAGGGGGTACGGATCGCGCCACAGGACGTGCGAGTCGAAGACCCAGCCGTGCTCGAAGCCGGCGTCCTCGGCCCGGCGCGTGAGCTCGATGGTCCGCTCGATCGGGTGGTCGAGCTTGAGGGTGAAGCCGAACCGCATCGGTCAGGGGGCCTCGCGAGGCGCGTGCGATTCGGCCGGCTCGGATGGTTCGGCGGCCGGCTTCACCATCGCGTCGGAGACGGAGCTCGGCGCGTCCGGCGGGTGATGGTCACCGAGGTGGGTCAGGTGATCGACGCCGGCCTCGACGATCGAGACGAGCGACTCGACCATCTCGACCGTCTGGCCACCGGTGAACGGGGCGATGATCGCTCCGACCCCGATCTCGGCAGCGGACTCGGCGATCGCCGCGGCTTCGTCCGCCCGGCCGGGCGCTTCGTCGCCGCGATCGGGCGCGTCGCCATCGGCCCGGCCGGGCGCGTCGTTCGGCCCGGCGCCCGCCGGGTGGAGGTTCGACTCGTGCGACTCGTGCAGGTCCTCGGTCATCGGACAGCGTCCCTTCGCGTCATGGTGTGACGAGGTCCTCGTACATGTCCGGTCGACGGTCGCGATAGAACTGCCACGTCTGGCGGACCTCGACGATCCTGTCGAGATCCATGTCGCGAACGAGGAGCTCCTCGGCGTGCGCGTCGCCGACCGCGCCGATGAACTGCCCGCGCGGGTCGCAGAAGTAGCTCTGGCCGTAGAAGTCGTCGTCGCCGAGCGGTTCGATCCCGACCCGATTGATCGTCCCGACGAAGTACCCGTTGGCGACGGCGTGGCTGACCTGCTCGATCCTCCAGAGGTACTCGGACAGGCCGCGCGATGTCGCGCTCGGGATGAACACCATCTCTGCGCCGTTGAGGCCGAGCGCCCGTGCCCCCTCGGGGAAATGGCGGTCGTAGCAGATGTACACGCCGACCTTGCCGACGGCCGTCTCGAATACCGGGTAGCCGAGGTTGCCCGGCCGGAAGTAGTACTTCTCCCAGAAGCCCTTGACGTGCGGGATGTGCGTCTTGCGGTACTTGCCGAGATAGGTCCCGTCGGCGTCGATGACCGCCGCCGTGTTGTAGTAGATCCCGCTCGCCGTCTCGTCCTCCTCGTACATCGGCACGACGAGGACCATCCCGGTCTCCTTCGCGAGGGCCTGCATCCGGGCGGTCGTCGGACCATCCGGGATGAGCTCCGTGTACGAGTAGTACTGCGGCTCCTGGACCTGGCAGAAGTACGGGCCGTAGAACAGCTCCTGGAAGCACATGACCTGGGCGCCCTGCTTCGCGGCGTCGTGGGCGGCCTGCTCGTGCTTCTGGATCATCGTTTCCTTGTCGCCGGTCCAGCTCGCCTGGAGCAGCGCACCGCGCACGATCCGGGGCATGGTCGGGTCCCTCCTCGAGACGCTCGACTGCGTCGAGTCCGATGATTCGCAGTTGCCGATCGAAGGACGGAATCGTACACCGGGGCTGCGGCGGTCGAAGGGCGGTACGATCGGCCGAACACGCACGAGGTGGACGATGGACGAGCGCGCACTGTTCGGGCGCACGGCGAGACTGGCGGCCGACTACCGGGCAGGCCTGGACGAGCGGCCGGTAGCGCGACCGGTCGACCTCGATGCCCTGCGCGCAGCGCTCGGCGGCCCCCTGCCCGAGGCCACCACGGAGCCCCGTGAGGTCATCGAGCGGCTGGCCGCCGCGGCGGACCCGGGCCTCGTCGCGTCCGCCGGGCCGCGCTACTTTGGCTTCGTCGTGGGCAGCGGGCATCCCGCGGCGACCGCGGCAGACTGGCTGACGACCGCCTGGAACCAGAACGCCGGGCTCTACGCGCTGTCGCCCGCGGCGGCCGTCGCCGAGGAGGTGGCCGGGCGATGGCTCGTCGAGCTGTTCGGCCTTCCGAGCGGAACGAGCGTCGGCTTTCCGACCGGGGCGACGATGGCGACCTTCACGGCGCTCGCGGCGGCCCGTGACCGCGTCCTCCGCGACGTGGGCTGGGACGTGGAGGAGGAGGGACTCGTCGGGGCCCCACCGATCAACGTCGTCGTCGGCGCCGAGGCGCACGTGACGATCTTCGCGTCACTCCAGATGCTCGGCCTGGGGCGGGGCGCCCGCCATGTCCATCGGGTCGCCGCGGACGGGCAGGGCCGGATGCGACCGGACGCCCTTCGGGCGACCCTCGCCGGCCTCGACGGGCCGACCATCGTCTGCGCCCAGTCCGGCAACGTGAACAGTGGCGCGTTCGATCCATTGCCGGAGATCGTCGCCGCCGTGCGCGGCCACGGCGGCTGGCTCCACGTGGACGGTGCCTTTGGACTGTGGGCGGCCGTGGCACCCGCGCGGCGGCACCTCGTCGCCGGCATCGAGCTCGCGGACTCGTGGACGACGGATGCCCACAAGTGGCTCAACGTGCCGTACGACTCGGGACTCGTGTTCGTCCGCGACGTGGCTGCGCACCAGGTGGCGATGCGCCTTGGGGCGGCGTACTACGTGGAGACCGGCGGGGCCGAACGCGACAGCTACAACTGGGTACCCGAGTCGTCGCGCCGGGCGCGCGGCTTCGCGGTCTGGGCCGCCCTCGCGTCCCTCGGGCGGCAGGGGCTCGCCGAGCTCATCGAGCGCGACTGCACGAACGCCTCCCGGATGGCGGAAGGGCTGGCGACCGAAGCGGGGGTCGCGATCCTCAACGAGGTGGTGCTCAACCAGGTGCTCGTCCGATTCTTGCCGAACGACCCGGCGGCGGCTCCGAGCCCCGACCCGGCGGCGGATGCGCTGACCCGCGACGTCATCGCCCGCGTCCAGGCCGACGGCACGTGCTGGCTCGGTGGGACGACGTGGCACGACATGACGGCCATGCGGGTCTCCGTGAGCGGCTGGCAGACGACGCCCGCCGACATCGACCGCTCCGCGGAGGCGATCCTCCGCTGCGCCCGAGCCGCACGCGATGCGCTCGACGCGACGGTGGCGCCCACACGTTGAACGGGCGGCTCCTCGTCAGGGCGCCGGTCGCGTCACCTCGATGAGGAAGGCATCGACGTCCACTCGCGGCCTCCCGGCGGTCGCGCGTGGTCGGATCTCGAGGACGTGGCGGCCCACCGTCGCCCAGCCCGTCCGGAAGACGACCCGCCGTGCGGCCGACTTCGCCGCCCGCAGGTCGATCGTCGCCGCAAGCCGTCCATCGACGAACACGAGGGCGGCGCCACGGTCCGGCCCGATGCTCGACACCCACGCCACGTCGGATCCGCTAAAACGGATCGTGACGGACGTCCCGCCGGTCGTCGCGGCCCGCACGGCGCCCCCGTAGTAGCCGGCGGCGGTGAAGCGGGCCCACCGCCCGCGGTAGGCCACGGTCGAACTCCCTTCCTGGACCACCGTCTGGGTGATGCGGGGGCCCACCGCCTTCGGGCTCACGTTGCCGGCGCCGTCCATCGCATCGACGGCGAAGCGGTACGTCGGCCCCGGCGCGACCCGGACGACGGCCGACCGGACGAGCGGTCCGAACAGCGGCACGGCCGTGTAGGCGGCCCCGTTCGCGCTCATCCACACGTGATAGGCGGCGACGCCGCTCCCCACGTCGGTCGCCGCGGGCCAGGCGAGCTGGACCGCGATCGCCGTCTGGCCGGCCATCCAGCCGGTCACGAACGAGGCGATCGGCGGGCCGGCGATCGGCGGCGTGGTGTCCGTCGCGACGACCACCGGAAACGTCGCGCTCGCACTCAGGCCGAGGGCGACCGCCTGGATCATCGCCGGCCCCGGCGTGGCGGCGAGGAATCTGCCGCTCGGATCGATCGTCCCGCCGCTCGCCGACCAGCCGACGCTCGAGGGCGGGACCGGGACGGCGTTGATCGCGGTGTCCCAGCCGACGGCCGAGAAGGTCGTGGCCGAACCGACCGCGACACTCGCGGGAGCGGGCCGGATGGCGAGCCCCGCGATCGGCCCGTCCGGGGCCGTGCTCACGACCGCGAGCGCATTCGTCACCGCCCGTGGAGCGCCGTCCGACGGCCGGTTCACGAGGCCGGCCATCGCGTCGCCCGGTCGGCGGGCGACGAGCGTCGTCGATCCGCCGCCGTCGAAGTTGATCGCGCTGACGGCTCCCTGGCCCTGGAGCAATCCCGCGAGGTCCGTGAGGTCGATGCCGGCGCTGTAGCCCGGGAGCTGGCCGTCGACCGTGGCGATGAGCAGCTTCCCGTCCGCCGTGATGCCGACGGCCGTCCGGGCGTTGGCGGTGCCTGCCCCGGACCACGGCGGGTTCACCCCGACCACGCCGCCGCGGAGGATCCACTCGCCTCCGCCGATCGCCTCGGTGACGCCCTCCCAGCCGGGAGTGATCGCCGTGGCGATCGTGACGCTCTGGCCCGGCACGAGTGCGTTGAGGTACGAATCGGTCCCCGCCCGCGACAGGACGAGGGTGCCCGGCGCGAGCGCGGTGTCGCCGACGCCGATGCCGATCGACTGGACGGTCGCGACGTACGTGCCGCTCGGGGCGATCGGGCCGGGAACGCCGCTGAGCACGACCTCGGTCCCCGTCGCGTCGGTCCCCGTCGAGGTGCCGAAACGGGGCGAGAAGAGCGCGGTCTCGTACTCGTTGCGGGCCTGATTGAAGCGGGTGATGGGGACCACGAGCCCGCCGCCCACGTCGAGGGTCATCGTCTCGGTCACGTCATCCATCCGGATGACGCCGGCCGCATCCACCCCGATCAGCGGCCGCGACCCGCGCCGGGCCGTCACGAGCTCTCCGCCGTGGATCTGGGTGCCGTTCGGCGCCGCGAGCACGCCGCCGTAGCCGCTCCAGAAGTCGCCGTTCACCGCGGCGACGACACGGTGACCGGGCGTGCTTTCCCGGCTGGCCATGGATGAGACGGTCTCCAGCCCGGCGACTGTGTCGTTCGATACGAGCGACTCGAGATGGACGTTCGGGGCGGCTGGATCCACCCGCACGATGTTCGCCACCGATGGGCCGGCGTCCGTGGTGAGGCTGCCCCACGTGTGGACGGTTCCCGGCCCGAGCGGCTCGGAGCCGGCGACGGTGAAGGGAACGAGGACCGTGGCCGATGCAGGCGCCGGTCCGATCGATCCCGCGGCGAGGACGAGGGTCACGAGGACGGCGGTCCGGAGGGCGGCGGCGGGCGGACGACGTCCGTGTTCCATGTCACCTCAAGCGCGGATCCTCTCCGTGGCATGGTACCGGTTGTGGTGTAATGGCGACCACGGTCGTCCCGCCGCGACCGCGCGCCGCGTCCGGGCCCGCAGCCGGGAGGCGGCTGCATCAGGGCACGTCGCGGGGCCGGATCCGCCCCGCTCCGACAGATCCGAGGTATCCGATGGGTATCAGCACGGCCCCCGCCATGACGGCCGAGGAGATCGTCCGCCTGTCCCGCGAACACACCTTCTTCTCCTGGTCCGTCCAGGGCGCCGTCGACCCGATCGCGATCGACCACGCCGAGGGGATCTATCTCTATACCCCCGACGGCCGCCGGATCATCGACTTCAACAGCCAGCTCATGTCGGTGAACATCGGCCACGGTGACCGCCGCGTCATCGACGCGATCAGCGCCCAGGCGGCCAAGCTGCAGTACGTCCAGCCGGCCTTCGCGACCGAGCCGCGGGCCAGGCTCGGGGCGAAGCTCGCCGAGATCATGCCGGGCGACCTGGACAAGGTCTTCTTCACCCTCGGCGGGGCGGAGGCGATCGAGAACGCGATCAAGCTCGCCCGACACTACAGCGGCCGCCACAAGATCCTCGCCCGCTACCGCAGCTACCACGGGGCGACGATGGGGGCGATGACCCTCACCGGCGATCCGCGCCGCTGGGCGAACGAGCCGGGCATCGTCGGGGTGGTCCGCTACCCGGACACGCACCGCTGGGGCGAGCCCGGACCGCGCCCGGTCGCCGAGAGCCTGCAGGGCCTCGAGGACGTCATCCGCTACGAGGGGGCGCACACGATCGCGGCGGTCTTCCTCGAGACGATCGTCGGCACGAACGGGATCCTCATCCCGCCGGACGGCTACATCGCCGGCGTCCGCGAGATCTGCGATCGGCACGGCATCCTCATGGTCGCCGACGAGGTGATGGCGGGCTTCGGGCGGACCGGGCGCTGGTTCGCCGTCGACCACTGGGACACCGTGCCCGACCTCATGACGATGGCAAAGGGCCTCACGAGCAGCTACCTGCCGCTCGGCGCGGTCGCGATGCGCCACCACATCGCCGAGTTCTTCGAGACGAAGATGTACTACGGCGGGCTCACGTACAGCAGCCATCCGCTGAGCCTCGCCGCGGCGCTCGCGACGATCGAGGTGTACGAGGAGGACGACCTCATCGCCAACGCCGCCCGGATGGGCGAGGTCATGCGCGCGCATCACGAGGCCCTCGCCGCGAAGCACCCGAGCGTCGGCGCCCATCGCAGCCTCGGCCTGTTCGGCATCCTCGACCTCGTCCGCAGCCGCGAGCCGTACGAGCCGCTCACCCCGTTCAACGGCACGAGCGACGAGATGAAGGCGATCGGGACGTTCTTCCGCGAGAACGGCCTCTACACGATGATCGCGAACAACTCGATCCACACGAACCCGCCGCTCTGCATCAGCGAAGCGCAGCTCGGCGAGGCATTCGAGATCGTGGACCGCGCCCTCGAGATCGCCGACCGCTCGTTCCGCGGCTAGGGCGGGCGGCGAAGCGGCGGGCGGGCGGCGATGGCGACCACGGGCGCGTCCGTTGCCCGGCCCGAGCCGCTCGTCGCCACGGCGACGGGGCGCCCCGCCGGATGGCGTCGCCGTGTCCTCGGAACGATCGTCCTCGTCCTCGCTGTCATCGTCGTTTGGGAGGGCGCGAAGTGGCTCGGCGGTGACCCGTGGCGGATCCACGGGATCGTCCTCGGCGTCGCGATCGACTACGTCCATACCCCGCCGTTCGCCTGGCGGATCGCCTCGGACCTGTCCCTGCCGCACGTCTGGGACGTCGTGCGCGCGTTCGTCGATCCCGCCCAGCGCAATGGTCCGCCCCTCGGGCTCATCCTCGTCGGGCAGGCGTTCTTCACGTTCCGCGAGGCGCTCTTCGGGTTCGCGCTCGGCGGGGCGCTCGGCCTCGGCCTGGCCATCCTCTTCGTCCACTCGCGGCTCGCCGAGCGGGCGCTCGTGCCGTACGTCGTCGCCTCGCAGGCCGTCCCCATCCTCGCGATCTCGCCGATCATCGTCGTCGCGACCAAGGCGGGGTGGCTCTCCGTGGCGATCATCTCCGCCTACCTCACCTTCTTCCCGGTGACGATCGGCGCGCTCCGCGGGCTGCGGGCGGCGGATCCACGGGCATTCGAGCTCTTCCGCTCGTACGCGGCCACGAGTCGCCAGGTGCTCTGGCAGCTCCGACTCCCCACGTCCGTGCCGTATCTCTTCTCGGCCTTCCGGGTCGCCGCCGCGGCCGCCGTCATCGGGGCGATCATCGGAGAGCTGCCGTCCGGCATCGCGGACGGTCTCGGCAGCGCGATCCTCAACTACAACCAGTACTACACCTCGGGCCCGGAGAAGCTCTGGGCGACGATCGTCGTCTGCTCGTTCGTGGGCCTCGCGTTCGTCGGCCTGGTCCGGCTGGCCGAGGCGGCACTCACCGGTGGTCGCTACCACCCCACGGAGTTCGCCCGATGACGACCGAGCCATCGGGAGCCGCCGGTCCGCGACCCACCCCTCCGTTGACCGTGCCGGTGGTCGAGGCGACGGGTGTCGGCAAGGTGTTCGGAACGGCCGCGGCCGCAGTGCCCGCACTCGACGGGATCGACCTGACGATCCAGGCCGGCGAGTTCGTCTCCCTCATCGGTCCGTCCGGATGCGGGAAGTCGACGTTCCTCCGGATCATCGGCGACCTCACGGAGGCCACCAGCGGCGACGTTCGCGTCAACGGCAAGCCCGCCCGCCAGGCCCGCCTCGACCGCGACTACGGGATGGTCTTCCAGGCGCCGGTCCTCATGGAGTGGCGCACGATCGCCCGGAACATCGAGCTGCCGCTCGAGATCATGGGCTTCCCGAAGGCGGAGCGGGCGCGCCGCTCGGCCGAGCTCCTCAGCCTCGTCGAGCTCGAGGGCTTCGAATCGAAGCATCCGTGGCAGCTGTCGGGCGGGATGCAGCAGCGGGTCGCGATCGCCCGCGCCCTCGCGTTCGACCCGCAGCTCCTCCTCATGGACGAGCCGTTCGGGGCGCTGGACGAGATGACCCGCGAGCGGATGAACCTCGAGCTGCTCAAGATCTGGGGTCGCACGAAGACCACCGTCATCTTCGTCACCCATTCGATCCCCGAGGCCGTGTTCCTCTCGACGCGGGTCGTCGTCATGTCCGCCCGACCCGGTCGCATCGCACGGATCGTGGACATCGACCTGCCGGCGGTCCGGACGGTCGAGACGCGCGAGACCGGCCGCTACTTCGAGCTCGTGACGAGCGTCCGGGAGGCGCTCCGGCACCACGACGTGGAGACCGCCGCCGACGGCCCGCGCGGCGGGCTCGCGGATGGCGCCGAAGGGGCCCGCATCCGGGCCGAGGGTCTCGGATGACCGTGTTCCGACGGACGGCCGACTGGCTCCCGCCGGTGATCCTCTTCGTCGTCGTCCTCGCGGTGTGGGAGGGGGCGTCCATCGGATTCGGGATCCAGTCGTTCCTCCTCCCGCGTCCCTCGCTCATCCTCGAGCGGGTCGCCGAACTGTGGCCGGACACGCTCGCCCGGGGCGTCGCGTTCACCGCGACGGAGGCGCTCGGGGGGCTCGTCATCGGCGTGTTGGCGGGGACGCTGGCCGGCCTTGCCACGGCCCGCTGGGCGACTGCCCGCGAGACGCTCCTCCCCATCGCGATCGGTGCCAGCACCGTCCCGATCATCGCGTTCGCCCCCATCACGATCAACTGGTTCGGTCCGGAGAGCATGCTGCCACGGATGATCGTGGTCGCGGCGATGGTCTTCTTCCCGATCATGGTGAACACTGTCCGCGGCCTCACCCAGGTGGAGCCGGCAGCGCTGGAGCTCATGGCGTCATACGCGGCAAGCGACTCCCAGACGCTCACCCGCCTCCGCATCCCGAACGCCCTGCCGTTCTGGTTCACGGCGCTCAGGATCGCGACGTCGTTGAGCGTCATCGGGGCAGTCGTCGGCGAGTTCTTCGGGGGCCCGCTCTACTCGCTCGGGATCTTCATCACGAATCGGACCGGGGTTTCGAACTACCCGGACGCGTGGGCAGCGATCGTCCTCGCCTGCGCCCTCGGGATCGCGTTCTATTGTGCGGCGCTCGTCGCCGAGCGGCTCGTCGTGCCGTGGCAGGCCGCTCGCGAAGCGAGCCGATGAACGGGCGTCCCGTGTCCTACCATCGACCGATCCATTCCCGGTGCACGGGGCGGCTCCAGGCCGCGGGGGATGCGCCGACAGGTGTGAGGAGGAAGGCGATCGATGAAGATGCCTCGAAGGGCGCTCGGACTCGGCGTGGCGGTCGCGCTCATCGCGACCGCGTGCAGCAGCGGCAGTAGCGGGGGAAGCCTGACGAAGGTCAGGTTCCAGCTCCAGTGGGTCGCCCAGGCCCAGTTCGCCGGTTACTACGCCGCCGTCGATCAGGGCTACTACAAGGATGCCGGGCTCGACGTCACGCTGCTGCTCGGCGGTCCGCAGGTGGACAACGTCCAGGTCGTCGCGTCCGGCGGCGCCGACATCGGGACGGCATGGTTGCCGAAGATGCTCCAGTCGCGCCAGAACGGGACGGATCTGGTCTCGATCGCCCAGGTGTTCCAGCGTTCGGGCACCCGGATGGTGTCGTTCAAGAACAAGAACATCACCACCATGGCCGATTTCGCCGGCAAGAAGATCGGGTCGTGGCTCGGCGGCAATGAGCCCGAGCTGTTCGCCGCGCTGACCAAGGCCGGCATGGATCCGCTGAAGCAGAACATCATCAAGCAGAACTTCGACATGTCCGGTCTCCTGAACGGGGACCTCGACGTCGCCCAGGCGATGATCTACAACGAATACGCGCAGGTCCTCGAGGCGAAGAACCCGGCGACCGGGAACCTCTACCAGCCGAGCGACTTCAACCTCATCAACTTCAACGACCCGGCCATCGGCACGGCGATGCTCCAGGACCAGATCTTCGCGAGCGCGAAATGGCTGAGCAGCGGGAGCAACGCCGATGTCGCGACGAAGTTCCTCAGCGCCTCGTTCAAGGGCTGGATCTACTGCCGCGACAACCCGCAGGCGTGCGTCCAGATCGTCCTCAAGTCGGGGACGCAGCTCGGGGCGAGCCACCAGGCATGGCAGATGAACGAGATCAACGGCCTCATCTGGCCGTCCCCGAACGGCATCGGCATCCTCGATCCGGCGCTCTGGACGCAGACCGTCGACGTCGCGACCAAGTACGGCGTCCTCAAGGCTGCGCCGAGCGACGGCGCCTACCGCACGGACCTCGCCACCGCGGCCCTCGCCGCGCTCGGCTCGTCCGTCGACACGAAGGGCGCGTCGTTCCAGATGCAGACCATCACGCTTAACGCGGGCGGGAACTGAGCCCCAGCGCGTCCATCGCAGACCAGAGGCCGGCCCGCTCGGGCCGGCCTCTCCGATTCAGGACGGCGGCGTTCAGGCGAGCGCGATCCGGGCGAGTGACGCCATGTCGGGGACGGTCAGGTCCGGCGTCGTGGCGGCGGGCGGCGTCGCCCCGAATCCGGATCGGCCATGGCGCCGATCGACCCAGGCGGTCGACAGGCCGAAGCGCCGGGCAGGAACGTGGTCGTGGAAGAGGCTCTGCGCCACGTGGAGGACGCGCTCGCGCGGGACGTCGATGCGGGCGAACGCCGTCTCGAAGTTCCGCTCGGACGGCTTGTAGCTGCCGACCTGCTCGGCCGTCACGATCCAGTCGAACGTCACGCCGAGCCGCCGATTCGACGCCGCGAACAGGTCGTCGTCGCAGTTGGTGATGACGCCGAGGCGGAATCGCCCCGCCAGCCGGGCCAGGGCGTCCGCTGAGTCCGGGAATGCCGGCCAGTCGACGACCGAACCGCCGAATACGGCGACCTCCGCGGCGGTGGGCTCGACGTCATAGGCGGCGGCGACGGCGCGAAGGGCTCCCGCGAGGACGTCGCGGTACCGACGATACGAGCCGGCCTCGATGGCCGCCTCGGCGGCGGCGTACCGCTCGAGGAGCTCATCGTCAGGCGGCTCGATCCCACGTGGACCGAGGACCGACCGCAGCCCGGCGAGGATCCCGGTCTCCCAATCGATGAGCGTCCCGTAGCAGTCGAACGTGAGGGCGTCGAAGCGGTCAAAGTCGAGCGAGGGCACGGACCGGTCTCCTTCGAGCGGTGGCGGCGTGGGCGAACCGTGGCGATCGCTGCTCGGGTGTCTCGGTGTCGGCTCAGTCCGTCCGGCCCGTTCCGAACTGGCGGTCGCCGGCGTCCCCCAGGCCGGGCAGGATGTATCCCTTGCCGTTGAGCTGGCGGTCGAGTGCGGCGCAGTAGATCTCGACGTCCGGGTGGGCGGCGCTCACGGCGGCCACGCCTTCCGGTGCGGCGATGAGGTTGACGAGCTTGATCCGCTCGGCGCCCCAGCGCTTGAGGACCTCGATGGCCGCGGTGGCGGAACCCCCGGTCGCGAGCATCGGGTCGAGGATGAGGCAGAGGTCCACGGTCGCCGAGTCGGGGAGACGGTTGTAGTACTCCACCGGCCGCAGCGTCCGTTCGTCGCGGAACAGGCCGAGGTGCCAGACCTGGGCGGTGGGCATCAGCTCGAGCATCGCGTCCACCATGCCGAGGCCGGCCCGCAGGATCGGCACGAGGCCGATCCGGTCCGCGAGCTCGCTGCCCTCCATCTGCTCGAGCGGCGTCTCGACCTCGAGCGGGCGTACCCGCGCATCGGCGAGGGCCTCGTAGCCGAGCAGCCACGAGAGCTCGCGGACGACCTCTCGGAATTTCTTCGGCTCGGTCGCGGCGTCGCGGAGGATGGCGAGCTTGTGGAGGACGGCGGGATGGCGCGAGACGTGGAGGTTCGCCGGTTCGGGCACGATTCGACTCCGTCATGGCATCCGGGCGATGGGTCGATCGTAGCACCGGGCCGGTGTGCCTCGTGCGCGGCCGGGTGGGATCGGACGGCAGGCTCGAGTCCGCGAGCGGTCGTTCCGGCCCGTCCGGTCGGCGTTCCGCGCGGTATCCTCCCGGGGTGCCCACGTCCCCCCACACGCCTGCCCGACACGGTCCTCCCGACGCGGTCCCATCCGGGCAGGCCCACGTCGCCGCAGCGACGGGACGCACCGGGCGCGTCACTCGCGCGTCGCGCTCGATAGCGCCGGTCCTCGTCCGCCAGGTGCGGAATGGGATCGGTGAGAGCGAGCATCGCGGCCACATCGTCGAGGTCGACGCAGGGGGCCGGATCGTGCGGATGGTCGGCGATCCCGATCGGGTCGTGACGCTCCGCTCGACCGTCAAGCCGTTCGGCGCGATCGCCCTCCTCGAGGCGGGCGCGGAGGTCGCCCTCGATCTGACGCCCGCCGAGATCGCGATCCTCGCCTCCTCCCATTCGGGTGAGGATCTTCACGTCCGGACGATCCAGGCCATGTATCGCCGGGCGGGCGTGAGCCAGACCCTCCTCGGCTGTGGGACCGAGGGCATGCCGCTCGATGCCCTCACCGCAGCCCGGCTTGCCCGTGACGGAGAGCGGACCTCGCCGATCCGCCACATGTGTTCGGGGCAGCACTCGGTGTTCCTCCTCCTCGCGCGGCTCAAGGGCTGGCCCCTCGATGACTACTGGGAACCGGACCATCCGGCCCAGGTCGCGTACCGCGCGGCGGTCGAGCGCTCGTACGGCGTCGCCAGCGGGTCCCTCCGCACGGCACTCGACGGCTGTGGCGTCCTGACGTACGCGGTGCCGCTCCGCGAGGTGGCCCGGGCCTATGCCTTCCTCGCCGACCCCGACGCCATCCCGGCCACCGACCCCCGGACCGCGGTGGCCCGCCACCTCCGCACGATCCGCGACGCGATGCTCGCCCAGCCGGAGATGATCGGCGGAACCCGCGACCGGCTCGATACCTCGCTCATGAAGGCACTGCCGGGCCGGCTCGTCAGCAAGTCCGGGATGGAGGCCCTTCGCGGCATCGCGGTCCTCGCGGGGTCACGGACGAACGGCGCGACCGTTGGGCCGTCCGGCGTGGCCGTGAAGATCGAGGACGGCGATGGGTACGAGCGAGCGACGTGGGCCGCGACCGTGGAGGCGCTCCGTCAGATCGGCCTGCTCGACGGCCAGCCCCTGCGTGCACTCGCCCGCTACCACCGGCCGGCGTCGCTCGACCCGCATGGCCGCGTCGCGGCGGAGGCGATCCCGGCCTTCGATCTCGCGCCGGTCGGCGAGCTCTTCGCCTGAGCGGCGGCAACGGCCGAGCGGCGCCAACGCGGGGGATCCGGCGGTCCAGCGCTCGACGTGAACCAGGAGCGCGAAACGAGCGAGAGGTCGATACTCGACACGGATGACTCGACCGCCCGATCCCTTTCGCACCCTTGACGTTCCGCGCGACGCGACGCTCGGTGACGTCAAGGCGGCCTACCGACGGCTCGCCAAGCTCTACCATCCCGACTCGGCGGGACCGGCGGCGCTGCCGCGTTTCCTCGCCATCCAGGCTGCGTACGAGACCCTGACCGAGGGTCCCACGCGCATCCGGATGGGCGCGAGCCGGCCTCGTCCCGCCTCGCGCACCCGGCGATCGGCCGATGGCGGGCCCGAGCCGGAGCGACCAGGACCGGCCAGGGGATCCGCGGGACGGTCGGAGGGCCGCGGGGGACGGACGCCCGGTGCGGAGACGGCCGGCTCCGGGGCATCGGGTGGCGGCCGCGCACGTCGAGCGCGCCGCACGCCCGCCTCGACCTCGTACGACGGCGTCGAGGCGGAGCCGTTCGAGCCTGAGTGGGAGGGCGCGAGCTGGTATGGCGGCTCCTCCGGCACGTACTGGACCCTCAACCCGAAGGAGTTCGCGGACCCTCGCAAGCACGGCCCGGAATACCTGGCCCGGGGTCGCCGTGACCGGCCTCGGCCCGGGTCGAGGGGGACGCCGGTCACGCCCGGCGCGACGCGGAGAACGGCGGCGCCCGGCGGGAGCGGACGACCGCCGGACGACGATCGGCAGATGGCGACGGACCGGCCACCGTTCGAGCACGACGTCCGCCCCGGGGAGGCAGGGAACGGCCCCGGCGAGAGCGCGAGGCGAGCCTCCGGACACGTTCCGGCACGGTCGCCGGCCAACGCCGACCCGGCCGACGCCGGCCGTTCACGCCCGACCGGACCGCTCAACCGCTCGTCGCGCCCCGCGCGAGACGGTTCGTCGCGCGCGCCCGGGATCGGGATCGTCGCGGTCACCGTGGTCGGGGCGATCGTCGTGACTCTGCTGCTCCTCGCGGCGGGGAACGGCCTCACCGCGGGCTCCGCTTTCGCGGTCGTCGTCATCATTGGTCTCGGCGCGACCGCGGTCGCCGTCGGTCGCGAGCTCATCGGGCCCGGCCGACGAGCCTGATCCGGGTGGGCGCGTGCCTGCGCTGCGCCGCGATGCTCCGGCCGCCGCGCCGCGAGGTCCCGTACCATCATCGGCGTGCCGCACCGCCCTGATCGCTCGAGCCGCCACGATATCTCCGGCGCAGCCGGCGAATATCTCCTCGCCCTCCGGATCACTGCCGTGGCCGGATCGCGCGCCACGGCGGCGCATGTGGCGCGGCACCTCGGCGTCAGCACCCAGGCGAGCTCCGAGATGTTCCGCCGCCTCACCGCGGACGGTCTCGTCACGCAGACGGACGGCCGCGAGCTCGCGCTCACGGATGCGGGACGGACCGCGGCGGACGCGATCTTCCGCCGGCATGCCCTGCTCGAATGGCTCCTCACCGCCGTGGTCGGGCTCGGCTGGGCCGAGTCGGACGAGGAGGCGGCGCGGCTCCAGGGTGCCATCAGCCCGCGCGTGGAGGCCCGACTCGATGAGCTGCTCGGTCATCCCGAGACGTGCCCCCATGGCAACCCGATCGACGCGGCGATCGCTCGTCGCCGGCCGGCCGGCACGCCGCTCGCCGATCTCGAGGCGGGTCAGCGGGCGACCATCTACCGGATCACCGAGGAGGCCGAAGAGGACGCCGCCCTCCTCTCGTACCTCGAGGCCAGGGCGCTCACACCCGGCGCGCCGATCGTCGTCCTTGCCAGATCCGCGTCGCTCGATTCCCTCACGCTCGACGGCCCGCGGGGTCGAGCCACACTCGGGCTTCGGCCTGCCAGCCTGGTCCACGTCATCCCCGGCGAGGCGGATCCGGCGCTCTTCCATCATGTCCCGGCGACGGTCTCCCGATGACCGCCGGCGATGTCCGCGTCCGCATCGCGCCGAGCCCCACGGGTCCCCTCCACATCGGCACGGCGCGGACCGCCCTCTTCAATTACCTCTTCGCCCGCCATGCCGGCGGGACGTTCATCCTGCGCCTCGAGGACACCGACGTCGCTCGAAGCTCCCTGGCCTACGAGAAGGACATCCTCGACGGACTGCACTGGCTCGGACTGACCTGGGATGAGGGACCGGCCGTGGCCGGCGAGGCGGCCCGCGGCCCCTACGCTCCGTATCGGCAGATGGAACGACTCCCGCTGTACGCCGCGGCCGCCGATCGGCTGCGGGCCGCCGACCTCGCCTATCCGTGCTACTGCTCGCCCGCGGAGCTCGAGGCCGAGCGACGGCGTCAGGAGGCCGCGCATCTGCCGCCACGGTACAGCGGCCGATGCGCGTATCTCGGTGCGGCCGAGCGTGCGGCGTTCGAGTCGGAGGGCCGCCGGCCGGCCCTCCGATTCCGGATCGTCGACGGCGTCGTCGCGTTCGACGACCTCGTCCGCGGCCGCGTGGAGATCGATGCGTCGGCGCTCGGCGGCGACCTCGTCATCGTCCGGGCTGACGGCATCCCGCTCTATCACTTCACGGTCGTCGTCGACGACGCCGCGATGCGGATCAGCCACGTCATCCGCGGTGAGGATCACCTCTCGAACACTCCGAAGCACATCCTCCTGTTCCGGGCGCTTGGTGAGCCCGAGCCGCATTTCGGCCATCTCCCGCTCATCCTCAACCCGGATCGGACGAAGATGAGCAAGCGGAAGAGCCAGACGGCCATCGTCGACTACATCGCCGAGGGCTTCGTCCGGGAAGCCGTCGTCAACTACCTCGCCCTGCTCGGCTGGTCGACCGGGACCGAGGAGGAGATCCTCTCGCTCGCGGACCTCGCCGCGCGGTTCGATATCGGGCACGTCCAGAAGGCCGGTGCGGTGTTCGACCGGGGGCGCCTTGAGTGGCTCGATGGACAGTGGATCCGTCGCCTGCAGGCCAGCGAGCTCGTGGACCGGCTGCGCCCGTTCCTCGCGGCCGAGTCGGCCGCCGGCCGGATCGACCGGATGCCCGCCGATGATGAGATCGCCGCACTCGTCCCACTCGTCCAGGAACGTCTGCCGACGCTCGGCGCGATCGGCGAGCTCGTCGGGTTCCTCTTCGTCGATGCGCCCGTGATCGACCCGGTGGAGCTCGTCCCGAAGCGCTGGGACGCCGCGACGACGCTCGACGGTCTGGCCGCGGCCCGCGCGGCGATCGCGGCCGGCGGACAGGTCTCATTTGATCACGACGGGCTCGAGATCACGCTCCGTGGTCTGGCCGAAGCGCGTGGGTGGAAGGCCGGCGACCTGTTCATGGCGATCCGCGTCGGCGTCACCGGGCGGACCGCGACGCCGCCGCTGTTCGAGACGCTCGTCGCCCTGGGTTACGAGCGGACACTCGCCCGCCTCGCGAGAGCGGCGCGGATCCTTGCGGGGGCCGTGGGGGACCAAGGAGGAGCGACATGACCAATGCGGACGTCCAGCGCTGGCTCGACGACTACGTCGAGGCGTGGCGCACCTATGACCCGGACGCGATCCGCGAGCTGTTCGCTGCTGAGGCCGAGTACCGCTACAGACCGTCCACAGAACCGGTGGTGGGAGCGGACGCGATCGTCGGCGACTGGCTCGCGAACCGCGACGCGCCGGGGACCTATGAGGCCCGCTACTCGCCCTGGACGGTCGACGGCGATCGAGCCGTGGCGACCGGCGAGACGCGCTACGCGAATCCCGACGGCACACATCGGACGACCTTCGACAACCTGTTCCTGCTCGAGTTCGATCGCGAGGGTCGGTGCCGATCGTTCACGGAGCTCTTCGTCGAGCGTACCCAGCCCGAAGGTTGAGAGTCCGGATCCGGGTCGGGACGCAACGCGCCGTTAACGCAGCCGACTATCCTGAGGATCGATGGCCCGCACGATCCTCGTCGTCGATGACGAGCCCACCCTCCGCGAGACGATCGCGGAGTCGCTCGAGGCCGACGGGTATCGTGTCCTGACCGCTCCCGACGGCCGCCACGCACTCTCGGCGTTCCGGGCAGAGCATCCCGACCTCATCCTCCTCGACCTCATGCTTCCGGAGTTGTCCGGGATCGAGGTCTGCCGGATCATCCGAGCCGAGTCGGACGTGCCGATCGTCATGCTGACGGCCAAGGACGCCGAGCTGGACAAGGTCGTGGGCCTCGAGCTCGGGGCGGACGACTACGTGACGAAGCCGTTCAGCCTTCGGGAGTTGTCGGCGCGGATCCGGGCGATCTTCCGGCGGGCGGAGTCGCAGGCCGTCGAATCCCCGCCTGTGGTCATCGACCTCGGCCGCGTCCAGATCGACCTCGCCGGTCACCGGGTGCTCCGTGACGGCCGTCCGGTCGCGCTCAAGCCGAAGGCGTTCGAGCTGCTCGCGTTCCTGGTCCGCCATCCGGGCCGGATCTTCACTCGCGACCAGCTCCTCGAGCACGTGTGGGGGTACGACTACGCGGGGGAGACGCGAACCGTCGACGTCCACATCCACTGGCTCCGAAGCAAGATCGAGGAGGACCCGAGCGCCCCGGTGTTCCTCCACACGGTGCGCGGCGTCGGGTACGGGTTCCGCCGCCCGGGCTGAATGCCGCGCGGGGTTCGCGGATCGCGGGCGGCTCGCGGGCGGGCGCCCGGCTCGCGGTCGCGCGCCCCGGTCGCGGATCCTGACAAACGACCACCAGGGAGACACTCGTCGGCCGGCTGCCGTCCCCCGTCCACCGCGATCGGTCTCGACAAGCGTCGATGCGCGATCGGTGCGCCCGCAACCCTGCCATCTGACCTCCAGGCGCACATCTGACACCGCGGTCCCGACCAACGCCCGCGTGATGACCATCTGACGGGATCCGTATCCACCGCCGCGCCCGCCGCGAACGCCCCGCGCCGCCCGCCGCACCGCCCGCGCCAGCCGGCCGCCGGCCCGCGGCGCCTGCGCGAGCCTGCCCGACCGGTATCCTTCGCTGATGCGCCTGTCAGCCCTGTTCTTCGCCACCCTCCGTGACGATCCGGCCGATGCCGAGATGCCGTCGCATCGCCTCCTGCTCCGGGCGGGCTACGTCCGCCAGCTCGGATCTGGGCTGTACTCGCTCCTCCCGCTCGGCTTCCGCGTGACGCAGCGAGTCGAGCAGATCATCCGCGAGGAGATGGACGGGATCGGCTGCCAGGAGTTGTCCATGCCCGTCATCCATCCGGCGGATCTGTGGCGGGAGACCGGCCGGTACGACCAGATCGGCCCGGAGATGGCCCGCTTCAAGGATCGCGGCGGCCGGGACATGGTGATCGCGATGACCCACGAGGAGGTCGTCGCGGACCTGCTCCGCGACATCGTCCGGAGCTATCGCCAGCTGCCGGTCATGGTCTACCACTTCCAGACGAAGTTCCGCGACGAGCCGAGGTCCCGGGGCGGTCTCATCCGCGTCCGCGAGTTCGTCATGAAGGACTCGTACAGCTGTGACCGCGACGAAGCGGGGCTCGACCGGAGCTATCGGCTCCACTACGACGCCTACGCGCGGATCTTCGAGCGGCTCGGGCTCCAGGCGATCGCCGTCGCGAGCGATGTCGGGATGATGGGCGGCTCGGGCGCCCACGAGTTCATGGTCCTCAACGTCGCGGGCGAGGATGTCCTCGTCCTGTGCGAGTCGTGCGGCTTCTCGGCGAACCGTCAGGTTGCGCGCGTGCGCCCGCCCGCAGCCACCGGCGCTGCCGCGGCCGACCCGGTCGCCCTCCTCCCGATGGAGGACGTCGAGACGCCCGGCGCCACCACGATCGCGAACCTGGCCACCTTCCTCGGCATCGCGGAGGCGGAGACCGCGAAGGCCGCCTTCTTCGTCACCGGCGACGGTCGGCTCGTCACCGCGATCGTCCGTGGCGACCGCGACGTCAACGAGACGAAGCTCTCGAACGTGGTCGCCGCCATCGGCGGCCTTCGACCGGCCCAGGTCGATGAGATCCGGGCCGCCGGCATGGAGCCCGGCTATGGCTCGCCGCTCGGCGCCCACGACACGCTCGTCGTCGCCGATGAGCTCGCTGCTCGCACGCCGAACCTCGTCGCCGGGGCGAACCGGATCGGCTGGCACGTCCGTAACGTCAACGCCGGCCGCGACTACACCCCGGACGTTGTCGCCGACATCGACAACGCCAGGGAGGGCGACGCCTGCCCGAACTGCGGCTCGCCGGTCGTCCTCCGCAACGGGATCGAGGTCGGCAACATCTTCAAGCTCGGCACGAAGTACACGACGGCGCTCGGCGCGACGTACCTCGGCGAGGACGGCGCGGCCCACCCGATCGTCATGGGCTCGTATGGGATCGGCCTCGGCCGGAACGTCGCCTGCATCGTCGAAGCGCACCATGACGAGAAGGGGATCGTCTGGCCGGCCGCCGTCGCACCGTACGCCGCCCATCTCGTCGCGATCGGTGCGAACCGCGATCCGCGGGTGACGGAGGTCGGCGATCGGCTCCACGCCGCGGCCCTCGCCGCCGGTCCCGACCGGGAGATCCTCTACGACGATCGGGACGAATCGCCTGGGGTGAAGTTCACGGACGCGGAACTCCTCGGCATGCCGACGATCCTCACCGTGAGCCCGCGCTCGCTCGCCGCCGGCGGCATCGAGGTGACCGACCGTGCGACGGGGGAGCGGACGACCCGCTCCATCGAGGAGGTCGAGGCGACGCTCGTCGGTCGCTGACTGTCGCCGCCCACCTCGCTGCGCACCTCGCCACTCGTTCCCGCCGACCGCTCAGGCCATCGCGCCGACCGCGGACCTCCCGGCTGCTCTCCGGGCGAGCTCGACGAACGGGCGGATCCGACCGACAAGCTCGAGGTTCGTCCGCCGGAAGGCAGCCAGCCTCTCGGCATCGGTGCCGTCCACCTCGGCAGGGTCGTCGAGACCCCAGTGGAGGGCGTTGTAGCGACCGGGGAAGACCGGGCAGGATTCCCGGGCCCGGTCGCAGACGGTGACCACATAGTCGAACCGTTCCTCGAGGAACTCGTCGACGGACTTGCTCCGCGCGCCCGACCAGTCGATCCCGGACTCGGCAAGGACCCGGATCGCATACGGGTTCACAACCCGCGGCTCGGTCCCGGCAGAGAAGACCGCGAAGTCCGGTCCCCCGATCCGGCCGAGCAATGCCTCGGCGATCTGGCTCCTCGCACTGTTGCCGGTGCAGACGAACAGGACGCGGATGGGCTGGTCGGACATCGGGACTGCCTCCTCTGCCGCGCGACCGGCGGCGACGATCGTGTGCTCGAGATCGATGAGCTGGCCCTCGACGCGATCGAGGTCCGCACGGCGTCTGGCGATCGCCGCGCGCTGCGCGGCGACGAGCGCCGCGAGATCCAGGTCGAGTCCGGCCGGACGCTCCGCGGCGAGACGGGCGAGTCGAGCGGCCTCGCGCGGGCCGAGGCCGAGATCGCGGAGACTCACGATGAGCCGGAGACGGTCGAGATCGGCCTCGTCGAACTCGCGGTAGCCGTTCGCCCGGCGCCGGGCAGGCGGCAGGATCCCGGACGATTCGTACCAGCGGATCGCCGTCGCCGCGATCCCCGCCCGTCGGGCGAGCTCGGAGACGTTCATCGCCGGAACCGTACACCTTCGAGTCACTCGAAGGTCAAGCGGGAGCCGGTGCGTCTCGTCGCAGTGTGCGATGCTCCGGGCATGGAGCCTTTGGCGATCGTCGTCGTCGCGATGGCGGCGCTCGCGGCCCTCGGCGCGGGACTTGTCGGCCCTCGTCGCGGCGTCGCCGAGATGCGGCGACTCCGCCGCACTGCGGGGGTCGACGCATCGGATGACGTGGCCGAGCGCCTCCGGGAGCTCGAGACACGGGTCACCGAGCTGGCGGATCGCGAGGCCCGCGACGCCCGGGACCTCGATCATCTCGTCGAGATCGTCGGCGTCGGCGTCGTCCACCTGACGGCCGATCTCCAGGTCGACGCCGCGAACACGGCCGCCCACCGGTACCTCGGCCGTTCGCCGGGCTCGATGCTGGGTCGCCCGGCGCTCGAGGCGGTCGTGGACGCGCGGATCGAGGCGGTGATCGTCGCTGCGGCGGCCGACCGCGCGGTGGTGTCCGCGGAGATCGTCTCCGCCGACGCCGACGGACCAAAGCTCCTGGTCCGGGCCCGGCGGTCACCGGGCGGCGTCTGGCTCGTCCTCGAGGACGTGTCCGAGCTCCGACGGCTGCAGCGGATCAGGACCGAGTTCATCGACAACCTCTCCCATGAGCTCCGGACGCCACTTACCACGGTGAGCCTCCTCGCCGAGACCTTGTCGCGGGATGCCGACGCGGCGGGCGAGGCCGTCCCGGCCCGGATGCGGGATCGGATCGGGAAGATCGAGATCGAGACCGGGCACCTCGTCCAGATGGTGAACGAACTCCTCGACCTGAGCCGGATCGAGAGCGGCAGGGCGCTCGCCCTCCTTGACGACGTCGACCTCGGGCGCCTGGCCGAGGCGTCCGTGGAGCGGCTCCGGCTCTTCGCGGAACGCCAGCGTGTGCGGTTCGAGATCGTCATCGAGCCTGACCTGCCGCTGGTCCGTGGCGACGAGGACCGGCTCGGTCAGGTCCTCGTCAACCTCCTCCACAACGCCGTGAAGTTCAGCCCCAACGGCGGCGAGGTCACGGTCCGCGCCGGGACCGACGGAGCCACCGTCGCGGTCTCGGTGGAGGACCGCGGGATCGGCATCCCGAAGGCGTCGCTCGATCGGGTTTTCGAGCGGTTCTACAAGGTGGATCGGGCACGCGTGCGGAGCGGCGGCGGGACGGGCCTCGGACTCGCCATCGCGCGCAACGTCGTCGAGCAGCACGGCGGACGGATCCGGGTCGAATCCCGTGAGGGCAGGGGTTCGACCTTCACCTTCGAGCTGCCGATCGGCCCGCTGCCCACGGTCGAGCCACCGACGCCGATCGTCGACGCCACCGCCGTCTGACGAGGAGCCGATGGACCGACACACGCCGATCCACACCCCGCGGACCCTCCGGCTCGCCCACCGCGGCGACCACCGGCACGCGCCGGAGAACACGCTCGCCGCCTTCGAGGCCGCGATGCGGGTGCCGGCCTGCGACGGGCTGGAGTTCGATGTCCAGCTCTCCCGCGACGGCGTCCCGATCGTCCTCCATGACGAGACGCTCGAACGGGTTCAGGGCGTGGCCGGCGCCGCGGTGGACCTCACGGCCGGCGAGCTCGGGCGCCACGGCGTCCCGACACTCGAGGCGGTCCTCGCCGTCGCACCCCGACGGATGTTCCTCGACGTCGAGCTCAAGGTTCCCATCGGGCGACCTGTGGTCGAGGTGCTCGCCGCTGGTCGAGGTCCTCACCTCGCCGACGCCGTCGTCTCGTCCTTCGATCCCGAGGCGCTCCGCCGCCTTCACGGCCTCGCGCCGCAATGGTCGATCTGGCTCAATGCCGAAGATCTTGCGCCGGCGACGATCGCCCTCGCCGCGGATCTCGCCTGTGCCGGGATCTCTGCGGAGTGGCGGGCGATCGATGAGCCGGCGGTGACCCGCGTCGCACGGGCAGGCCTCGCGCTGGCGGCGTGGACGGTGACGCGGAGGCCGACGTATGCCCGGCTCGTCGAGCTCGGGGTCGTCGCGATCTGCGCGGAGGGTCCTGCGCTCGACGGTTGACGGACCTACCGCCGCACCAGGAGAACCGGACACGGCGCGTGGTCGACGACGAAGCGCGCCGCATGGCCGAGGCTGTGGGGATCCGCCGCGACCCGCACCGCGGCCGCACGGACGCCGACGACGACGCAGTCCGCCCGCCGCTCTGCGGCCCGCTCCACGATGGTGTGACCCGGCCGCCCACGGGCGATGGCCGAGCTCGCCGGCCGACCCAGGGCGGCCACCGCGTCGGCGACGAGCGCCTCCGCCCCGTGACGCTCCGCCCCGTAGGACGCGGGTGGCAGGCCGTGCGCCGGATCGCGGCCTGGCAGATGGGCGGCCCGAAGCCCGATCTGGTGGGCCGCGGCGTCATCGATGACGTGGAACATCTCGATGGCGGCGGTCGGGGGCACGAGTGCCCGGACCTCCGTCCAGAACTCCACGGTCTCCTCACCCGAGACGGCGACGAGGACGGTCGGCGGTTCCATGGCAGTCACCTCACGGTCAGTGTCGCGACGAGGACGGCGGTGCTGGCGACGAGGATCGGCGGCGTGATGAGCAGCCCCACCCGAAGATAGTCCGCGGGCCGGACGTCCATCCCCCGGTCGCGGAGGATGAGGAGCCACAGCACCGTGGCGAGGGAGCCGACCGTCGTGAGGTTCGGCCCCAGGTCGGCGCCGACGATGGAGCCGAAGGCGGCCGCCTGGCGGACCGGTCCGGCGAGATGGGTGCCGTCGATGGCGCTCACCATGACGAGCGCCATCGGGACGTTGTTCACGAGGTTCGCGCCGACCGCGGCGACGGCGGTCGAGAGGATGGCGATGACGGCAGGAGAGTCCCGACCGGCCGAGAGCGTCGTGCCGACGAGCGCCTGGACGACTCCCTGGTCCTCCAGCGCCCGGACGAGGACGACCATCCCCGCGACGTAGGCGAGGATCGCCCAGCTCACGCCGTCGAGCGGTCGACGATGCGCCGCGCCCGCTGCCAACGCCTCCACGACGAGGAGGAAGACGAAGCCGACGCAGGCGACGAGGCCGAGCGGAGCGCCGAGGAGGCCCCCGCCGACGAACGTGACGGCGACCCCGCCGAGGGCGATCCAGACCGCGGGCAGGGGGCGACGTTCGAAGCTCGCTGTCGCGTGCCGGAGACGGCGTGGCACCCGAAGCCGGAACAGCCACATGAGCGCGACGATCGTCAGGGCGACCGCGACGACCGCCGCCGGCCCGACCGCCGCGAGGTAGTCCGGGACCGGGACGCCGACGCCATCGAGGATGAGGACGTTGACGGGATTGCTCACCGGCAGCAGCAGCGAGGCCGCATCGGCGATGAACGTGCAGGCGAGGACGTACGGGAGGGCGTCGACGCCGAGGCCGACGACGAGCCCGTACACGACCGGCGTGAGGATGAGGACGGTCGCGTCGTTCGAGAGGACCATCGAGATCGCCGCACCGAGGCAGAGCACGGCGAGCAGCAGTCGCCGCCCGCTCCCGGCCGACCAGCGCACCGCGAGGGCGCCGGTCTGCTCGAAGAAGCCGCTCCGTTCGGCGACGGCGGCGAGTCCGGTCATCCCGACAAAGAAGGCGAGTACGTTTGCGTCGCCGACCACCGCGGCGACCGCCGCGTCCGGCCCGACGAGGCCGACGACGACCGCGACGACGGCCCCGCCCACGCCACTCGCCCATTCGGGGAGTCCGCGCGGGCGCGCGATCGTGAGGACGACGACGACGAGGAAGAGCCCGACGCCGGTCGCCGCGGCGAGCGGTCCGTTGATCTCGGTCTCTCGTTCAGCCGCCGGGCAGGGCGTCCGGCGGGAGGAGCCAGCGGAGGACGCCCGCCGCCGGGGCGATGGGTCCGTCGAGGTCGATCCGGGCAAGGGTGCCCTTGCGCATCGTGAGCTCTGCGCCGATCAACGTCGAGACGAGCTCGCTGAAGTCCGGATCGTGGCCGACGAGCAGCGGTCGGCGCAGGTCACCGGCGTCGCGGAGGATCGCCTCGAGGGTCTCGAGGTCGAGATCGCCGGCCAGGCGCTCGTCCACGGTCACGCGCCGGCCGAGGGCGACGGCCACCGCCTCTGCCGTCTGCGCGGCGCGGACCTTGGGGCTCGTGAGGATGGCGTCCGGTTCGAGGTCGAGCGCCGCGAGGTGGCGCGCGAGCCGGTCGGCCTGGCGGAGTCCCTTCGCCGAGAGCGGGCGCTCCGCGTCCGGCCTCGTCCACGCCATCGGGTCGCCGGCATCGGCGTGCCGGAGGAGGTGGAGTTCGATCCGTCGCGTCCGATCGCCCATCATCGCATCAGGGATTGAGGTCCTCGATCTCGCCGGTGGCGAGGAAGACCACGTCCTCGGCGATGTTCGTCACCCGATCGCCGATCCGTTCGAGGTAGTGGGCGGCGAAGAGGATCCGGGCTCCGCGGTCGACGTTGGCCGGATCCGCCCGCATGAGGTCGAGGACCTCGTCGAACGTCCGGTGGTACAGGTCGTCCACGTCGTCGTCGCCGGACGCGACGAGCCGGGCCGCCTCCTGGTCCGCGTCGACGAGGGCGCGAAGGACGCCGTGGACGAGGCCGGCCACGGTGGACGCCATCTCGGGCAGGCCCACGTAGCCCATGAGCGGCGGCTGCGGAGCGAGCTTGCGGGACTGCTTCGCCACGCTGGCGGCATGGTCGCCCATCCGCTCGAGCTCGTAGCTCACGTGGTCGAGGGTGAGGAGGAAGCGCAGGTCGCGCGCCACCGGCGCCTGTGTCGCGATGGTCGTTGCGATGAGTGTCGAGACGGATCGCTGCGCCTCGTTGATCCGCCGGTCCCCGACGATGACGCCGAGCGCGCGCTCGGCGTCGTGGTCCGTCAGCGCCTGGAGCGCGCCCCGGATCGCCTCCTCGACGAGGTTCCCCATGCGGAGGATCGAATCGGTGATCGCCCGCAGCTCGCGATCGAGCGGCTCGCGCGTCGCGTGATGGAGCGCCTCCGTCATCGACCCTCCCTCCGTCTCAGCCGAACCGGCCGGAGACGTAGTCCTCGGTGAGCCGCTCCCGGGGATTCGTGAACATGGCAGCGGTCGGGCCGTATTCCACGAGGTAGCCGGCTCGATCCTCGCCCATCGTGAAGAACGCGGTCCGGTCGCTCACCCGTGATGCCTGCTGCATGTTGTGGGTAACGATGACGATCGTGAAGTTATCGCGCAACTCCGCGATGAGCTCCTCGATCTTCAACGTCGCGATCGGGTCGAGGGCCGAGCACGGCTCGTCCATGAGGATGACCTCCGGATCGATCGCCAGCGTCCGCGCGATGCACAGCCGCTGCTGCTGACCACCGGACAGGGCGAGGCCCGACTTCCGGTGGTGATCGTCCCTGACCTCGTCCCACAGCGCCGCTCTCCGCAGCGACCGCTCGACGATCTCGTCGAGCCGGGCCCGGTCACGGACGCCGTGACGGCGGGGCCCGTACGCGACATTCTCGTAGATCGTCATCGGGAACGGGTTGGGCCGCTGGAAGACGAGACCCACCCGGCGACGGACCTCGACCGGGATGATGTCAGGTCCGTTGATGTCCTCCCCGTCGAGCTCGACGCGACCTTCGACCCGCGCCGTCGGGATGAGGTCGTTCATGCGGTTGAAGCAGCGCAGGACCGTGCTCTTCCCACAGCCGGATGGCCCGATGAATGCGGTCACCGCGTTGGACGGGATCCGGAGGTCGACGTCGCGAACGGCGAGACGGCCGCCGTATGACACGCGGAGACCGCGGAGGGCGAGCTTCGTGGGCGGCACGACCTCCGCCGCGGGCACGAGCTCCGCCTCGGTCGCCTCCGCATCGCGAGGCGTCCCCGCGGCGTCGCCCTCGTTCGGGTCGCGGACATCGTCGACCGCTCGATCCTCGATCGCGTCCATGCCGCGTGCCTCGCGCGTCGGTTCGGGATGGATCATGCGCCGGTGATCCGCCGCTGGAGCGCCCGGCCCAGCCCGCGCGCCCCGAGGTTGAAGCCGAGGACCATGATGACGAGGACGGCCGCGCTCGTGTCGGCGATCTGCCGGACGAACGCGCCGAGGCCCTCCGAGTTGAGCTTCCAGATGTAGACGGACAGGGTCGTCGCCGGATGGAACGGGCTCCACGGCGAGCGAGGGTCGGTGACGTTGAGGTTGAGGAAGTCGTAGTTCGTCGGCGTCGAGAGCCCCGAGGTGAAGATGAGTGCCGCCGCCTCGCCGAAGATCCGCCCGGCGGTGAGGATGATGCCCGTGACGATGCCGGGGATCGCGAGCGGCAGGACGACGTGGCGGATGGACGCCCACTTGGTCGTCCCGAGGGCCAGGCTTGCCTGTCGCTCATCGTCGGGAACAGCCCGGATCGCCTGCTCGGCGAGGCGCGCCATGAGCGGCAGGTTGAACACGGTGAGGGCGAGCGAGCCGCTGAGCGCGGTGAAGCCCCAGTGCGTGGCGCCCACGAAGAGGGCGAGACCGAACATCCCGACGACGATCGAGGGGACCGAGCTGATGAGCTCCTGGCAGAAACGGATCGCGGTCGTCACGGGGCCCTCGCCGGCGTATTCCGCGAGGTAGATCCCGCCGAGGATGCCGAGCGGGACGGTGATGGCGAGGGTGAGGACGAGGATGTAGAGCGAGTTCCAGAGGATCGGCCCGATCCCGCCGACGGTCGTGTCGCTCGGATCGCCGACGAGGAAGCCGAGGCTGATGGTCCCGACCGCGGCGAGAAGGAAATGGACGATGATGGCGCCGAGGATGAGGATGACGAGCCCGGCGATCGCCCACAGTACGACGGTCGCCATGCGGTCGATGAGGATCGCCCGTCTCATGCCCCGACCACCCTCCGCCGACCGAGGACGCGTACGAGGGCCACGAACCCGAGCGACATCACGAGGAGGACGAGCCCCATCGTCCACAGCGCCTCGTTCCACGGCTCGCCGGAGACCGTGTTGCCCATGTCCAGGGTGATCTGGCTCGTGAGTGTCGTCATGGGCTGGGTGAGGCTCGTGGGGATGACCGGCCGGTTGCCGATCACCATCTGGACCGCGAGGGCCTCGCCCGCCGCCCGCATCATGCCGAGGACGACCGCGGTCGTCAGGGCGGTCGCGCCGGCGGGAAGGAGGATGTGGAGGATCGTCTGCCAGCGGGTCGTGCCGAGGGCGAGCGACGCCGAGCGGAGATCGGCCGGGATGGCGAGCAATGCGTCATAGGCGATGCTCGAGATCGTCGGCAGGATCATGAGTGCGAGAACGAGGGACCCCGCGAACCAGCTGAACCCGACCGTGAAGCCGAGGCCGGACCCGTTCTCACGGAGGAACGGCACGAGGATGGTGATCCCGAGCCAGCCATAGACGACGCTCGGGATCCCGACGAAGATCTCCATCGCCGGCCGGGTGATCGCGCGCGCCCATGGCGGCGCGACCTCCGCCATGAAGATCGCCAGGCCGATGGACAGCGGCGCGGCGATGATCGCGGCGACGGCCATCACGCTGATCGTGCCGAGGATGAACGGAAGGATCCCGAACGACGTGGCGGCGCCGGCATCGGGCGCCCAGGTCGCGGACAGGACCTCCGCGATCGGGACGTGCGACGCGGTGAAGAGCTGGATCCCGTTCCAGCTGATGAACGCGAGCAGGAGGCCGACCAGCACGACGACGAGTCCAGCGGCCAGCAGGGTGATGCGCCGCGACGGATCGAGGCGCTCGCTCACGGTGAGCGAGCGCCTCAGGCTCGATGACGGGCTGACGAGATCGATCGCCGCCACGTGGTGGCCTCCGAGCGCAGGTGCCGGGTCGGACCGTCGACCTATTGTGCTGCCGGAGCGTAGAACAGACTCGGCACGAGCGTCCCCTGGATCGCCGGGCTGAGCATGTAGTCGAGGAACGCCTTCGTCAGACCGGTCGGCTGGCCCTTGGTGTACATGTGGCCGAACGCCTGGATCTTGTACGAACCGTTGGCCATGTTCGCCACGGTGGCGTCCACGCCGTCGAGCTGGAGCCCGACGAGCGCCCCCTTGCTCTGCTGGTAGTAGGCGAAGCCGATGACGCTCGTCGCCCCGGGCGTGGCGGTGACGGCCTGGGTGACCGCGCCGTTCGAGTCCTCGGTCAGGGCCTGACCGGAGGCTTCCTGGGCGCCCTTGAGGACGACCTGCTTGAAGACTGCCCGGGTTCCGGACGACTGCGGTCGGAGGATGAGGACGATCGGCTGGTCGTTGCCGCCGACGCCCTTCCAGTTCGTGATCTTGCCGGTCCAGATGTCACTCGCCTGCTGCGTCGTGAGGTTCGTCACGCCGGTAACGCTCGGATTGACGACCATGACCCAGCCCTGCCGGACGACGAGGTGGTCGATGAGCTGCGACGCATCCGCCGGCTGGAGCTTGGACTCCGCGGTGATGTCGGAGTCGCCGATCTGGACCGTGCCCTGGAGGACCTGGGTGAGTCCGGTGCCCGAACCGCCGCCCTGGACCTGGATCGAGGCCCCGGAGCAGGCGGTGGTGTACTGCTTGCCCGCGGCGTCGATGAGTGGCTGAAGGGCCGTGGAGCCGGCGGTGGTGATGCTCCCCGAGACGCAGGTCGGAGGGGTGCCGGCGGACGAGGCGGTCGAGGGCGCGGCGGCGCTCGGGGCGGTGGTCGCCGCGGGACTCGGCGTGGCAGCCGAACCGCACGCGCCGACGATGAGGAAGGCTGCGACGCCAAGGCTCGCCAGGCGCATTCGATGAACGATCAACAGGGTCTCCTTCTTGTGGGTGGGCAGGCCGCCTGCAGGCGGGCAGGCCTCCGGTCGGATCGACGCCGTGACGCCGCTCACGGTGGGCGGCGCCGATGAACCCGGGGTTGGTGAGGCGTTAACCGTGGGTCAACGCCAGTGGGCCGTCGCGCGGCCGTGGACGGCGGACGACGTCGCGCCCTCCTCGCGGAAGTGGGAAACCGGCGTGTCCGGTGAGGTCGGACACGCCGGTCGGGAGGAGCCCGGCGCCGGTCCCGAGCAGAACGGCGCCGGAGGAGGGAGGAGTGCCGGACGGAGCGTTTCCGCCTGCCCTGGTGGGGCAAGGGGTCTGCGTCGTTCGTCCGTGGTGTACGCTCGCGGCACGGAGTCAACGGCCGGTCGTCGACACGTGAGCGCACGTTAACGTTTCACGGCGCATCATCGTCGACCGTGCCGACCGCAACGGGCGCAACGCCACAGCACGGCGCAGGAGGAGAAATGGTCAAGAAAGAGCGCGCGACAGGCCCGAACAGGCCGAGCCGGGCGGCGGATCGTCCGAGCGCGGCCGAGGCGAAGCGGTCGCGAGCGGTCGCGAAGGTGGATCGGGCGCTCGAGGTCGCCCGCGCGGAAGTCGCCCGTCGGACGCGACAGCTCGGCAAGGCCTCGACGGTCGTGGCCGATCTCGAGTCTCGACGGGCGACGCTCAGCGCGCCTCCTCCGACTCCGGCGTCCGGCCCGGCGAGCAGTGGAGGCACACCGAAGGCCGCGCCGGCGAAAGCCAAGGCGACGGCCGCGAAGGCCACCCCGGCGAAGGCCACCCCGGCGAAGGCCAGGGCCGCGACCGCGAAGGCCACCCCGGCGAAGCCCGCGGCGACCTTAACGACGTCGACGCTCGGATCGCCGGCGCCGAGTCGGAGCGCCACCCCGGCGAAGGCCAGGGCGACGGGTGCCACGGTCCGGCGACGATCGGCGGCCCCGAAGGCTCCCGCTCGCGGCACGGCCCGGCCACGCAGCCGGAGGGCGCCCCGAACCGACCGACCGTCCGGCGGGCCGGCGGGCGGGTGAGGGGCCCCGCCGCGCGTTCATTGCGTCGTTCGGGACACCGCTCGGGCGTACCCAGCGTCCGGTGATCGCGGCCTCGGCTGACGCGGGCTCGAATTCGGTCCACCTCTTCGTCGCGGTCGTTGCCGGCCATCGCCTCGAGCCGCTCCTCGACGAGTCGGCATTCCTCGGCCTCGGCGCGGCGGTCGACGAGCGAGGCCGCCTCGGGCGCCAGAAGCGCGCCGAGCTCGCCTCCACCCTCGGTCGCTTCGCCGGGATCGCCCGCGACCTCGGCGCGGCGTCCATCACGTTCGTCGGCACCGAGCCGCTCCGTCGCGCGGCGGATGCGCGACTCGCCGTTCGCGACGCAGAGCGCGCGAGCAACGTGCCGCTCCTCGTGCTCACGCATGAGGAGGAGGGGTACCTGACGCTCATCGGCGTGACCCACGGTCGGGAGCCGGCTGCCGACCTGGCGGTCGTCGACGTCGGTGGCGGCAGCAGCGAGTTCGTTCTCGTCGGACCGGATCGCGATGCGGTCGCCAGGGGCGTGCGTGTCGGTTCGGCGCGGTTGACGGCCCAGTGCGTCACCCACGATCCACCGACCGCCGATGAGGTCACGTCGCTCCGGGCGGCCGCCCGGGAGCGGCTCGCCTCGGCTCCGGATGCCGAGGTCCGGCGGCTTGTCGCCGTGGGCGGCACCGCGACGAACCTCCTCAAGGTCCTGCCGGTCGCGGCGCTCGATCGGACCCTCACGCGGGCGCGGCTCGCGTCGGCGATGGCGACCCTCACCGCCGAACCGGCCGCCTATGCCGCGATCCACCACGCGGTCAATCCCATCCGGGCACGGGTCCTGCCTGCCGGGACCGCGATCATGGAGGCGATCCTCGAGCGCTACGGGCTGGACCGGATGACGGTCGTCGACACGGGGATCCGGGAGGGAGCCGTGCTCGCGACGACACACGCGGGGCCGGGCTGGCGGGGCGAGCTTCGGTCCATCGCCCACGGTTGGCGCCGCTGACGGTCGACCCCGGGCTCCGCCGCCCGCGCCGTTCAGAGCGCGGCGGTCGCCCGACCGAGGCTGCGCCGGAAGCCCACGCTCACGAGACCGCGCCAGACCGGGCCGATCGAGCGCCGGAGGCGGGCCACCTCGCGCTCGCGGTCGACGAGGTATCGCCCGATCGCCGCCGTCTCGGCCTCCGACAGCCGGCCGGCCCGCTCGACAAGGAAGGCGCGAGCCATGGACGCGGCGACATCGGCGTCGTTGAGGAGGCCGAGGTGATCCTGGAGCGCCGTCACCCGGGCGATGAGACCCGCCGCCTCGGGACCGAGACACTCGCGCACGAATTCGAGCGTGTAGCGGAGCCACTTGCCGGCGATCCGCAGCTCATGCAGGGTGCTGACGTCCGCCCAGCGGAGGACCGGCTCGTAGGCCCGCACGGCCTCGTAGGCGGCCCAGATCCGCGATCCGGCGCTGTCGCGGATGCGGTGCGGCGCCGTCGGGAGGACCGAGCCTGAGGCGAGGCCCTCCGTGCGGACGAAGTCGCGGAACTCGTCCACCCAGCGCGCGTAGCCGTCGCTGTCGAGTTCGCGGATGAGGAGGACGCGCGCATCGTCGCGCTGATCGCGCCACGCCGCGAAGAGCGGCTGGAGGGCGAGCTGTTCGACGACCGCCTGGTCGGCGAGGTAGGCCTCCGCGGCGTCGATGAGGACATCGAGATCGCGGACCGCACCGAGCCGCCCGGCCACGGCCCGGAGGCGGCGTCGATGGCGGCGGGTCCGGTCCGCCCGGAAGCCGTCGCCGAAGACCCGCCACGCAGCGCGCATGCGGCGCGTCGCGACGCGCATCGAATGGAGCTCTTCGGGGTCCGTGCCCTCCCGCGTGCCGGCCTCGCGGGCGAGCATCCGGGCGAGGTGGAACCGAAGGACCTTCCGCCCGGCCTCGGCGACGCTGTCCTCCGCGACGACGCCCGGGGTCTTGCCGACGACGAGCGGCGCGGAGCGGGGCGTCGGTCCGCTCGCGCCGGCGCTCTCCCCGGTCGCCCGGTCGTCGGGGGTCTCGGGCGGCCGTTCGTCATCCGCGGCCGAACGTGCGGCGAGCGCCGTCTGGAGCTTCGAGCCCGGCGCCGGCGTGAGACCCGCGAGCTGCCCGAGCTCCCCCTCGAGCTCCACGAGCCGGGCGGCGTCGCCGCCGGTCAGCTCCACCTCGAGCTCGACGAAGCGGTCCACGATCCGGCCACGCGACACCACGTCCACCTCGTCGAGGCTCAGCTCGGCCGTCGCGTCCGTCGCGCGGAGCCGGCGCTTGCGGCGGAGCTGGCGCACGGTGACGAGCTCGACGAGCGGTGCGTCGCCGCACAGCTCGAGGATGAGCGAGCGGGCGTCCGACGGCGGCCAGTCGCGTGGCTCGAGGGCGCGGTCGGCGGGCCCCTCGAGCTCTTCGCGGCGGGTGAGCGCCCCCTCGCTCGGCGTCGTGCCCTTGACGGTGACGATCGTCTCGCCGTTCGTCTGGCGGAGGCGGGCGGCGAATCCGGCTCGCGCCAGGGCGCCATCCACGGTGTCAAGGTAGCGATCCTCGTGCTGAGCCGTCCGTGGCGCCGCCGATGCGCGGAACGGACCGAGCGCCTCGGTGCCGAGGAGGCGTTCGCCGACCGCCGGGTCGACGACGCGGTACTTGAGCTCGATCTCGACCGGTCGTTCGACGGTCATCGTCGGGCACTCACGCTCGCGGGTCGAGCGAACCCGCGCCCGCGCCGGGTCGGTGCGGCGTGGAGGCGGTCGCGCCCGAGGCGAGGGCGCGCTCCTTGAGCGCCGCGAACGTGTCGACCGTGCCCGGCGCGTGGAGGAGGTCCTCCGTGCGCCGCCAGATCGCATCGTCGCCGAGCTGCCACGATCGGCGGTCGTCGGCGAGCATGACCGCGACGATCTCCTCGATCCGGGCCCGGGCGTCCGGATCCTCGACCGGCACCACGGCCTCCACCCGGCGGTCGAGGTTCCGCTCCATGAGATCCGCCGAGCCGATGTACCACTCCTGCTCACCGCCGTTGCGGAACCCGAAGATCCGCGAGTGCTCGAGGAACTCGCCGACGATCGAGCGAACGCGGATGCGGTCCGAGATCCCGGCGAGGCCCGGCCACACCGCGCTGATGCCACGGACGATGAGGTCGACATCCACACCGGCTTGGCTCGCCCGGTAGAGCGCCGCGATGCACGCCGGGTCGACGACCGAGTTGAGCTTGAGGGTGATCCGCGCCTCCCGCCCGGCGGCGGCGTGGCCGATCTCGCGCTCGATGAGCTCGATGACGCGGGATCGGAGCGAGAGGGGCGCGATGAGGAGGCGCCGGAAGGACCGCTGCCGCGACAGCCCGGTGAGGACGTTGAACAGGTCCGTCACGTCTGCGCCGAGCTCCGGGCGGCACGACAGGAGTCCGAGATCCACGTACAGGCGGGCCGTCTTCTGGTTGTAGTTGCCGGTCCCGACGTGGACGTAGCGGCGCAGACCGGTCCCTTCGCGGCGCACCACGAGGAGGACCTTCGAATGGGTCTTGAGCCCGACGAGGCCATACACGACGTGGGCGCCGGCCTGCTCGAGCTTGCGGGCCCAGACGATGTTCGCCTCCTCGTCGAAGCGGGCCTTGATCTCGACGAGGACGACGACCTGCTTGCCGCGCTCCGCCGCGCGGATGAGGTCGCGCACGATCGGCGAGTCGCCGCTCGTCCGGTAGAGCGTCAGCTTGATCGTCAGGACCTCGGGATCGTCCGCCGCCTGGGCGATGAACCGCTCGACCGATGCGGCGAAGCTCTCGTACGGATGGTGGACGAGGAGGTCGCCGGCGCGGATGACGCTGAAGACGTCTGTCGGCTCGTCATCATCGGGCGGGGTGAGACGGGCCGGAACGATGGGGGTCCACGTCGGCGCGCGGAGATCCGGCCGGTCGAGCTCCACGATCGACCATAGGCCGGTGAGGTCGAGCATGCCGCTCACCTCGTAGCAGTCGGCGTTCGTCAGGCCGATGCCGCGCAGGAGGATGAGCCGCGTCGCGGCCGGCATGGATCGTTCGACCTCGAGCCGGACGGCCTCGCCGAACCGCCGGCGTCGGAGCTCCTCCTCGATCGCCATGAGGAGGTCGTCCGCCTCGTCCTCCTCGATCGCGAGGTCGGCGTTGCGGGTGACCCGGAAGAGATGGGTCTCGAGGATCTCCATGCCGCTGAAGAGCAGGTCCAGGTTCGCCTCGATCACCTGGTCGATGAGGACGTACGTGTGCGGCGCGATCTCGACGAGCCGCGGCAGGATCTGCGGCACCTTCACCCGGGCGAACCGCCGTTCCCCGGTCTCCGGGTCGCGCATCCCGACGGCGAGAGAGAGGCTCAGCGTGCTGATGTACGGGAACGGGTGGCCCGGGTCCACCGCGAGCGGCGTGAGGACCGGGAAGATTTCTTCGATGAACCGTTCCCGGAGCCGGGCGTGGTGGTCCGCCACAGCCTGATAGTCGACGATCGCGACGCCTTCCTCGGCGAGCTCGGCACGGACCGTCGCGAAGATCGCCGAGTGCTCGGCGATGAGGCCCTGGACGCGCGGCTGGATCTCGCCGAGCTGTGCCGCGGCGGTCCGGCCGTCCGGCGATGCCGAGGCCGAGCCGGCTGCCACCTGCTGGCGGAGGCCGGCGACGCGGACCTGGAAGAACTCGTCGAGGTTGCTCGCGAAGATCGCGAGGAACCTCGCCCGCTCGAGGAGCGGATTCCGATCGTCGCGTGCCTCGTGAAGGACACGGGCGTTGAAGTCGAGCCACGAGAGCTCGCGGTTGAGGTACGGGAACGGGGCGTCGGCGACCGGGCGCCGCGCCCGCGGACGGGCGCCGGTCGAGCGCGCGACACCCGGGCGAAGGGCGGTCATCCGGCGGAGGACTCCAGCGACGTTCCGGGCGCCGTGCCCGGGGTCGCCGATCGTAGCACGGCCCCGCTCGAGGTCAGCCCTCCGCCCGGTAGCGGCGCTCGCCGGTCCCCGGATCGAGCCAGACACGCATCCGGCGGCCGGTCGTCGGGTCCACGAACGCCTCGCCCGTCCGCTGGAACCGCGCCTCGAGGGCGCCGTCCGTCTCGCCGCCGCCGGGACCGGCGGGCGCCGCCGTCCGTTCCGCGTGCTCGGAGCGGTAGCGGCCGCGTTCGAGGGTCACGGCGAGGATCCCCGCGCCGCCGAGGACGACCAGCTCGATCCCCACGCCCGGCGATCCGCCGCCGAGGATGAACACGAGGCCGCCGAGGAGCATCACCCCGGCGACGACACCGATGAGGATCCGGACTCCCGTGTGCATCATCGGCGTGCCGGGACTATTCGGCGATCGGCTGGGGTGCGGTCGCGTCCGGCACGACGACGACGGCCGTCCCGTAGGCCACGATCTCCGACATCGTCTGGCCGATCTCGGACGAGTCGAAGCGGAACGAGATGACCGCGTTCGCACCCATGAGCGTCGCGTTCTGGATCATCCGGTCGAGGGCCTGACGGCGGGTGTCCTCGAGGAGCTGGGTGTATTCGTGGATCTCGCCGCCGACGAGCGAGCGGAGACCGGCCGCGAAGTTGCCGGCGAAGCCGCGGCTCCGGACGACGAGCCCGAACACCTGGCCCTTCGTCTCCTGGACGCGCCAGCCGGCGATGTACGGGGTGGTCGTGGTCATCATCGGGTGGATCCCTCCGCGGTCGTGGCGAGTGGGGCATGGACGGCGTGATCCGGCGGGCGGTCGGCGGTCGATCCGTCGTGTGCACGGGCGTCCGACGCGCGCCCGGCCGTGCAGACGGGGCACGGGCAGCGGTCCCGCAGGAGCGCGAACGTGTAGTACCCCGTCTGGTGCCCGTCACCCCAGCTCGGCGCCACGGCGTACTGGCCCACGAGCTGGAGGTCCACGAGTCGCGTCTGCTCGGCGGTGAGCGTCGGACGCGAGTCGAGCCAGCCGGGCATGCCAGCCTCGCCCCGACAGTAGGCGCACGGGCAGAGCCAGCGCAGGGTCGTGGACCCGAACGTCGTGACGTGGTCGTCCGCCCACGCGATCTCGAGGGTCCCCGCCGTCCGATCGGCGTGGATGCGAGTCGGCGTCGTGCGGTCGGTCATCGTCGGTCGATTGTAGTCGCATCCCTCCGCCTGCCCGGTGACGCCCGATAATGAAGCCGATGATGCCGGCCGATCCGCACGCCGCCCAGGCCGCGGCGGTGGCCGATGCGCTCGGCGTGGATCCGGCCCGCGGTCTCGACCCGGACGAGGCGGTACGCCGCTCCCGCGAGGCCGGGCCGAACGCGCTCGAGGCGGCCCGCCGCGAGTCGGTCGTCCACATGATCGTCGAGGCGGCGGTCGAACCGTTCGTCCTCCTCCTCTTCATCAGCGGCGTCCTCGCCATCGCGCTCGGCGAGGGCCGCGACGGGCTGCTCATCCTCGGCGCGCTCATCCCGATCGTCGGAGCGGAGGTCGTCACGGAATACCGTGGTGAGCGAGCGCTCGAGGCGCTCCACGACGCCACGGCACCGGTCGCCCGGGTGCGCCGCGCCGGCGCCGTCCTCGATATCCCCGCCGCGGAGCTCGCGCCGGGCGACGTGGTCCTCGTCCGGTCGGGCGACATCGTCCCGGCGGACCTGCGACTCGTCCGCGCCACGCGGCTCCTCCTCGATCGGAGCGTCCTCACCGGCGAGTCGCTCCCGGAGCCCGGCTCGGTCGACCCCGACCCGGCGGACGGGCCACTGACGGCCCGCCGCTCCATCGCCTACGCCGGGACGAGCGTGGTCGGCGGACGAGGGGAGGGGATCGTCGTGGCGATCGGTCCGCAGACGGAGTTCGGCCGGATCGCCGCCCACCTCGCCGGCGCCGAGCGCCGTCGGTCGCCCCTCCAGCTCGAGCTCGATCGGCTCGTCCGCATCCTCCTCGTCGTCGCGATCGGGCTCATCGCGATCGTCACAGGGCTCGGGTTCGTCCGCGGCCAGCCGGCCGGCGAGAACCTCCTCGCCGGAGTCTCGGCGGCGATCGCCGCGATCCCCGAGGAGCCGCCGATCCTCCTCGCGGTCATCCTCGGCCTCGGGGCGTACCGGCTGCTCCGACGCGGCGTCCTCGTCCGGCGCCTCAACGCGGAGGAGACCCTCGGGGCGATCGACCTGATCGTCACGGACAAGACCGGAACCCTCACGGCGAATCGGCTCGAGGTCGTCGCGATCCGCACCCTCGGCGGCCCGGTGGTCGATCCTGTGGGACGCGGCCGTCTCCTCGATGCCGCGCTCCGGGCGGAGGAGGACGCGTGGGGTCGCGCGGACGGAACCGTGGCCGGATCGTTCACCCGAGCGCTCGAGTCGGCGATCCTCGCGCTCGACGGCGATCCGACCCTCCATCCGCAGGATCTCGTCAGCTCGATCCCGGTCGCCGACGCGCTGCCCGCATCGCGGACCGCGTCGCGTCAACCGGACGGGACGCTCGTCGCCCACGCCCTCGGGGCGCCGGAGGCGATCCTCGGCCTCGCGGTCGGCACTGACGCCGGCGTCGCCGCACGATGGCGAACGCTCGTCGACGAGGCCGCTGCGGACGGTGAGCGACTCGTCGCCCTGGCGACGGCCGTCCACCCCGGGGAACCGCTCGACGGGTCGACGATCGGCTGGGAGGTGACCGCCCTCATCGGGTTCGCCGATCCGATCCGGCCCGGCGTCGCGGACGCGCTCGCCGTGGCGACCGGAGCGGGCGTGCAGGTGCTCGTGGTCACCGGCGACCACCCCCGGACCGCGGCGGCGATCGCCCGCGCCGCCGGCCTCGGTGAGACGCGGATCGTCACCGGCGACGAGCTCGCCGGCTGGGACGACGAGCGGCTCCGTCGTGAGCTTCCCGACCTGCACATCGTCGCCCGGAGCACCCCGGAACAGAAGGAACGGCTCGTACGGGTGGCGCGCGCGAGTGGACGGATCGTCGCGGTGACCGGCGACGGGGTCAACGATGCGCCCGCGCTCCACCGCGCGGACGTCGCCGTCGCGATGGGCAGCGGGACCGCCGTCGCGCGCGAGGCGAGCGACCTCGTCCTCGGTGACGACTCGTTCGCGACGCTCATGTACGGCCTGGGCGAGGGTCGACGGATCGTCGATAACGTCCGGAAAGGCCTCGTCTTCCTCGTCTCCACCCACGTGGCGCTGCTCGGGTTCCTCCTCATCGCGACGATCGCCGGCTTCGGCCAACCGCTCCTGCCGATCCAGATCCTGTGGCTCGAGCTGTTCATCGATCTCTCCACCTCGATCGCGTTCGAGCGCGAGCCACCGGAGCCGGATCTCATGGAGCGACCGCCGCGGCCGGCCGGGAAGCCGCTCCTCACGAACGACCTCCTCGGGCGCATCGTGGCGGCCGGCGGGTTCAGCGCGGTCGCCGCACTCGTCCTCATGGAGGCGAGCGGTGGCGGCTTCGAGCACGAGCGGTGGCTCGCCTTCACCGCCCTCGTCGTCGGCCAGGCCGTCCGCGCCTACGCGAACCGGAGCCTCTCGACCCCGCTCCACCGACTCGGACGGAACGGGGTCCTCGCGGCCGGCTGCCTCGCCGTCATCGCCGTCCAGGCGCTCATCCCGATCGTGCCACCGCTCGCGGACGCGTTCCGGGCGGTCCCGCTCGACGGCCGCGACTGGCTCCTCGTCGCGCTCGTCGCGCTCGGGCCGGCGCTCCTCGCCGAGACGGTGCGCACGTTCCGCCGAACGTCCTGGGTGGCCTGACCGCTCCCGGCGGCTATCCTGCCCGTCATGTCGCTCGTCATCGACGGACTCACGAAACGGTTCGGCACCGTCCTCGCCCTGGACGGCGTGGAGTTCCGGGTGGAGCCCGGCGAGGTGTTCGGGTTCCTCGGCGCCAACGGTGCGGGCAAGACGACGACGATGCGGATCGTGCTCGGCATCCTTGCCGCCGACGCCGGAACGGTCACCTGGCGCGACCGTCCCACCGTGGAGCTGCCCCGCCGGACCTGGGGCTACCTTCCCGAGGAGCGCGGCCTGTACGGCAGGATGCGGGTCCTGGACCAGCTCGTCTTCTTCGCCCGCCTGTACGGGATCGACGAGCGGACCGCCCGCCGCGACGTCCACGCCTGGCTCGAGCGATTCCGGATCCCGGAGTACGCGGGCCGGCGCGCGGAGGAGCTCTCGAAGGGGAACCAGCAGAAGGTCCAGTTCATCGCGGCGATCCTCCACGATCCCGAGGTCCTCATCATGGACGAGCCGTTCACGGGCCTCGATCCGGTGAATGCGGCCCTCCTCAAGGAGGCGTTCGCCGAGCTGCGCGAGCGCGGCCGGACGCTCATCTTCAGCACCCACCAGATGGACACCGTCGAGGAGCTGTGCGAGTCGATCGCGATCGTGGATCGGGGGCGGGTCGTCGTCGGCGGACGGCTGGCCGCCGTGAAGCGGGCGAGTGGCCGGCGGTTCGTGCGGCTCGCGATGGAGGACGACCGGGAGCTCGCCTGGCTGGCGGAGATCCCGGGCGTGACGGTCGTCCGATCCGGCCTCGACTACACGGAGGTGGAGATCGCCCGTGAGTCGGATCCGGGGACGATCCTCGCCGCCGCGATCGCGCACGGAGCCGTTCGACGCTTCGAGATCGCCGAGCCATCCCTCGAGGCGATCTTCATCGAGCACGTCGGGCGGCCGCCGTCTGATGAGCGGCACCTCGCCTCGCTCGGCGGCGTCGAGGCCGCTACCGCGACCGCCACGCCGCGCTCGGGCTCCGCCGCGTGACCGTCGATCGCGCCTCCCTTCGGAACGCCGGCCTCATCGCCCGTCGCGAGTACCTCCAGTGGGTGCGACGGCGGGCGTTCATCGTCTCGACCGTCGTCCTCGCCATCGTCGTCCTCGTCCTCGGCCAGGCCCCGGTCGCCCTCCAGGCGCTCGAGCGCGGCAGCCAGGCGAAGCTCGGCATCGTGGTCGGGGCCTCGGCCTCGGGGCTCGTCACGGACCCGGTGGCGGACGCGACGGCCATCCTCTCGGTCTATGCGTCGTCGTCCGGTGGCAGCCCGCCGTTCGTCGTCAGCGGCTGGACCGACTCCGCCGCGGCGACCGCGGCCCTCCGTCGTGGCGATCTCCGGGCGGTCATGGTCGTCGCTCGCGGCCCGGACGGGCGCCTGACGTTCGATGTCCGGTCGGATGCCAACCCGGCGGGAAGCCAAGCCGTCTACCTGCGGCTCGCGGCGACGTGGATCGCCACCCGCGACGCCCTCCAGCGGGCGAACGCCACCGAGCGTGGCTCGGCCCTCATCGGCGCGTTCACGATCCACCCGCTGAGCGGCTCGGCCGCCGCCCCCACGGAGGTCCAGACCATCGGCAATCTCATCCTCGCGACCGTCCTCGTGATCCTCGTCTTCATCACGATCATGGCCTACGGGATGTGGATCGCGACGAGCGTCGCCGAAGAGAAGTCGAGTCGCGTCATGGAGCTCATGCTCGGCGCCGCCACGCCCCTCCAGATGCTCACCGGCAAGGTCGTCGGCGTCGGTGCCGCCGGGCTCACCCAGTACGCCCTCCTCATCGGGGCGGGTCTGGTCGGCCTCCTGCTCCAGGGTCCGGTCGGGCGCATCTTCTTCGGCGCCACGAGTGGCGGCCCGCCGATCTCCGGCCTGTCCGTCGGGATCCTCGCCGGCTTCATCGTCTTCTTCATCCTCGGCTTCGCCCTCTACGCGTTCCTCTACGCGGCGGCGGGGTCCCTCGTCAGCCGCCAGGAGGACGTACAGCAGGTCGCGATGCCGATGATCGCGCTGTCGATGGCGGGCTACTTCAGCGCCTCGCTCGCCGTCTCCGCCGTGGATGCGCCGTGGGTCGCGCCGCTCTCGTTCGTCCCGTTCTTCAGCCCCTTCGTCATGCTCGTCCGGTTGACGGAGGGTCGGGCGTCGCTCGGGGAGGTCGCGCTGGCCGTCGCCCTCCTCGCCGCGACGATCGGCGTCGTCATGTGGATCGCCGCACGCGTCTACACCACGGGCGTCCTCATGTACGGTCAACATCCGGGCGTGAGGGCGTTCCTCGCCGCGGCCCGCAGCCGGCGCTGACCGCGGGATCAGACGTCGTCGAAGGGCAGGCGGCTGATGAGGGTCAGGACCGGTGACGTCGTCCCCGCCGAAACTCCTGCTGCGTCGCCGACGACAGCCTGCGCGGAAGCGGGGCCGGCCTCGATCCAGCGCCACAGACGGCTTCGGAGGCCCGGCAGGTACGGGCTCCCCCGAACCCGGGCCATCATCCCGGTGATGCCCTGGGCCTGGACGGCGGCGTGGAGGGCGAGCCCGGAACCGACGATCGCCGGGACCGCGATGACCGCGTCGCCCGGCGTGAGCGCCCCGCGGAGCAGCCGGCGGCGGCGTTCGAGCGGCTCGCGGAGGAGCGGGCGACCGTCGAGGACGAGGAGATCGAAGACGAGGTAGGCGACCGGCGGGCCCGGCCGTCCCGCGAGCCGTTCGGCGAGACCGAGCGGATCGACCCGGCCGGAGGAATCCACCACGACGAGCTCGCCGTCGATGACCGCCGATCGGGCAAGCGTCCGGCTCTGGAGATCAGCGAGCTCGGGGACGAGCGCGGCGAGATCGCGTCCCTGCGCGCCGAGCAGGCGCAGCGGTCCCCGATCCGCGGCCTCGACGAAGGCGAGGGCGCGCTCACCGCCCCATGACGGCTCGAACAGGTGGTCCGCCGAGTCGAACGGCTCGGGCGCCGATCGGGCGAGCATCGGACGGAGGTCCAGCGGCAGGTTCGGGAGCTCCGGCTCGAGACGCATCGAGAGCTGCTCGGTCATCGTCGACCGATGGTAGTCGCTACGCTCGGCTGTACCCCGCCGCGGATCGCCTCGGTCAGGGGCCAAGCGCGCCGATCGGGACGACCGCGACGCCGTCGTCGCGGACGTAGCCATAGCCGGTGCCCGTGATGACGGCGAGGACGAGTGGTTCACCCGTCGCGTCCGTGTCGACGCGGGCCCGCAGCTTCATCAGGTGCTCCGCCGCGGCATCGACCTCGCCGGGACCCAGCTTCACCTCGAACGCCGCCCACCGGCCATCCGGCATCTCGATGATCGCGTCGGCCTCGAGGCCCGACTCGTCGCGATAGTGGTAGATCTCCGCCTCGAGCGCCTGCGCGTACACTCGCAGGTCGCGCACGACCAGGTTCTCGAACAGGAACCCGAACCAGTTGAGGTCCGCGAGCAGGCGCGCCGGCGTCGCGCGAACCGCGGCCACGGCGAGCGACGGGTCGACGAAGTGGCGCACCGACGCTGCCCGGAGGCGGGTTCGGGAGCGCAGCCCGGGAGACCACGCGGGGAGGTCCTCGATGATCATCAGCCGGGCCAGGGCGTCGAGGTACGACGAGACCGTCTCCTCCTTGAGGTTTCCGTCCGTCCCGTTCACGTCGGCCCGGAGCAGCTTGATCGGGGCCGACGTCGCGAGGTTCCGGGCAAGCGAGCGCAGGAGGCGTGTGACGACCTGCGGGTCCCGCCGCACCCCGTCGACACGCTGGACGTCGGCGCGCGCGATCTCGTTGATGTAGCCGCGCAGGCGGCGCTGGGCCTGCGGGACGGCGAGGCCGAGGTTGCCGGGCCAGCCCCCCGCCGACACAAGATCGGCGATCTGCCGGACGGTCAGCCCCGGGTCAGTCGCGCGAACCGGCTCGCCGCGCAGGACCGCTGCGAGCGAGACCGCGCCCGTCGAGTGACCCGACTCGGAGAGTGCCATCGGTCGCATCCGGAGCCGGATGATCCGCATCGCCCCGATGTGGCGCGTCTCCTCGTCGGGCGGCACCGCGGATCCCGTCAGGATGAACTGGCCCGTCGCGCCACGGTCGTCGACGGCGCGCCGGACGTGGTCCCAGATCGCCGGCTCGCGCTGCCACTCGTCGATGAGCCGCGGGGTGTCCCCGTCGAGGACGAGCGACGGGTCGATGGCGGCAGCCTGGCGCGCCCGCCGGTCCACGTCGAGGAGAACCTCGCTGCGGGTCGCTCGGCGCGCGGTCTCGGTCTTGCCACACGCCTTCGGTCCCTCGACGAGGACAGCCCCCGCGCTCGCGAGCGAGGCGGCGAGTTCGGCGTCGACGACGCGAGCGTGGTATGGCATGCGCGGATTGTCCGCTCGCAGGCGTCGGTCAGTCAACTGGCAGGGGGATGTCTGCGGACTTCGCAGGGGGATGTCTGCGGATCTGTGACGGTGACGTATGCGGCGTTGCCCTGGGGATGAATGCGGACGAACACTGAAGAATCTCACGCCAGAGGCGAACCCTTCGTGCCACAGACGTGCCACCGTTGGCAGGGGAGGGGTACGATCGCCCGCCATGGACGTTGCACAGGCCACGGAACTTCTCGCGCTTGCGACCTTCCTCCTCGGTGGCGGCGCCTTCTGGGCAGCTTTGGAGGCGTATCGCAGCCGCAAGAACCGCGAACGCGACCGCGATGCTCGCGCAATTCGGGACGCACTCGTCGAGCTTGCGGACGCCGTTCGCGTATGGCGGACCTGGCCCCCGCTCACCGGATCTCTTGTCTGGGGCATGCCGGACCGGCCGGTCCTGCTGCTCAAGGTGCGGGAGATGCTCGGACTCGTGAATCTGTCGGCAGAAGCGCTCGCCTATCTCCTCTGGTCCGAGGACGCCGTCCGACAGATCTCGTCGAGCTATCTGGACGTGATCCACGACCGTATCCCGCAGATCGGCAATCCGAGTGGTGAGCCCTTCGGGGGCTGGACGACCGACGAAGGCCAGGACCTCTACTGGGCGGCTCTCGGCCAGATCCTCGACACGGCCGCGGTGACGCTCGAGGAATGCCGGCGGCGACGTTTCGGCCAGATCGCGATCGCGTTCGCACCGCTTTTCGCGGTCGAGCTCGAGCGAAGGCCCGTCGTGGATAGCCTCTTCATCGTGCCGAACTTCCTGGGGCCGAGACCACCACGCCCATAGGACCAAACACTCCCGGCCGTCGCGTGCGGCCACGAGCGTCGAGTCGCGCCGCAGATCGACCCATCGCACCCCCTTTTTCGGCCGCGATGCAGAGATCGCCCCGCCGGCCGCACCGACGGGCTGCTACGCTCCCCGGCATGGGCGAGGGGAAGCCGAAACAATGAAGACCAACGTCCTCTACTACGGGGACAATCTCGACATCCTGCGCCGCTTCATCCCGGACGAGTCCGTCGACCTCATCTACCTCGATCCGCCCTTCAACTCGAACGCGAGCTACAGCGTCATCTTCAAGGACGAGTCAGGGCGCGGCAGCGACGCGCAGATGACGGCGTTCGACGACACGTGGCACTGGGGACCGGACCCCGAGCGCCAGTACCTCTACCTGACCAACAGCTCGTATCACCAAGGCTCGGTGGCGCCGTCGGTGAGCGCGCTCATCGGCGCGTTCCATCAGGGCATCCGGCCGAGCCCGATGCTCGCGTATCTCGTCGAGATGGCTGTCCGACTCGTCGAGCTGCACCGGGTGCTGAAGCCGACCGGTTCGCTCTACCTCCATTGCGATCCGACCGCGAGCCACCACCTGAAGCTCGTGCTCGACGCGATCTTCGGCCCCGAGCACTACATCAACGAGATCGTGTGGAAGCGGCAGACGTCCCACAACGACGCGGCGCAGGGCGCCAAGCACTTCGGTCGGCTCCAGGACGTTCTCCTCTTCTACGCGAAGAGTTCGAGCTACTACTGGACCCAGCCGTACCGCGCCTACGACCCGGAATACGTTGAGGACTTCTATCGGAGTGTTGAGCCGGGAACCGGCCGTCGCTTCACCCTGAGCGACATCACGGCGCCGGGCGGCGCCTCGCCGGAGAAGCGCAATCCTCATTACGAGTTCCTCGGCGTCACGCGCTACTGGCGGTTCAGCGAGGAGCGCATGAGGGAGCTGTTCGCGGAGGGGCGGATTGTCCAGTCCAAGCCGGGAACCGTCCCGCGCCAGAAGCGCTATCTCGACGAGATGCCAGGCATGCCACTCGGGACTTGGTGGGACGACATCCGGCCTGTTCAAGCTCAAGGCGCGGAGCGCCTGCCGTATCCGACGCAGAAGCCGCTCGCGCTCCTGGAGCGGATCATCTCCGCTTCCTCAAAGCCGGGCGATATCGTGCTCGACCCGTTCTGTGGCTGTGGCACGGCAACGGTGGCCGCTCAGAAGCTCGGCCGGCAGTGGATCGGGATCGACATCACGTACCTCGCGATCGCCGTCATGCGGCAGCGGCTGCGTGACAGCTTCCCGGAACTCGGCGAGGTTGAGGTCGTCAACCGGCCGACGGAGGTGGCCGGTGCCCGCGCCATGCTTGCCGACGGGAGCCTGGAGCACCGCTACCAGTTCCAGTGGTGGGCACTCGACCTCGTCGGCGCGACCCCGCGCGGCAGCGTCGAGAAGAAGGGTGCCGATAAGGGCGTCGACGGCGTGATCACGTTCACTGGTGCCGGCAACAAGCCGGAGACGTGCATCGTCTCGGTCAAGAGCGGCACGGTGAACCGCGCCATGGTCGCCCAGCTCAAGGGTGACATGCAGGCACACGGTGCCGCGATGGGCCTATTCGTGACGCTCGAAGAGCCGACCGCTCCGATGCGGCTCGAAGCCGCCGAGGCCGGGTACTACCACTCGGACGTGTCAGGCAAGGACTACCCGGGCGTCCAGATCATCACTATCCGCGAGCTGCTCGACGAAGGCAGGAAGCCGAGCCTGCCCTTACTCGTGCTGCCCGCCTTCCAGCAGGCGCGCCCGGTCAGGAAGGCGGCTGAGCAGGCCGAGCTGTTCGGGTAGGCATCGTGGCGAGCGACCGGGAGCCAGCCAGCGGCGCGCGTTCGCGCGGGTCGCCGGGCGGATCTGCCCGGTGCTCACCTCGCCTGTGTCCGTGTCGAGGTAGTCGAAGGTGATCTGTGCCCAGTGCACGTCAAGGCCACCTTCGATTGTCATCGGGATCTCCTCGCGCTCCTGTTTGCGCACGATCGTGTGCTTGTGGCTGAGGGGTCCCTTCACACGCCATCTTTTCGGAACCGTGCCGCCGGCAGAGACAGGCTGCCACAGATCACGCGAAACCCGCCTCAGCAACGTGCGACTTCGACTGCTGGTCCCGATGTCCGGGCCGGGAGGGCCACCCAGATTCATGACGCTGGGATCGCTTCCGGCAGGATGCCTGGGAGCTGCTCTGCGAGCGTCCGCTCGACTTCGAATGCGATCTGACGAACGTTGCCGAGGAGTGCATCACCGGCAAGTGGCCCCGTCTCCCCGTCTGCGGATTTCGCTCCAATCCGATCAGTCGTTTCGGAGGTTTCCGATCACCCGCCCGTGAGG
>JADEYI010000324.1_pt1 | contig 75121 bp, 108 predicted proteins | sample 8542331 | NCBI WGS metagenome assembly JADEYI01 (sample SAMN16510988, study PRJNA670497) | mine drainage metagenome | isolation source: biofilm near Copperflume 1 | place: Germany: Marsberg coppermine Kilianstollen | collected 2018-02 | reverse complement strand
ACATCAAGGTGCGCCTGTTTTGCAGGTCAGCTGTTTAGTCCGCCAGGTCTAGAGGAGCGCCAGAAGAAATCTGTCCCACACTTGTTGTGGCCTGCCCAAATGCAAATCGAGCTGCAAAAAAAGGGGCTTGGGAGCTCGAGATATTGGCGAATTCACAGACACATACAATTAGAGACTGGGAATTGTTCAAGCAAATGCCAACGTACAGACCTCTCTAGTTTCCAGTTCAATAGCAGGAAAGGAGGGTGAGGGGTTCCCCCTTTATGTGGAACCAGAAGTTCCCGGTACTTTGAGTTGGGTTCTAAGTAAGTTACATAGGCTTCCCCAAGATTGTGTTGGTGGAAGCATGCGCTCGGTTTACACCGGCTTGCTGTCGCCATCTCAGGCAGTATGTCAGCACTGGTGACATACTGCTTGTGAGTGCGGCCCCAAGCCTGCGTCAACAGCAGAGGCAAGTGTGCTGTTCATGTGTGGACGTTTGCACAGCCCTAAGGTCCATCTCGCACACTAGCAACACTGTTCCTAGATCTTGCACAGTTCAGCCTGATGAGAGGTTGTGGTGTGTGAAGGCGGAGGAGCCAGAAGAGGACATGGATGTGAGGGGCGGCGGCATTGCTGCAGACGAGCGCCGTATTATCAAGGACGGTTACGAGTCGGACGATGAGGAGGCCAAGCCCTTCGTCAACGAGCGGGTCGCAGGGGAGATACCCTCCACAATCCCCTCAGGGGTGCGGCCCCCTTGCAGTCAGTGATATGTTTTTGCACTGGAATCCCTTGCACAGGGCAGATCCCATTGGAATTAATCATTTAGCGCTTCAGCTGCATGACGGGGCGTTTCCTCTGGGTTCTGCCCTCTGCAAGGAAAGGGCGTGTCGGGCTGCTGTTGTCGTGCTGGTTTCTTGATCTGCATGCTAATGGGACGCTGCGAGAATTGTGCTTACCTGCTCATTCTCTTCAGCATATTGCTGGGACCTGCGGCAGAGGGATTTTTGGTGTTCCTCTGGACCCTAAGGACTTGGTTGAGACTTAAGTGGGGCATCCAATGTGTTTGTCCAGGCAACGCCAGTGAAGGCAGAGCCATCGCCAATAAAGGCAGAGCCGGCAGCGGTGAAGGCAGAGGATGCGAACGGAGTTCTGCCGCCGGGAACTGTCGGCCCCAAGATGGAGCACGCGGCGGAGGCGACGCGCGGCCGCGACGAAAAATATCTCGCGCGCATTCTGGACCCCGGGGCTGTCGCGCCATCCACCCACACCAATATTGCGCCGCCCCCTGAGAGCGCCCCGGCCGGGTCCGCTGCCGGTATCGCAACCCAGGATCCCGGGTGCGCTGCTTGCTTCTTCAGACAACAACCTCTTTGGCATTGTAGATATGAAAAGCCTGGCAGTATGCCAGGTAGGCAGACTGGCTCTAGTGTAAATATGTCATTCCCGCATGTGTCACAGCATTACGAGGGCAGCGTCCCAACCGGACTGGAGCACATTGTGACTGCTGGCAGTGCTAGTCGAAAGTACACATTCTGCTCTGCTGAGTAAGGTCAACTGCTTGATGACATAAGAGATTATTGCAAGTGCTTGCCGTACATAGTTTTGAGTGTTTTGCTTGCTGCGCAGGCCGGTGCCGCCAGAGAATGCTGGCATCAGCAGGACCGGGCGCTCACCTTCCCCAATGCCACAGCTGCCTGCCAGGACCACTCCACAGAAGGTAATTGTTACCTTACTGCACTTGACAATGTTTCCCTTCCCACATGTTCTCAGCCGTTTCTTCATAGCCCAGCAAATTCTGATCACTTTGATGCCAGCATTGGGAAGCCTTTCTCATTCGTATGATGTAGGGGGGATTACACAGGTTCTTTTCTCAGCCGGTGGGAGAGAGTAGGAGTGTACCAAGATTAGTAGCAGGCAGGCTGAGTTCCAGTGCCATGTGTGCAGGCTGTGCCACAGCAGCCGCCAGCTGGCGCTCAGGAGGGGCAGCCACCGTTCGGCACAGCAGCGCACAGGATTTCCCCTGCGCCCAGCCCACCGCCGGGGCCTCCCTTTGGCAGCCCACCAAATGGGCACCACTGAAATTGCGACAGTAGGCGGCTGTAGCATGTAGATTTAACTTATATGAAGATATGTAGACTTTCAAGAGTCTCAAGTGCTGGAAGAGGCACATTCTGGGATGCAGGGCATGAATACGTTGAACAACTGTAAAGCTATAAGTGTGTGTGCAGAAGTGCAAGGACTGCCTGCAGGGCTGTGTTGATTATGCGAGTTGATTACCTTTTGGAAGTGTACAGCGCTGTAGCTTTGGAATAAGTGCGACAGCTGTAAGAACACCTGGAGAGAGGAAAACTGATGGGATCAAAGAAGTCAACCCTGCATGCACAGCCCAGTCCGGGTATGGAGGGAGGGCTGTGTCCGGGGCTGGTGCTGTGTGCCGCAATGATGTCCCCCATCGGTGTATGCGCATGTCCTGATGCACGCCCAGTATGAATACAAGGTGGTTCTGTTGGAGCCAAAGCTGGAGACGTGTCGGCTGATCATCAGGTTGAACAAGCAACCCACAGTCTTAGTGCAGAATCTGGTGCTCATCAACCCCTTGCACTGACTTGTGAGTTAACTTTGCAAATTTCCGGCTTTGTCCAAGTCACATGGGGCGACATGCTGTGATGACTCACCGTGCATGTCTACTTCTTCTGTCCTGCGTCTGGCCAAATCTTTAGGTTGCTTTACAGTTCTCGCATCTTGTGAAGACGCGAAAGCATCGGTCAATCTTTCTTGCGGTGCTGTACCATCATCATATGAGGCAATTGTGGTAATCTTGTTGGTTGGAACACCACCTACTGTCCTTCTAAGAATCTTGGCATGCTGCAATTAGAAGCCTTCAAGCTTCATTCATGCTCTCCACACTCGGTGCGCAATAGCAGCCTTCATGGGCGTGTGGGCCACCACCTGTCTATATCAAGACGGCTAGTGAGTACTGGGGCGGGCTACAGATGGCAAAGAGGTGATCATCGACATTAGCGAGTACCAGATCGCTCCATTTTTGTCATTCCAATTTTGATAATCATCGTCTTTTGTGTGCCTTGTTGTGTCTCATCGCTCACATTCATGTGTGCAGGGAAAGGTGGCAGGCGAGTGCGAGAGAGCCTACTGGATAATGTGGACCCCGCAGACCCCAAACCTAGCGACGATGAGCCTGTGGAAGAGCCCAGCACGCAGCCCGCATCTACCAGAGGGCCTGAAGCTACGTCTAACAATGGCTGGGGCAATGGCACCCAGAATGGGACAAGGGAGAGCTCAGCGGAGCCTGGAAGGAGATCAGGGACCTCTGTATGGGACAGCAGCAGCAAAGCAGCGGATGACAATGGCTGGTCAGGTGGCCCGAAGCCAGAGGCAGAGGACTGGGGTTGGGGCTTCGATAGAGGAAGGCCTGCGCAATCACAAGGAGCCAGGCAGGGTAGTGGCGGTGCCTGGCCAAGCAGTAATGGTGCAGGCAAGGCAGAGGAAGAAGCACAGTCAGGTAGGGCTGCAAGAGCTGCTGGCGATGAGCAGGCTGAGGCAGGGGAAGGTGCATGGGAAGAGGAAGACAGCCCGGACATCGTCGAGCTGCGACCAGAAGAAGTGGTACCGCCCTCACAACCATTTCTACTCTGACAATCATGCATGGCACTCAATACACCTTGAAAATCAGTCACTGCTTCCAGGTGTCTGCCATAATTGACTAGAGCGATCAGCAACTATATTGACTCTACCAGCATGTGGTAGCTCTTGTCAGCATGGATGCCTTGCCCCCAACACACTCTCCTTGCACGCGAGGCATCGGGCATCTCAGCTGAAAAGGAACTTCTCTTTCAAAGTTCAGAGTTTGTGGAATATGCAGGCGCTGATGCTGCCGGCCACGCCGACAGCGGAGCAGATCCAGCACTGCAGCGGTGACTCAGCGGTGCTGTGGCAGCGGCTGGGGATTTCACTTCTGGTGACGCTGGCCACTCTCAAAGTCAGCGCACTGGCAGCTGGCAGCCTCACCTTCCCCCTGTGGTACCCCTCCCTTCAAGCCACGCTACGCAACAGGAACGTACGCGCCAAGTTTAGGTGCGCGGTTCATGCATCGGCCATGTTCTGCTGTGCAAGCCCCAAGATTTTAATGCATCTTGTGGTCCTCCGTGCGTAGCCGGCCTCGGCTGTATTCTTCTCACGAAGCCCTGAAGACATTGCGCATTGTTGAGATTTTCTACGCGCAGCCGGCCTTGGCCGTTTTATCCTGAAGAAGCCCCAATAATATCTTGTCTCCTCTGGATTCCTCTCACAAATGCCATTCAGAGCAAAGGATTGCATAATGAGGGGTCTCCGAGGTCCAAGATATTTCTGGCGCGGTGTCTGATATGGCTCCTGGCCTGGTGCACTGCACCTGACGGCAGGCTGGTCTTGAGCATGCTAAAATCAGTGCATGTCAGACACATTTTCAAATGCTTATCGTAGAGCGGTGGCAGGCACATTGGTGCATATGCTGCAGTAGAGTTGCACCAGCCTGTCTCAACACCACTGAATCACCAAACGATAACATGAACCTGCACCCGCTCCACCATGGCCATTCCATTCATTGCTGAGTCAGTTTCTGTTACCGTATATTGTACCCTGGCCACCTATGCAATTTACTCAAAAGTCTAGTCTGCTCATTTTCTGGGCAACAGGCACGTGGGCCTGTGGAGGGCGGCGGTGGTGGATCTGGAGGTGGATGTAAAAGTGGAGCCGCGGTTCCGGGCGCCCCGGGATCGCGGCTCGGTCGGTGCGCAGTCGCGCGCTCTGCGGCTGCTGGTCGGCGACGGCAGCGGGGCGCGCAGCGAGCTCTGTGTCCCCTATCACCAGCGGTGAGTCATTTCTCTGGCTAACACAGTTTCACAAAATTTGGCAAACACAGCTTTTATAGAGCCCTGCATCTCGCGGAAACAGCTGTCTACAAGGCCTGCATGGCCAAAGATCTGTCTGCGCCCTACCACCAGCTGTAAATTCTTCTTTCCTGTGGCTATGCAACTTCAATAGGATCCTGCAGAAGTCTGTCATCTCTCAGGAGCAGGTCTTCAGAAGGAGTGCGTAGTCAAGCAGGTTGATACAGGATTTCCATGACCTGGTGTCATGCCTGCAAGTGTGACGATGATGGCCTCCGTTGTGGGGTGCATAAGGGGGGTATTGTAGATGCGCCGAGGTGAAACTATGTCAATGCACACCCACAATCGAGGAACTGCACTTGTCACTTCCAGTATGGATCAATTCTCTGCTCTAGCACGTGGCTCAAACAATCTCACAAGTAAGTGTCTGAGTCTTTGAGCTCTCTTGGCGCAGGTATGACGCCATCAGGGTGGGCGAGCCTGCTGAGGTGCTGGTCCTTTCGAAGAGGAGGACGTTTGAAACCTTTAAGGTGCGGGCGTTCATCCCATCACAGTTGTCTGCTAGCAGCCTCAAGCACCTTTGCGACTGGCTCTCAAGTCTCTTGAAACTTTTGCAGGCCTAAGGGCTAATGCTAGTGTCAAGCATTACCTGGATTGCTGCATTCCATGTCATCTTGGGTTTCGCATCTAACTGTAGGAATGTTTTAATCAATACGTCGATGGCCCACGTGTGGCTTTGGATGTCTGGGTGTTGAGTTTTTGTTCGCAGGTCCTGACTGCTGGGGGCTTCTGGTGCAGGCATTGAAGGAAGTGTATCTGCCAGAGTGTGGGGTGTGGGTCTCAGACTACCCGTACCTCAATCGTGAGGCGTTCCTGGATGTCAGCCTAGAGGTGGAGCGGGAGCGCCAACAGGAAATGGCAGAGACCTTGTAGGTGTACTGTTTTCTTTTGGAGAGCTTAACTCCTTGCAAGTCCTTGCATTGCCACGGCGAGTTCTACGGCCGTGTCAAAGTCTCTTCATTCTATGTTACACATTGTCACTCTCAGATAGACATTACTGTACAACAATCCAGCGCATTGCTGGATTTTGGTTGCGACATGGATATGGGTGAATTTGATCATACAAATAGGCATGAATTACTTGGGATTCCCAAAGTGGGACTGTTGAACTCTCCATTTCCCTGTAAGAGATGCCAGCCAAGCAAGACTGCTTGAACAATAGATTCCCTTGTGATACAACTTCAAAATTTCCATCATACACGACAGGAAATACATAGTGGATATGTCCACTAAGCTACATCTCTCCCCACTCTGGCTATTCTTGATTATGACCTGCTGAGTATGTTTACTTTGCATTGAGTTTGAATCACTTAGCAACTTCTCTGTGTATATCTGTCATTTTGCGCTCCTTCATCATCCAATCCAAAGCATTTGCATGCAGCTGCATTCCTTATCCTCATAACTGAATCCCTGAAGTCAACAACACGGCGCCTGTACTAGAGAGAGAGAGAGAGAGCGAGAGAGGTATGGTAAGGTCGTGCCGGCCACACAGGGCTGATAAGATGTCCCACAGCTTCCCAACCGTCAATACTAGAGAGTACTAGAGAGGCATGGACAGGGCTCCAGTGCAGGGCCCGCACAGCTGGACAACAAAGCCGCCCAGAGACATGAGCTTTGCCAGCTCGTAGCAGACATACATGCCGTGCATGAAGGCAGATGGCGCGGGCTCTGCCGCCACGTTGGCTCGCACATGGGACAGGTGCCTGACTTGGCTGTCTTTCAGCTGCTGCGGATCCGCCTCTGCTGCAATGATTTGCTGAGCCCTGCAGCAGTAGAAGCAGTCTGCCATAAGCCAGGTCTGAAATGTCAACCTAGCTCGCATCCAGTTTGGTAATCAACTGGCTGCATAAGTCTTGTTGCACTGCTCATGTTGTACAGAACAGAAAGCAGTGCACCTGAGGTCCAGGGCAGGAGTCAGGTAGAGGAATTGGAGCAGTGCAATTGCTGCAAGTACAGCCGGCATCGTCCAGTAGTCCCAGGGAGCCCGTGTCGTAGAAAGAATCATGAGAAGAGTCAGAACGACTCCCACCTCCACAGCATTCAAAGCCATGAAGACATGCCTGTAGAGTGAACACAGAACATTTAGTAGCCAACTTCATAGGGCTGCAGGTATGTACGCAGCTTTCTTGAAGCATCCCACAGTACAAATAATCCAGGACATGCAATGGCGACGTGAGAGCTGAAGCAATGGTAGACTGCGACAGACAGTGTAAAAGACCAGGATGACAGTAGGACCTGCCTGCCAACGTCCAAGGCAGCATGCCGCGAGACGAAAGGGGCCTTAAACTTGACCCAGGACTCGATAAAAGATACAGCAAGGACAGCGCCTGCCCAAAGCAGCGACAGAGATACCAGCACCAGGCGAGGTGGCAGCCAGCCTCTTCGAGTGATCTGCACAATGCAATATGAATTTACAAGCTGAATCTTTTGAATATATGAATTCAGCTTGTACCTTTTCCCAAAAGTGAGACACAAGCAAGGTTTGAAGCTAGGCTCCGACGCAGCAGGAATGCAGCTTTTTGTGTTGCTGTTCTAGCCTCACCTCTGAAAGAAGTAGGCCACAGGACAAAGTTCCCCAGAACAGGACATTTTCGTGGGGTCTCATCCGTGTCTGGAGCAAGCAGCACAACAGGTGTTTTTAGGGCCCTTTCGACATCTGTAGGTTGATAACAGTCAGCAAAGCGTAGGCAAAGTCGTCATAAGTATTCGAAAAGTACAGGCAGATTATATCAGGTGTTTTCTTTATTTTTAGCAAGTCAACTTCCAATTTACTTACCTGATCAACAGATCACTTCAGGTGTGAAAGCGTCAAACGTGTCGAGAGCGCTTCCATTCTGTCTCAACCTGAATTGAAATTAAGTGGAACGTTGAAGTAAATTCAACTGGTGAAAAGCTCCCCAATAATGTCCACACGCAGCAAGTTGATCGTGCACATTGATCACGAGTCGACGAGCTTCGGTGAAGGATGAAATGATCTTCCGATGTACAACTATTCATCAATAGACCACAACAGACTACTTTGGAAAAGTATGAACAACTGAGAAAATTGCATTCATTTTAAATTCTCGACAGCAAGGGGGTGAGATTTCGAGATGTGGTATATCCACCCCAAATTTGGCAGTAGGGTACCTTGGCCCACCCACCGACCCCCCAGTTGCCTCGTTAGGCTACGAATATGACACGTGACCTCTCACGTGAGCTCAATTACTCATGTACAAACCCTGCCCAACCCCTGCCCATGACTGCCCATAGCTGCTCTTGCCTGCCCAACTACATGTAATGGCAAGAAAGGCACACACATTGACAAATGAGCTGTGACCACCAGTCTCTAGACTCATATGCATTGTAAAACCCAATTGACACGCATGTTGATCAACAAAACCTTCAACCATGGTGGCCACTGTGTCATTACAGTTGAGCTTGGCTTGCCAAGCCCTTTCAATCCTGACGGCAGCCACAAGATGAGTTAAGCTTGTCAAATAATTATCTGGTGAGCAAGTGGGTAGCATATTTGCCAAAGCCATTTGTGATGGCAATAGATATTGCAATCATTGGCTTGAGGCAAAGCTGTCCCCACAATATTCTCTGGTTGAAGGACATGATGTGCCTCAAGACATTTAGCAGGATGAAGGAGCCATCGGCGGGGATCAATTTCATCATACAGTAAATGGCCATATCTGACCCCTTGCGAGGTCAAAACATTTAATTGGCAAAAGTTGACACCACCGGCTGGACCCACCCACCCACCCCCTGCCAAATTAGGGAGTGGGTATTCTGGATTTAAATAATCTCACCCCCTTGCCAATGTTGATCAATCACAGACTCCTAGAAGTACGAAATAATATCTCTCAATGGCAAACTTTGCAGCAAATAATTTGCTAAGCAAATTTTGCTTTAGACAATCACAACACTTGGAATTGTCCCTCTCGTCCCTCTCGAGCTGGTCAAGGAGCTGTCAAAAACTCGCAGCAGGCATAATCATCTAAGGTTCCTCAATCAGAACTTTCGGTCCACAAATTGCCATCGATGGCAGATTGCAGGCCAGCCTGCTGCATGTCCAGCAGGGTGCCCGGATTGGCAACAAGGTAAGACACCGGATCCTGCCCACTCGGCAGTAGCCGCTCAGCCTCTGCTAGCAGTTCTTCAACATCTGCCAGCAGTAGCATGGGCTCCCTCTCCACAAGCCTCTCCACATCTGCTCTGCCCTCCAATGCGCCCCTGCCATGCCATGTATACATCTACACGAGGTTCGCGTGAAAGAAATCCATCCTCAAACTCCAGACCCAGGAAACACAGATATGAATATACCATAGGCCAGCCGGATGCGATCTCAGCGCCTCGACAGCCTTGAAAAATCGGTGCAGGACCTGGGTTGTAGCAAGGCACAGTGACGAGCTAATAATGTCAGGCTCACTTGAATTTTTGAAGGTTCCTCTCGATCGCTTCAAAGTCATGAGTGAGCAGGAGAGATGGGCAGTCAGCCACAAGGGCCGAGGCATTGACAGAAGGCAGGAGCGCCTTCAGCTGCAACATTTTGTTTACAACCACCTGGTCCATACCAAGGAAGGCTGATTCTTATGATCGCATATACAGCCTGAACTTTGCACATGTTTGTTGAGCACAATGGAGAAGTTGTTCCAGGTGTGATCATGCATAATGGCCATGTGCAAACCTGTGGGTCTCTGACCAGTGACAGGAGAAAGCTGGCTTGCAAAACGCTGACTTTTTTCACCACGTCTGGGAGTATATCACTTAAGACAGCCAACTGCTCCTCCACCCAACTTACATCCTGCTTGCACGAGCAGCGGTCGCACAGAATTGTCCAGGGCTTAGGATCGTAGTGCTAGCAGCTTCCATGCTCCAGGGCAGATATCGCAGGAACATGCAAAGAAGACAGACCTTGCCCAGCTCTCTCGCTGCATATATTTTTAGAAGCTGAGTCTGCGCATTGTCGCCCCATCTGAGGTATCTCTCGTTACATTGGAAGCCAAGGTGCCACGGGGGCAGCTGCCCTTCTGTGGCGGACTGTTGAACGCTGTCACTTGAGTTGCTGCTGCGGAGCGTTTGTTTTATATATTGTTTTGCCTGCCGTCTGATGGAACAACGCTTAAACTGTGCACGCTGGGGTTCCTGGAAGACCTGAAGCATCAAGGCAACATGGGCATTGCGATAAGCGATCTGACATTGTGACAATGTGGCAAGTGGTTCGCTATATTTGCAGTTTTTTTGGGTTACCTGGTCCACGTTGTGGGGGTAATTGAGAGCTATACACACTTCCAGTATCATCAGCCCCAGACAAAACCAGTGTCGATTTCCTTGCAAGGACAAGATGGGCAATTTAGAGAAAGAGCTGGCAAATCAAAATTGCATGCTATATTGACTGGACAGATTCGTGGACGGGAAATCTAATCACGGCATTTACCCAGGAGTAGCTGGGCTCTACTGTAGCTCTCCACCTGCAGGAAGCTGGTCCCATGACGTCATCACTCTGCCAAGTACGTTGCATCTTTCGTTTGCTCAAACTTTGTCCTGCTTGCGCGCGATCTATAATTCAATAATGGCTGAACACTTGAATATAACTTTTGTCCGTTGTGAAAATGTTGAAAGCTAGAATGTAGAGGACATGAAGGGGGCGATGCGTCTTGAGTATGGGTTCCTGCCTTTGCTGCGGCATACCTTTAAACTCCAATGGACACTAGCGATTTTTGCGTTACATTGATGGTTTAAATATCCCCAGACCAGCACATTACGGGTACTTTTTGCTACCACAACCTAGGACACGTTGTGTAAATACTGGATGGGGGCGAAGAACGGCACAAAAAAACCGTTGGGCCCTATCCCAGCGAAGCAAATAGAGCTCAGACGTGCCTGTCAAACGGGCGATGTCCGCAAGGTATGCATGATTGATAGTAGTTCGTTCAACCCCTCTATAAGGGCCTCTGCCTTACCTGACCTCCAGTACATGGGTCCACTTACAGGCTTTCTTGACTTCTGTCTGCTGCTCTGCCATAAAATTATCGTCAGACAAGTCCTCTATATGACATCTGAAGGTGCTGGGCATCAGTGTTCGTGAGGGCCTTCAAAAGCTCAGGCGGGGTGCTTCAACCTGTGTTGCACTTCTCATCCTGGATTGACGTTGTGATTGTTTGCATGGCAGGTTGCAAGCCTGCTGACAGCAAAGCACTCGCTGTGGAAGGTGGGCATCCAGCGCCTGGTGGGGTCCTGGGTGCTGCGGAGGTTTGGGGTGCACGAGGACTGGCTCACACCTGCGCGTCTGGACTTTGTCTATGACGAAGAGGAGGCCAACATGCCCATCCATTACATCGCCCTCGGCTCCCCTGTCTCCTTGTACGCAGCCTTCCCACCTTGCAGTGCCTTTACCTGTGAGGTCTAATGATACTTGGCATCCGGTGACTATACCAACCCGAAACAAGCTCTGCAAGTAGCGGCACATGTGCAAGACAGGCCTCATTCTGATTCTGCATGCAACTGAGAATATAAAGCACTTAAAAGGGAGATTGCTGTGCATGAGGGGTTTGTGTTATCGTGCAGGGTGTCTCGGCTACTGTCATCGCTGTGCATCAGGGGGCCGGGAGCAGGGCACGCCTCAGACCGGGCAGAGCTGCTGAGGTTCCTGCTGGACAAGGGCTACCAGGTGGACCTGACCTCTGTCAATGCGCGCCTGGAAACGCCCCTGCACTGCGCCCTCCGCTCCCGCTCTCTGGAAATACTCGAGGTGCGCGCCACCACATCCCTTCATGCCTTCAAGATATGACACCAAGCGTGGAGCAACACCTGAGTTGGTACAAGGACATGCTCTAGCACTGGCCGCTGCTGCATCTTTGGCATCCAAGCGGCTCCTTTAATGTGCTGCGACAAAGTGTATCCATGCTACCTTTCCCCTTTCATGAGCAATCTGTTAAGTCTCTATCAGCTGGCGAGGTGACTCATGGGATGACTCATCGCACGCGCAGGTGCTGCTGACGCACCGGCCGGCCGCGGGCGCGGCGCAAGTCGGCGCCCCCGTAACGGAGAAGGACTCGGAGAGCCGCCGGCCGCTGGATGTGGCGCTGGTGAGTCAGCAGTGGCCGGCCGTGCGGCTGCTGATCGCCGCCGGTGCGCTGTCAAAGTGCCCTGAGCTGGAGGACGCGCGGCGCGAGCTGAATCAGCTGCTGCCGGCTGCCGAGGAGGGCGCCAAGCACGGCGGCGTTCTCTTCGCCCTGGTGAGAAACTATGAGTAATTGGAGTGCGTGCTACCATACTTTGCTACGTACGCTTTGCATGTAATATTTCTTGGCATGAACGTTGCAGCCTTCGGGTTGGTGCTTGCCTCTCCCTGCTTGCCCTCTCCACTCGCAGCTGAATTGCAGCGAAGCCCTTCCAATTGCAGCTTTGGTCTGATGAAGCATGTGTTGTCTTGTGCAGCCAAATGCTCTGGGCAAGGTGTTCAACTTCGTCCTTCGTCAGGGCCAAGAGCCCCGGCCTTCACCTCCCCCTGAAGGGAGCAGCAGCGCTGGACCGCCACTCCAGGAAGACCTCGATGAGTGCAGCACAGAGAAGGCCTCTGTTATCGTGCTGGCAAACAATGCAGAGGTTGCACAGCACCAACAGAAAAGGTGTGCTTTGTTTTGACTGATACACAACAATGCTCACGCAAGACTGCTGCTCTTGCTCAAAAGGTGTTGGGAATATGCTCTAACGCTTTTGTCTGATAATAAACTGTTTTTGTGAAAAGCTTGTCAAGATGTAAGTGCCTCTGGTTGCTGCAGCGTGGAGCACATCATGTATGTTCTAGACGTAAACCATGCACGCGCCATGGCTTTACTACAAGCCAATCAATGGAATGAGCACCGCACAGTGGATGCTTATTTTAGCGATCCAGAAGGTGAGCACACCAGCTCATGCAAGGAATGACTTTCTTGAAGTCGAGTCGCTGCATCTGAAGAATACGCATTATCTGCTCCAATTGAGGCCATTCATGAGAGACTACATGTCCCCATTATTGTTCACTACATGACAGGATTTCTCAATCCCACAGGTGCACTGAGAGCAGCTGGGGTGTCCACTGAAAGTGAGGCCAGCACTTCAGAGGCAGCTGCCCCAAGCACCCAAGCTCCTGCAGTTCCAGCAGATGGCCAGAACTGCATCGTTTGCTTTGAGCCTGTCAACCCCAAGAAGCTGTCTGTTGCACTCCCTTGCGGCCATGTGACCTGCGACACATGCTGGAAGGTGACAACGCACTCTCTCTAGCTATCTCTCTCTCTTCCGATCTTGTGAGCAATGTTCTTTTCACGTGCAGCAGCTGACTCGGATGGAATCATTCTCAATCTTTCAAGACTTATGATGATTGATGATCGAGGGGATGCATGCAGGGCATTCTGAAGGTGAGATTGTCAGACGGGGACGTCCAGAGGACCGGCTGCCCTTTTGTCGGCTGCAGCTGCCGGCTGCCCTTTGCAGATGCCCAGCAGCTTCTGTCAAAGTCGCAAAGGGAGCGCTTTGAGCAGCTGCTGGCGCAGAACTACGCAGACACCAACCCAGCCATCAAATGGTGCGCCTCTGTATTGTTCTCAAAGCATTTCTCCCTGCATGCTTCATGTCCTTGCACATACATTGCTATATGCTTGATCATTTTGTTTGAGAGCTCCCGTTCAGGCAATGAGTAAGCGCTTAGGTGTGCTGAGGTGCAGTCCTGATTGGGTGTGCTGCCTGATCAGGTGTCCGAGGGCCGGCTGCGGGCGGTGCCTGACGGTAGACGCTCGCGTCGGGGCGGCTGACGGCGTCGCAGCGGCGGCCGGCAACGGGCGCGCGTTGGACGTGCGCTGCTCGTGCGGCCACGCATTTTGCTTCTCCTGCCTGCGCGCACCCCACGAGCCTGCCAGCTGCGCTGCGGTGGGTCTCCCACCCCTTCTTGCCATCTGTTGCTGCAGGCGCCTGCGCGGAAATTCAACCGGCCAATGATTTGGCAAGGGCCCGTCAGAAACTCTCTGGTACACAATGGACCGTCCCCTTTGTTTGGTTGCCACAAATTGGCAACCGACAATGCTGCAGTTAAGTATGTTGATGAGGCTGAGCACATTCTCAGAGCGAGGATGGGATCAAAGTCTGTAATGATGTGACAATGCTGAACAAATGAACCCAGTCTGCATGGGATCACGGCTTTCTTCCTGTCCCGCTGCTGGGTTTGGGCCATCCTCTTCCACAGAGGTGATTCGATGAGGGAGTTCATGCAACGTTAGATCCAGCTGCGATTGATGCTAGTCTCGCTGCAGAAAAGATTTTCCTGGAATAAAGGATATGAAAGTCACATTGCAGCGCGTGTACTATGGCGCAGGTGAGGGAGTGGGAGTCGCTGGTGACAGAGGTGAAGAAGGAGATGGAGGAAAGAGATGAGGGGTGGTTGGCGCGCAACACCAAGCCCTGCTCCGGCTGCGGCGCCCCCATCCAGAAGAACGGCGGGTGCAACCACATTGTCTGCTCGCGCTGCCGCCGGCAGTTCTGCTGGGTGAGCCGCCGCTGACCCCTTCATTATTGATGTCAATGCTATCTTACGGGCTCTGCCATTGCTCGGTCCTTCTTTCTGGCCGTGGTCTCCTCTCAAATATGTCTGCAAGCAAAGATAGTGCTTTAGTTGTAGTACAAGAAATTTCAGCTCGTGGGATATTATTGAAGGTACAAGAAACATACTGCACTGTGGCAGTGGCTTCTGGCAGGGGGCACGACAGGCAAAGATGAAATGGACAAAGGAAAGGAACGCGCGCTGCTCGGGGATTCCATGCAAAGTGTGTCACTTGAATGCTGTATTTTTATTGGATGTCCATGCATGCAGATCTGCGGTGGTGACTGGGCGTCGCACAACTCAGCGACAGGTGGCTTCTACAAGTGCAACCGCTTCAGGGCAGCGGTGGAGGCGGAGGCGGCAAGCCAAGAGGGCGGAACTGTTGGAGTGCGCGCCTTCCTGGGCAGCGTCTTTGGCAGGATCCAGGTGAGACACCCTTTCTTCGACCATTTGGTCACGGTCAAATTCCGCAAACTAGCTGTACTCCACAAGCTTTGCATGCCGGGCAATTTATCATACAACAGGAAGTGCATTTGCTGCGCGCATGAAGCCGCAAAGCTGATGGATATTGGGCTGACTCACATGCTGACATGAAAAGAAGATCTGCCTGAATTAGAGCCTGCTGATGGAGCATATGGTTGATGCATTTTGCAGGATGCTGCGATGCGCTTCCGGCTCAATTACTATCTGCGGCGCTACCAAGCCTCTGACTGTGATGCCCGCCAATTGCACGTGGCAGCTGAGTGGATGAGCGCTCTGTTGACAGCCGGACTGCCTCTGAATCACAGTGCGCAGCTCTCCTTGGCCCAACTGGAGATGCTCCGCACACGGGGATTTGATCAATCATATGTGATTTATTCTTCTTCCCTTGTTGGTAAATGACACTATTGTCTCAGGCTCCCCAGCCTCTGTTCTGCGGTTTGATTCCAATCTGGGCAGGCCATATCCTGGCGCCCTGAGATTGGCGGGCACCTGGGTGAAAATCACCTTTCAATGCTGGCAGTAGACCATCCTGCTGTACACTGTAGAGCATGGCTTTTGGCTATTTCCTTCACCTGACGTTGCATGTGTTGGTGACTTTGTGCAGGGAGTCAGGGATGTGAGGCAGAGGCAGGTCCTGGGCCCACAGCGGCCGGTGCTGCCCAAGAGAGCTGCCCACCTGACCGGGATGGGCTGGGCGAACTGCTAGATGACACCTCAGACACTGACGGGGCCACGTCTGCTAGCGAGCCATGCCCCAGCTCCCCTGCAGCCCTGGCAGAGAGCAACCAGTCCACATCTCAAGAGGACTCAGAGCGTCCGCCTGACGCTGTAAGCAAGCTCGCGCCACAGCAAGTGCCTGAACAGCAGGATGCGGCAGGTAATTTCCTTGGCTCTTGTGCTGTGACGCACTTGCAGCATCATGATGCAATACTTGAGGTACTTGCCATAGAGGGAGGATGGCAAAGGAATATTTGGAACCTTTTGAGATTGCACATATGATTTAATTAGGCAAATTCGAATTGTACTTGCTGAACGAATGATGTGAATTGTGCCCAATGAATGTGAATTGAGCGCATAACCTGTGCATGTGTCAGATTACGGGTACCTGAAGCTGGCTGCATCCGAGGCCATAGCTGCGCGTGAGGTTTTGCGCAACAGCTACATCGCTGGTTTCTCCCTCCCCTGGGGAGATCGCCGCAGGTCTGGCCCTAGGCCTGGCCCCTGTCAGCTACCCACCTTAACGTTAAGAGTTGAAAGCTCTTGTAGTACTATAATGGGCCATGCAGTTGTTGTGGATGGCGACGAGGGGATACGTTCTTACACTGTTGACTGAAGAGGTGCGTGGCTCCTTTGTGTTCCCAGGCACTATGAGGACATCCAAGGGCGACTGGAGGCCGCGACAGAGCAGTGCTCGGTGCCTCTGGCGCTGCTGCCAGACATCCAGGTGGGCAGCCACTGCCCCTTTTGTACTGGGCATGTCTCAAAGAGCCCGAAACTTTGCATATACTAGTTTTAGATAGTTCATGCATGCTAATTCTCAGAAATGAGATAAATCCAGATCAGCTTAGGAGGGCATGGCTTACATGGCTCAGCTTCTAGCACGTCGTTGTTCAATTATCTCATTAATACAGCACATCATATTTTGTGGATGATTGCAGGCAATCATGCAGGCAGGAGGCTGCAGGGCGCAGCCCCAGGACTGCAGCTACCTGCCGGCTTCCACGCCAAACCGGCCGCTGCCAATCCACGTGCAAGACGGCGAGATGCTGCGCCGGCAATTCTATTTTGCGCTCGCGGTGCACGAGCGCGCCCAGCAGCTGCGTTCCCTCTCGAAGGCTGTGGCTGCCGAGAAGAAGCTGCTCCTCACCAGCGCCCGCAAAGGTGTGCTCTAATACAGTCCTTTTGTTGCCCAGCAGTCCCAGGAGTGAATCCCTGCTGGTTCTGCATCGTGCTCAGAAGGTATTGCATGTGCAGCAGGCGATATAGGGTGAGCTCTGAGGTCGAGTGATACAGTGAACTGCCCGTGCGGCATGCATGCGCTGGTTCCAAAGTCAAATACCGTGGATAGTTTTCTTGTAGGGGAAATCAGCATGCATGATGGTGCTGTGGCTGCAGGCCTGTTTGAGGAGCGCGCAGAGGCGTCCATGGACGCGGCAGTGGCGACCGGCATGCTGCCTCTGACAGGCATGCAGAGCGAAGAGATGCAGGGAGAAGGGGCCGGCATCGGCAGCGCCCTGCAGACGGCCGGTGCAGCGCTGGCTTACTTCTGGCACGGCAGCTAGACCAGCATGGGACACTTTCAAACGCATCTGCAAGCAGCACGTTGTAACGCCTTCCCATATAGGAGTAAAAGGCTCAGTCTTTTCCCAGGTTGCTGCTGATGTTCAAGAGCTTGGCCCGCAGTTGATGTTTGACAGAATGTGGACTAGTGTATAAAGTGTACAGAATTGTGTTGTGTTTTATCCTGCATTTTTACGCAAGGAGCTTTTTTTATCAGCTCCTAGGCAGCAGCGTTGTTGGTGTCAGTTTCGCTACTTGACTGCGAAGGATCTTAGAGGGTAGGTCAAGTACTTTGCTCAGGGTAAGGAGGCTTTGTACCTCTGATCATGGTGTGGCTGCCACACTGTGGCACAATTGTCGGGCTGGTAGTCAATATCTTGCGCTGCAGAAATGCATGCCATCTGTTTGTCAAGAGGTGTCCTGTACAAGTCATGCAGCCCATTGCTGCCAATGTGCAAGGGGTACCTGTTACAAATTTAGCTAATTAGAGGCGGAAGACAAGGCCTACCAATCCAATCTTGAACGTTATCCTTCAAAGTAGCTGTTGATCGGAAAGCTGCGGCAAATACGTATACTCCTCCCCACCTGGGGTAACTAACTAGAGGTCATCTGGTCAATAAAGGCTAGAGAATTACAAATACTCCTCCCACTCAGTTCCAGACCCCCACGATGACGTCATCCATGCATGCATTTGCTTCCGGAATGAAACTCTAAGAACGATTTGTCATGCACGGAATGCGTTGATGTCAACAAAAGAAGCTTGGAAGCCTGTATCTCGCTCAGCCAGTTGATTGTAACCTTTTAAAGCTCAAGGATACGAGTTCGTGAATCCTACTGAGGCTCGTCAAGACAGAGTCAAGTTCCGCTGTTATGTCCGTCTGCAGCTTAAAAGCCACACAGCCTTGGGCATGCAGCAGTTCACCGCTGATGTAAGGAACCCCAGGCAGGGATGTCGCTTCTGTTTGATCACCGAGGGCGACCAAAGAAGCGTCCCTTCGTCGCCTCGGCCTGTTTGCTGCTGGTTGTCTTGGCGATCACGATCATCTCAATCAGTTGGAATGGTGCGTTGGAATAGCTTGATCGTATGAGGTGATTGTCTCCCAAACAGAGCCAAGCCTAAGCTTTCTGTAGTCCTCTCATTTAAAAGTTTACCAAGGACACTGCTTTGCCACCTTCAGGAGACTCCAAGTCTTCCAGCACGGCAGGACTGTCTAATTATATGCACAAGGCCAATCTGGAGACCTTGCGCTACGTAGGGCAACAGGTGCCTGCAGCTGACAACACTGGTGTTACCTACTCCACCTTCTTTTGCACAGGCAAGATCTAATGCCTACAAGCTGCTTGTTCAGCCAAAGCTCTAGCCAAAGGAAGCTGTCTTGAAGCAGTACTGCTTCAAGACTAGTGCCAGATAATGCAGTGGCTCTGCTTTGAGACTCTTTGTTTGGCTGGAGCTCAAGCTTGCCACATTCTAGCTGCTTCGGTTCCCTGTACCTTTGCTGCCTGTGTTACCTGGTGCTTGACCCAACAAGACTTGCAGCTGCAGCACACAAGCTTTAAAACATTCAAAACATCAACATATTAGTGGAAGAGAGAAGAGTTCATGCATGCAGGGACATCTTGGAGTGAGGATCCAGGGCATCAGCTGTGCCGCTTCAACAACATCTGCCTCAATCACAGCTCCCAGCGTTTCCAGTACTATACAGACCCTTCTTTTGCTGGTGTCCCTCTCTTCTACGACCACCATGCAAGACCTCACTTCACCCTCCCAAATAGCTTTGTCTCCACAGGTGAGCTTGACCAGCGCTGCAGCTCTTCTCCAGCCCATGCATGCTAGCATGCATGCATCCCCAACCTGCTGTTCATTGCCTTGCCCGTGCTTCATCATTCAAACAGGGCATCTGTGATCATTTCTGCTGCAGTAGAAGCTGCGCCCCTAGGAAAGCACATAGACCGCCAATAAATGCTCCATTTGTCAATGAGGCACATTTGATAAATCTGCTGTGCATGCAGGCCATGTGACCATAGAGCCCTACATCCTCCCCTGGGCACCGTCAGTGGTGACCAGAGCCATCCCCAGGGATGCAGCCTATGCAAGCCAGCCAGTGGCGGTGTACGCATCGACCAACGACTACGCCTTCAATTATGGCCACGCCCTGTTCGACTTCCTGTACGCTGTCTTCAACCAGCTGCAGACGCTCCAGCTGTACACCCCCGACTTCCAACTGCTGCTTGCCCAACACCAGGTAAATTTTCTTCCCGTCATCTACAAAAGGTCATTTAGCGCTCGTGGACCGGAGGAAAGTATTTCTGTTGCTGCACGATGTTCACTTGCGAGGCAGCCCTTCCCCTTGTCTCTGACCCTCGCTCTGCCTTGATGTCTGCATATGTCTTTGTTTAAAAGCCCTTCGTGCGGCCTGTATTCTGAGGGGTCAAGCATTATACTGCCGTGCACCGCTGTGAAATGGTTACGGTATTGTGTGGCCACGTGGTTCATTGCAAGTATATGTATCGAGTGGACCACCTGAAGGGTGAGAGATGCTAACCTGATAGACAGCAGATGAGATGCAAAGTCAGGATTAAGTAAGTAAATGTGCAATGTGATGCATATAAAGAACCTGCCTCGATCTCTGTGCGACTGCTGGACAGGGCACCAACCCAGATGCCATCAACATCTTCATCAACCCAGAGAATCCTGACAGGTCCCTGCTGCGCATGATATCGCGCAACCCGGTGCTGCCCCTGCATGAGTTCCGGGCCGCTGGTTCGGAGGCTGCAGACTTGACATGTGTGAAGACCCTGGTGGCCGGGTCTGCTCACATGCACCTCACGCTGGCACGCGCCAGAGCGCTCCCGTTCAGGTGATTGCACTCCCACACATTCACATGCCAAGCTTCAGGAAGAATATTTTCCAGCTGTGGGCTTCTATGGCTGAGGGACAGTGTGCACTGCAGCCCATATTTCAAACCTGAGGGTTCAGGGACGTTGCCCTGACATTGCTGTGCTGCATTACTGACCAGCTGTTTTGTCTAACCACATTTTGTCCATGACCATTCCTGTGATCCTGTGTAAGCATAGCTACACAGGGGGCTTCATGGTTGCTGGCCGGTCTCCAGTTTGCCATGGGCTCATTATCAACTGCATGCATGCTTACCCCCTCTCACTTGCGTGTGGGCAGGGCAGCGGCGATGGTGAATCTGGGGGTGAATGACCAGGGCCTGGAGCGTCAGCCGCGCATCACACTGCTGGACAAGCAGGGCAAGCGCCGCATCGAGAACCTGCGCGAGATTGCTGCTGCTCTGGCGGCCGACTTCCCTCGGGTGCAGGTGGTCGTGGTGAATGGGGCCAGCATAGAGCGCATGAGCATCCGCCAGCAGGTCCGATTATCTCCTGTGGATTTGTCTCTGCAGCATTGACCAGCTATAGTCGCAACACATGTGTGCGAGTCAGAGCCAGATTGGGTCCAGATAAACAACCTTGGGTGACGGGGCTGTGGAATGTTTGTTAATAATGCAGACAAAGCTCTCCCTCCCTTTCTTTGACAGCCAGTCTGATGGAGCCTGAAGAGCAGATTACTGCGACCTGCAACCTTGGTGCAATCTTCTTGTACAGATGCGTTGCTGGGAGTGAATATATGCACATGCAGCAAAGTCGAGTCAGCAGAGATGCTGCAAGTTTGCATAAAAGCGGAGTGTGCTGCTGTGCAGTTGGAGCTGATGGCGTCCACGACTGTGCTCATCACTCCATGCGGAGGCCTAGGGACCATGTCTGTCTTCCTGCCGCCTGGAGGCACAGCCATTGTGATGAACTACTACAACACAGCAAGGAACACCTCCACCCAGGTGCCCACTCATCCATGCCATGAGAGCATTCCTGCATAGCTGCTGCCGAGTCATCCTCAAAATGAGAGAGTGTCAACGTTGAAGGCCATTTTTACTAAGTCCCAGTCTCTTGCTCTTCAAATGTCCATGGGTGGGTCTACCTGTGGCTGTTGACAGTTTGCTGCACAGTGGCAGCCCAAGAAGATGCATGTTGTGGACAATGTGTGACCTGGTGTGCAGATGGAGAATATTTACTACTCAAACGTCGAGTATGTGGATTACCAGTACTTTCCAGTGGTGCTCGAGGATTATGAGGGGACCTCAGACAGGCCTGGCTGCGAACTAAATGAAACAGCAAAATATTTTGCATCCCAGGTGGGTCCAGCTGTGCCCTGTGCCCAATATCAGAAATGCAGCATTTACATTCGCTCCATCCAAATATTTTGCTCAAGAATTCACTGAGAGGTGCGAAGAGAGCGGGTTTTGAGTTGTATGCTGGTTTGGATGGTTCAGGGGAAGCTAATAAACTGCAATCTGCGGATTAATGACCTGTGGCGCATCAGGATGGTGGCGAATGCAGCTGTCATGCGCTGGGCCGCCAGAGATGAAAATTGGTGACAGCCGATATTGTGGTGAATGCCAGACTTCTTGAGGATTCCTGCCTGGAGGGCAGTGGTGAATGAAGTGTTCAGACAAGCGTTCAGATTAATGAAGGCAACTGCCTGAATGCACATGAGCATCTGTAATATGATGTAAATGCAGAGTGTATCACTCACCGTAACTTGATTAATACCGGTCGTGACTGGCCAGCCAAAGATTACACCCAGCAAACATTCAAAGTGTTCATGCACATTGCACAAGAACCTCCACAAAAGCATTCTCAAGGTACTGTAACGCTACCATGCAACAAGTGACTCACACGCTCAAGCCATCTCTGCTGCGACCTTCAGCACCATGCGCAGAGCTGCTGGCAGCGTTTTGACGCGCACCCACAGACCTGCAGCTGCTGGGCTCCTGCCGGCTGGAGCCTCCAATGGCGGGGATGCGACACCGTCAATCTCCATGGCTGAGTCCAGCACTGACGGCGCTGTCTGAGGACCCCTCCTCTTCAATTCCTCACTCTGCACACCCAAGTCATTGTCATCAAATAATAAACTCCTTCAAGGTATTGCATGCCCTCTCGAGTCGATCAACATGGTTAGCTGCCAACCCTGGCACCCTATAGCCCAAGTCTTACAGCCTTCCTCTTCGACTCTGGATCCAAGCATTTCCACAGCTTGAATATTTACAGTGTTCAGTCCATGGGCATCAAGTGTGGCCAGCATGAGGCAAGGACGGTGAAGAAGGCTGACCTCCTGTTCAGAGGCTGCTGTCTCAGGAGCATCGGGCAGGAACGCCTCAGGAAGGCGGCTCAGCCGGTCCACCAGATCAGCGCGCACATGCTCCTGGCTGGCTGACAGGGCCAGCCAGATCAGGCCGCTTGCTAGCAGGTGCATCCCAACAGTCAGCTGCGCATCCGGCGCCTTCATGCGCAACACGCACATTTCAATAAACTTTGGTCGCACAGCAAGTCAAAACGAGGAAGCAGCATGCCCACACCAGCAGGCCTGATACACCCAGTCAAGGTTGTGATCAAAGGAGTAGGCCTGAGTCCAAAAACACACCACAGACTGCATTCCTGTGCTAGTGCACAGTTCATGATTGCCAATCCCCAGTTGTGCCTGAAGCATGATGGGACTTGAAGGCAACCTTTAGCATGCAGGGCAGGGAGAAATTTGCAAGCATGCTCACCTGCGAAATGCACAGGCGCAGCTTGTAAGGGGCAATAGCCGCATCCATAGAGACCTCTTCTGGCAGGAGACCGGCGTTAAGTAAGGCCTCGGGCGCCAACTCAGCCGCCAGCGTGGCGAGCGCGCAGCCGCACACCGACAGCGCGTCCAGCAGAAGCTCTTCCTCTCCAGCATCTGCACACAAGATATCTTCTCTTCCAAAAATATTCTATGCTCTTCAGCTGAGCTCCATGCTCTGCAGCAGGAATAGCGTCTGATTTAATATTAACAACACTTGTTATTTGTGCAGGGCAGGCTGGAAACGACCCATACTAAGTGACATGGAGAAAGAAGGCACACACAAGATCAAAGATCCCGTGATGAGTGCAAGCTGGATGGGCAAGGCAACCATGCGAGGAGGGGACAGTAATTGGAGGGAAGGATTGAGCAAGCACCTGCCATGTCCGCGAAGGCCTGCAGCACCGGGGCAGGCAGCGCGGGAGCAGACGACATGCGGCACCTGATCCCGCTGGACCCTGCTTCTCGCGCTGTCATCCTGCCGCCTCCAAACTCTGCACCTGCGCTGGAGCGCGCTGCCGAGCTCCCCTTGACCGCCACCCACTCCATGGTGACACGAAGTTTTGGCAGCGAGCTGTGCTGCTTTGGAACAGCATCGCTGACCCCATCTGCGACAACTTTTCTGTTGCCCGAGGCCTCTGCCACATCTGTGGGAGTAGTGACCAGGAGAACTGCGCGGTCTGCAGAGACTGCCGATACGGAGACAACGCCGCTGCCCTGCTGGGCCTGCCACGGCAATGATGCAAAACGCGAGTCATGCCCTGCCGTGCTCGCAATACCTGTCCCGCTGTCTATGCTGCTGTTGCTTGCCTGTGCTGGTGCTGAGATGCCTGGGCTGTGCTTTGCCACGTTGCCATTGGCCAGGGCATCATGCCGCTGGCTGGGTGCAGTTTTCTCAGAGGAGTTTGTGGAGGGGTGGAAATCGCCGGGGGCGGCTGAATTAGCGCCGGCTGCCGCGCGCATGAGGGCCGCAATGCGCGCGAGTGCAAGGTGCAGCCTGATCAGGCGCCGCAGATCTCTTGTTGCGCGCTCCACCGTGCCCCCTGGAGAGGGAGAAGATAAGAGTGTTAGTAAGGCTGATAGCAGGGTCCTGAAGATGAGAGGAACGATAGGGAACAGAACCGAATTGCATGCCCATCACCCTGCAGCAGATGCGCTCATCCAAGTCGGGCACAGAAACTCTGCTTCCCGCTTCAGACGGTGCCACAAATTCTGCTCCCATTGGGATGCTCACATTGTGAGAGGTTGATGAAGGTCCAAGGTGCCAATGGCATCAACAGCTTGAAGAGGAGACATGCAGAGAGAGGCAAGCAGTGTTACCTGTTGCAAAGCTGTAGGCAAGGGTGAGACCATGCTTTGTCTGGGAGATGTGTTGGGCGCCGCAGTCGGCGTCAGCTTGGACAGAGCATGCAGCGCAGCTGGCTGGCAGGCCACCAAAGTAGGCGCTCTGCACTGTCACAGTCCAAGCGCTCTGGCCCAGCTGCAAGTCAGGGAACACCCGCAGCAGCACCCCTGTCGGCCCGCTCACACCTGAACACAGCCGCCAGCGTCAATCATGTCCCTCTGAGAAGTCTCATAAAGGTGTCATCTTCTGAGACCTGCTTTCCTAGTCCTGACATTCAGTCCTGAGAATCACGGCCGTCAATCAAAGGACTAGAAGGAAAGGTCGGCGAGATGACGCCCTTATGCTGCGGTGGCATGTACACCGAAGAGTGTCACTGTGGGTTAGCAGCCCTCACAGAATAAGCAGAAGTATCTGAAATTGAAGACGCGCAACGAATGGAATAGCTTACCATTGGCATGATGCAGCAACTTGAGGGAGTGCAGTCCATGCAGGCGCAGGCATCTTTGCAGGGCGCCCGAGACGGCTATGGCAGCAGAGGTCTTGGCTTTGAGTGGGACCTCCCCGTTGGCCATGAGAGCACACGCCGCAGCAGGCAGCTCTGCCAGGCACACCTCCTCTGTGTAGCTAACGCCAAGCGCCTGCAACAGCACCGAAATCTTATCAGCAGAAAATCCATATGTACAGTGCAAATGTCGTAACAACGTAAGAACAGATCCCAGCATGAGTAAAATTGACACCTGAATGCAGGCCTTGCTGCTTACCAAAAAATGCCACCATAGTATATGGTGAGATCCCGGTCATGCCCGAGACACCAACAGTGCATAGATGGCTAGATAGACTCAAATCGACACCAGGGTCAGAGGTCCCGGCGATATATCCACTGCAGGGCTCTCCAAGCAAAGTCAAGTAAATGGATGTGATAGGCTCACCTTGAGCTGCAGCCGCAGCAGCTCCCAGGCGATCCTGGGAGCGCACCACCTGACCACCTCACCAAGCTCCGCCGCATGTCTCAGCCCCCACTGCGCCTGATCGCGCGCATCCGTCCCTGCCGCTCCCTCCTCCTCTACATGCCCGTTTCCCCTTGCATTTTCTTCATCGCCCCTGGCTGTTGCCTGTTCAGGCTGCTGCCCTGATGATGTTTGCGTGTCGGATGTTGCAATGATGTCTGGCGACCTCTTGTCGTTGCTGCCGACTTGCGCCGCGCCGATGCTGGCCTGGCCGCCTGAAGTGGGCCGCAAATCCAAGTCCACCGGCACTTGCAGGACTTGCAGCACCTGACGCATGCAGAACCATGTCTTATCACATATTGCAGGGAACGTGCTCTTAGAAAAAAAGCACAAAGCAATGCCTGCAAAGCTGCGACTCTACCATAATTACAAAGAGGAACATTGCTCGTGTTCAAGTTTGAGAGGAGACACGTGCATCTCCGATTCATGGTGAAGTCGTGGCAATGCAGGGGAACGTCCAAGACACAAGACCCGTATATCGTTGATTCTTGATGTCAAAAGACGCAAGAACGAGGAGAGTCTGGTGATGTGGTCGGCCCACCTTGACGGGAGTGTTGCGCGCATCGCAGCCGGCAAAGACCAGGCCGTATCGCCACTGGAGACCGCGGCACATCTCTGCCTGCAGGTACAGCTGCACGCCGGCGCCCTTCTTCCCGAACAGGCTGTTTAACCGATCCTGCCTGCTTGCACCCTCCGCTCCTGCATCACATAAGCCAAGGTCATGCATGGCAGCTTGAAAGAAAGAATTCCAACATCATGAGCCCGATCATGGGTGACAAATTCACCCCCAAGGCCCCATTCATGGTTTCCAGGCATCAGACAGACCTCGACATGTACACATGCAACACCAGGATCAATTCATGTTGAAAGCGCAACAATCAAAATGTGAAGCGGTTTCCTGGCACACCTGCTAGTGTGTCTGGAGGTGAAGGCATGGGAGGTGCCGGAGGGAATGCCAGGACCAGCACATTCTTGGTCGGCAGGCGAGCCAGAGGGTTGGATGCCGCGTATGCCTGAGAATGACAAAGCTCATCACAAAGCGCTCAAGGCAAGTATAACACACAAAGAGGAAGTCACTTGTGCTGCACAAGAGACCAATGCAGTCTCACACCATGAAGAGGATTTCATGAAAGCGCATATGCACTGCCTGATTGTGCTAGGCAGGCGGTATGTTCGGTATTTCTCGCAGCAAACTGCAGCAGATGTTAGTGTTGCGCAGTTCCACTTCCTCAGGTGTGGTAATGAGTACACCAACAAATGCTTTCAGCAGGCGGAGTCAGAGCATTCAATAAGGCACCTTGAGAAGTGCAGGGGGGATCTGTGCCCGGTGCAGGCCGAGGCTCTGCGCGGCGCTGAGCAGCTGGGAGTATCGGCTGCGCACGCTCAGATTCAGCCACAGCGACTCCACGGAGCGCGCCAGCCGATCTGCGGCCGCCGCGCCCACAGTGCCAAGCCCCTCTGCAGGCACCTGCTTGAGCGCCTCTGCCTGCAGCGCTGCCAGCCTCTCCCCCTCCTGCCATACGCCAGAGCGCAAAATTGTGACTAATTGAAGTGTGATCCTGTCACCGTCCAGGAGACTGCTCAAATTATTTTGCAATTTGGCAGCTTGGTGAAATCACAGCGGAGATGTGTCTTATCATGTAGGGTGATCATCTTGTGCCAAAAGGGGATTTTGCTAAGCCATGACTCCTCGTGAATAAGCCGTCAAGGTAGCTTCTCGCCCCCACTGCCTGTCAGTACATGGAATGTGGGGTATTCTAGGGTACAGATGGTGAAATGAATAAGGCAAGCAGGTGAGGCACACCTGGCGCAGCAGAGGGGCGAGCTCCTGGCCCAAGTTGCCGAAAAAGCCGCCGCTGCCGCCATTGCCGGAGTGCAGCAGCAGCCGCCCGGTGCGCAGCTGCACGCTCACGCTGAGCAGCGGCTCACGGTCGCAGCTGAGCTCCAAAACAGGCGACGGGAGCGCGCCGGAGGCAACGCCATCGGCCGCTGGCGGCTGCAGCACGATTGCGCCATTGTTGGCCTGGAGATTGCCGCTGCGCTGGAGCAGGGCCGCTATTGCGGCTGCAACCAGCACACCTTGATTATACATTGTCTGGTCTGGCAGAACAATCCCTGCTTCTTGTTGACACCTGGCAGGGGGAGGCTCTCTGGTGTCGTTTAAAGAGCAGATGACAAAAGCAGAGGCATATTCGATTTCTCTTTTCACGTGGACATTTTACCAGTCTGGGGGAAGGACGGTGAGCAACGTCGAGCACAACGTCAAGCTGACATGCAACCCTATTGAAAAGATTGCATGCATGACATTGAGACTGCTGAATGGGATATTACCGAGCTGGATGGCAGCGTTTGCCTGCGCAGCTCGCAGCAGGACCTGCTCAGCACCCAGGCTGGCAAGGTCCATGCTGAGAGCCACAGCAGCTCCGGCCGGTTGGACAGCCACCGAGTGGATCACATGCACCAGCTCAGGGCGGGCCACAATTGAGGGCTCGCCGCTCTTCGCAACGCCGATCTCAACGGCTGGCGGTGTGTGTTGCTGCGGCTGTTGGGTGGGCTTAGGGGGAGGCGGTGCAGATTCTGGCTGCTGCAGCCGCCGCAGGTCCTCTGGTGTGACTGTGGGCACGTTGAGCCAGTAGCAGATCCTGTGCAGGACAATAATGAAGTTTGCTCAGTCTTCGTCATAAGATAGTCAAAGGTAATGTCACGTCAAGGATGCTTGCAGGGACCACTCACACCAACGGCCACGTCAGATTGGAAAAGAAATCAAGCACCGCTTGATGGGCATGCAAAGGCTCAAGTGCCAATGCACAAGTTTCCATGCGAATTGAAGGCAGAACCTCAGTCACCGTTGCAAATTGAAGAACTTCGGCGGCTTGCAACGGACAGAAGCAATAAAATCGTACCTGATGCCCAGGGAGAGGGTCTTGGCAGGCTCTATGCGCAGAAGCTTGGCCCAGCGGCCGTTGGGGCCCTTTGTTGCAGAGCGCGCCCAAATGACGGCCTGATTAAGCACCAGGCGGCTGCCCACATCCCTCAGGACGCCATGCACAATTTCCAGAGGCGCCTGCCGCGGCTCTTCCTGGGCTGCACTACTCTTTCCTGCGGCTTCTGGCTTCGCGTTTGTTTCAGCCTTCACCCCAGGCAAGCTGCTGCCTGAAGGCCCTGCAGAGCACAAGAGCCATTGTCACGTGAATCCTATCACACCCAAAAAATCTTGCGGATGGATGCAACTGCTGGAGGGAAAGCTACATGACACCGAACAGGTGATGTGTGGCTCTGCATGATGGTCAGTGTGCAAGGCTCATGCAAACGAGCGAGAAAGTTCAGGCATTCGGCTTGATAAGGCAAGGGAGCAGCCAACACCGGCACCAGCTTGTCAGAGGCCTCACCCTGCTCAGTGCTACCAAGTTCAGGTTTCTCTGATGCATTTTCCTTCTGAGGTCCCTCCCTGCGCCCAACCTCCTCTGCAGCATCCAAGGCCGCCCACATCCTCATCTCTATGGCGCCCTGTGCATCACACATGCGCATGCCCCCTTCACATTACACAATTGCGATTTGCAATGCTCGGCCTGCTTGTGGTATGCAGGGCACACATGCGCAGCATGGACATTGCAACCCTTGGGGCAGCATCCACATGATACAACACAGGGCTCCAAAAGTGTAACACGACCAGCACAGGTACCTGAAGCTGGGAGGACTGCTGTGGAGCCATGAGGGCTGTTCCGGTGAAGTGAGGCAATGCCTTTGCAGACAGGACTCGCCACCTAAACCTCTCATCTAGCACCCCACCAGGCTGCACTCGCCCGCCATCGCTCTCCTCAGATGCGCCTGCATGGCTCAAAGGAACTTGCTCACAATCCAAATTGTGCTCTGCAAGTTGTGTGCCGGGTGCCTCTGCCATTTTGGGGACACCATGTTGCATGCAAGATTGAGAATTAATCTCTGATCAGGATTGACCAGGAAATCTATGGATGATGATTACTACATAAAGAGGTCCAATTGAGACAATTCTAAGGATGAATATGAGTGAGGCTGGCAACATGGGCACACCTGCTGGCTCTGCCTCCATTGCTGAGATTAGGGCTTGCTGCCCATCCACTTCCATGGGCTCTGCATCTGCATTCTGAGGCTCGCTGGCGCTAGCGTGTTTGGATGCAGAGTCTGCACCAGTAGCTTTCTGTGGCTCATCATAGGACGTGACTGGCTCACCTTCGGCCCCACCCGCTGATGCATCCTGCCACAGGCACAGCATTAATGTCAAGGTACGAATGCAGGATCTCAGATTGCCATTGACAGGTTGCTGATCAACAATGCGGGGTGTGTCCCAAACAAGCGATTCTGCCCACCTGCATCAATAGATGGCCACCCCTTTCAAGTGAAACAATGTATCGATTTGCTCAGAGTAGCGCAAGCCTGCCTGACACTTATCTCAACTAAGTCACGATCGAGCAGCTGTACAGTACGCCATCTGATGTTCTGCGGAAGTGCAAAATGCAAAGGCTAAGGAATCCCGATTGAGTGCATTATTGACGAAGGCCCTGGGTGGCAAGGATGGCATGCCTGCTGTGCTGAGGGCTGCTCTGGCGGTGGCGGTGGGGCGGGCACAAGGGTGAGCCGTGCCTCCCAGAGGTCCCCACAGCGCAGCTCTGTCACTCCCCCACCCACACTCGCCACTGTCACTCCCGCTGGCAGCTTCTCCTGCACCAGCAATTTGCATCTTGAGTGATCTCTGGCCCCGCACCTTCTCCCACATTATCAATCTGAGCCAGGTTCCCTCCCCAACTTGGCTGCATTCTATGGGATAGATATGCAATATGAAACAAATGAGAAAGGATTCCGTCCCTCCTCCATAAAATGAGGTCAACGTTGGGTGGGCTTGATGATGGCACTAGGCGCCTGGGGACAGCAGCTGATAAATTAAGAAAAAGGTCTACACGTCACTGACCTGCAGCAGGGTGGAGCGGAGAATCTGATCCATGAGGCGCAGCCGGGCGCGGCGCACAGCCGGCGGTGGGGCCGGCGGCGGCCGCAACTCCTCGATGCAGGATGGCAGTAGCCCATAATCACCTGTTCATGACGCATCATGACAAATGTCAGCCTCACAGCAAGCATGAAGCTGTGCAAACAGGATCACCCTGTACATGTGTTGGTGCGCCTGTGGCTGGCAATTTTGGGACCCCCATGCCCTGTCTCACTTATAGATTTGTATTCCACTGGACACTAGTGTGCCGGCTTGACCTGCTAAACATGAGTCCACCTGATAGGTAAGCAGCGCTGCAATTTTGAACAGGGAACTGTTGACAATACAGCGGGACAAGTGTGAGGTGCAAGAAGCATGCCTGTCTGCAGGACCTCAAGGGCAGTGGGCACATCGTAGGCAGGCACGCGAGTGTCCTCCAGCTCGCCATGCAGATAGGCCAACTGGTCTGCTGCATCCCTGCAGGCATTTGCCTGCCGCGCAGCCACATCCAGGATACGCCCCACCTCTGCCACCACCCTCGCCTGCAAACATATTGATCACAATCATCAGTTGGTATCGCAATGCATGCATGCCTGGCTAGTCCAGCATAGGTGACAACGCTGGGACAATAGGCATGAGCATTCTCCATGTGCAAAGGGGTCGTCAAATAATCTGTGAGAGCTGGGAAAGGGAGAACTGCTGCAGAGTGGACATTCCAAGAAGGGGGTGTGAGCACCTTGTTGGCCCATTTGACAACAATGAGCAACCGCAGGAGCCGTTGCTTTGTGTTGTGCAGAAACAGGAGGAGCGCACGCTTCCTGCGCACACAGCAAGCAGATTCGTCTTTGCCTGGGACCCTTCTGCACCGCATTTCTTTGAGCTGTGTGGGAGCAGCCACAGGTGGCACGTTGTGCTCTGGACTTGTCCAAGGAGAAGCATTCTGATGTTGTAAAAGCCATCAGGAAACTGAAATGATGCTAAAGTAGCAGTCATCCCCGCCAGGCATTCATGGCAAGCTGATTATAAGACTTATCGTCTAACGAATGCACAGCCCACACATTTTAGCAATACCTGTCCTCGTCTCCCTGTGCTCCAAGGTTGGCTGACAGGTCCCTTAGATGCGAATCTGTTTGTTCAAGAAACACGTCCAAGATCTGCCGCACATCGATCAAGCGCAAGCCCCCAGACAAAGCAGCTTGATCTCCCATGAGCACTTTATGAGCTAGCTTTATTGCTCTTCACGATCATCAAGTCTAAGTGCATTACAATCTGTTATATCTCAAATACCAGGTATTTTTTTAAATATTCGTTCTGGTCGATGACAAAAAAAGGGGAAGAAATGGGGCGACATGCTCAAAATATAATAGTGGAAAAGGTGCCAATTTGCATCATTTGAGGACATCGGGAAGTTCAATGTCCTACATTTTCAAAAATCTCTGCTCCAAGGAAGATCTCGCAAATTAAAAGTAGATCGTAAGGTCCTCGTCTCTGTTGAAGTGGAGCCAGCAATGACTAAGCACGCTGGCATGCACAAGTGATTCTTGGATTCCCGTGATGCGGCAAAAAAAACCCCTCTCTAACGATCACAGGCATCACTTGTGTCATGAAAAGAGTGGAACCTGTCAAGATTAAGCCGCTCGGTGTCCGGACCCAGCCAGACACCGTCGGAGCTGACAGTCTTCTCAACATTTGTTGCAGAGTGGTGGCTATCCAGCTTGGGTTTGACCACAGAATTATTGATGGTGCGCTTTTATGTCGCGTTAGAAATCACAGAGATCATTAAACCTGAAGAGTGTAATCAGTAGCCCTCTACTGAGCATGCCAACACCCATGCCATGCCAGCTTCGCACCCAGCTCCTTTTCATTTCCTGAAACCTCTTAGGACTCATGCCACGTTATGGATTCATTGCAAATATTTTTCTCAAGTTGAAGCAACCTTTTTGTCTGGCTGGTGCTCCCTGCACCACCCTTGTCTAGGTTAGTATTGTCCCCGCAAAGCCGATAACGATTCGTGATACGCCTTCCTGTGCTTGCAGTGGCCCAAATTCCAGAGCCAGAGAATGCTCTAAAAGTGTGGCGATTATATGAGGGGTGAGCATATTGCCCAGGGCATGACTGCCCAGGCCTGGTCGTCTCCTGCCAGCTGACGCTTTACACAGAAAGCTCTACCTCATGCAGATCCTGGTCGCATCAGTTGCTACCAAATATTTACCTGTGCACTTTGAATTCCAGCGTTTGCGTGCAGGCTGCACAATTGGAGGAGGCGCACCTTGCAGTGTTGGGACCGGCAGGTGCTATCCAAATTCTCATACTTTTGGTCTATCAAGGTCCTGCGCCTGAACCACCGGGTCCAGCACGCCTATCTGGATGCTCTGCAGCTCCTCAGGGGCACGATTGAGCATCTTGAGGTGTCCACATGCGCCACCGACTTGCACTGGTTCCGAGGTGTGCTTTCCCACATTATGGATGCCCGGCAGGTCTTGCTCTTCGTGGCTAATTGGCAAAGTATATTCGCTTTCCACACAGATATCATTGGGCTTGATCCACACTTCAGCCTTGTGCAGTGCAGTGCAGTGCAGCACAAGACCAGGAACATAAATGGCACGGAGCCCACGACGGTGCCTCGAAGTCCTTGTCCGAATGAGCTATCTGCCTGGAGGACGGATACATCAGGCTCTCCATGCTACTCCAGTGCAACCCGTGAGACCGGTCACCAACCACTTTTCTTGATGCCTCAATTGGCATGGTGCAGGCTTCAGCAAGCTGACATGCCTGTCCCTGTATGGCGACCACCTGCATCCACTGGCGCTGCATTCTCTGGTGGGGCTGCCATCGCTCCGCTGGCTCAGCCTGCAAGGCATGCGCCAGCTCACAGACAGCAACAATGTGGGGCCTATTTTGGCGAGCCTCACCTCCCTGCAGCACTTGGACCTGGCCAGCACATCCCTGGGCGATGGCCTGATTGAGGCCCTCACATACAGCCGCCGCCTCGCCTCCTGGCACGACCAATCAGGCAAGCAGCCCCCTTTTTCTTGCTGACCTGTTCTATCAAGAGAGGCACCTTTCTGCAGGAGCATTACTCTGTGATCTGTTGATTGTCACTCTAGCAACGGTAGAAGTTTGAGACCTGAGTTTGGGACCTAAAATGCGGAATTCTAGTAGCGGGCAGGTCATATGGTATGTGAAATGTGCAGGCAAGAGGCCTTTGGAAGGGCCGCAGAGCAGTTGGCCGCAGCTGAAGCTGGTCACGCTGGTGCTGCAAGGCACACAAGTCACCCCAGCATGCCTTGAGAACTTGAAGGCGCTGAGCGAGCTGGAATATCTGGACATGAGGTGCACTTCTGCCCTCTGTTTGCCTGTCTCCAAACTGCTTGTCTTGAAGATTCCTCAGTTAAATTTCAATCTCTAACCGGACTGCGACACATCAAAGATAAATAAAGTGTTTTGAATGGCTGTCCCTTCACCTTCACTCTTTCTTGCAAGTAGCAAGTTACTACGGAGGATTCTGTGCTCACAAAATGCCGTGACTTGAAGAGATTGACCCTACAGAGGACTGAGTAGGTTCCTGTGTACCTTGTGCAGGAAGACAGCTGTCAAGCGAAGGGAGCTGATTGGGCTGGAGAAACATTTGGGCTTGCATGCGCAGCATGGGGGCGCAGTCTTGTCTCTGTCAGCAACCTTGTCAGTGGTGCTCGAGCAGGATCGCCCCAAAGTCTGTCACTGCGACTTCAATGTTGGTGAGCCCCTCTTTGTCATGCATAATTCTGCTGCATATTAGAACAGGACGTTCACATTGTCTTCATTATGGCAGTTTGCACACTTTCAAGCTCTGCTTGAACTTTCCATGTCATTCACATAGGTGCTGCTGTGCAGGCGGCATTCCTCTGCAGAGGTGGGAGCAGGACAGCATTAGGCAGCTTGTGTACAGCTAATGAGGATTTCAAAAATATTGAGAAGAGTATGGGCACTTATAAATCACAAATTATGATGCATATCAACGGCTTCCTTGGCGCTGCCTCTTGAGCTTTTCTGACCATGTACCATGATGTATTAATAGATGACAAATCATTAATATTTGAAGTTGGTACGGACACCCGAAAGAAATGACAGCGTTGAGACTATGATAACAGTGTCACCCTGGAAATCTGCAGGGTCTTTTGTAGTGTTGCCTTAATTTATTGCTTCTGCTGATTTGTTTATGCTCTGTCCTGATTTGTAGTGCTGTTGGCAGCCTTGCACACTCTATGTTCAGTTGGCTAAAGTGATGTGACGAATTCATTGCTTTGAAGCAATGTCATAACGTGCCGAGTTGGATGACCCGCGCAAATTTGTGATAACATACAGGCACACAAAACTTTACACGAATGCAGGCTTCTCAGTCTTGCTATCATCTGTGATTTTTCACTTTCAGCAGGCAGGACAGGATGATGTAATGTCTTCTGAACTGACATTTTGTACGAATGCTGACCAATGGTTCAGTGACCATGCATGTTTAACAGTCACCCCTGTCACGCTATATATGTACATGCACGCATGAGATTGCACCTTCTTGTGGCCACAGCAGTACTGCTGTACTTGTGGCCCCATCGATAGCACCGCCGCCATTCTTGTACACAAAATTGCATGCACCCCTTGACCCTCCCCTTCCCACGCACGCCAAACACCCCCCATGCATCATCTTCAGGGGACTCTAAATTGGGGTTCTCTGTCATCTTCCCCCTGTCACACCCAGTCATCTTACCCCTGTCACCCCACGGACACTGCCGTGGACACAGGCAGCACTGCCATCTCACGCTGCTCGCCCACCCCTCCATTCACTGCCACATCTGCCATCCCGGCACCCTCCGTCAACCCTCCAGCACTGGAGGATACACTCGGGGAGGAGGGGCCGCTGTCAGGGAAGCTGGGGCTGGGCGAAGCGGGCAGCGCGCGCGAGGCGGCAGGTGCCGGCAGCTGCTTCGGCCGGCCACCGCCGCCGCCCCCGAAGGGCAGGCAGGACATGGTGACAGGGCCGTCTGCGCCGTCTGATTCGGTGAATGTGCGGTGCGCGGGGATGAGGGCCGAGTCGGAGATGCGGTCGAGCGTTGCGTGGTACTGATTCTCCATGTGCGTCAGCCGCGATCGCAGCGTCTGCACGCGCATTCGCTCCTGGTTCAGCTGGCCCTGCGGTACATGCAGTGAAGACCGTCAAAGAAGGAAGGCGTTCCCTTTTTCTCGTTTCTTTGCACGAAACTTAAGATTTGATTTTATTGGCCCTGTATTCCAGATACTCGGGCATCCCATGTAATGATTATATATTGTATCATTCTGAATGAAGGTCTGATGCAGTCGGCCCTGCATGACACATACACCAGCCATGACATCAGGGTTTGCGGCTCTTAGATTGCAAGAGAGTATTTAGCATTATTTTCGGGATGTCTGCTTCGTCTCTTCATCTTAATACAGGTCCACACTTCGAGTTCCTGTGACTTGGGAAATACGGCAGACAGGGCCAAATTCGTAACTCACGGAAACATACCACCGGCAACCAACTCAAAGCTGCCACTTCCCTGGGCATTTTTGGGGCTCTTGTGAAGCTACCAGACCTCCTTCAAAGGGCACAAGAGCGTGATAGAGAAACTGGACGAGGACAGCTGAGAAGAAAAAGCAATCAAGGAGGCGTGAAAGTGCGTGCCTGTAGTTCCAGGTTGGCGTAGTCGGTCTGCGCGAGGTGCAGCTTGGCCTGGACGAGCGAGGTCATGGTGTCTTCGCGCGTCAGACGCATCAACCGGTCCTCCGACACCGCCAGCCGCTCCTGCATGCCCCTCTTCGCCAGCTCTGCACGCACCAGGGAACGCCTCAGGCTTGGCATCTGTTACCATAACACCCAAATGCGTTGCCACAGTATTTTTTTGGACCTCATTTGCGCATGTCTTCTCAAGCTGCTGAGTACATGCACTTGCTGTGCAGATTGCTGTCATCTTGCCTCACTTTGCTTCCTCTGCACGCACAAGGGACCGCTCCAATCTTGGCGCACAACACCCAGCACACTGAGATTTCTTGACAAAATCCACACTATACCCCACATTACCAGATCATCTTGCCATTCGCCGCTGCTGCCAGATTTGCTCTTCTCAACAGAACCTTTGCTCGCAACGGCATGTTCGATCAGTAACAGTCAAGTGAGAGTATCCTGCAAAGGAAGGGGTGGCATTCGCACCGAGCGCTTCCACATCGCGGTCCATGTGCAGGACCTTTTGCTGCAGCTGGGTGCACTGCCGTTGCGCGGCGTACCTCTCCTCCACCAGCACCTTGCAGCGCGCCCTCAGCGCCTCCGCATCAGGCTCCCTGTCAAAACGCAAATTTTCATCACTTGAACGCGTGTGCTGTGCCAAGGAGATTGAAATGCCAACAGCATGCGCTTGATGTGCATCACAGTGGGAAATAAAGGTGCGCCACAAGCAGCAGGTGCCACGCCTAAATGCTTCCTTCACTTCCAAACTAGATCCATGAAATTAACTGCTTGAACCTCAGCACTTCTGCTGCAATGGCGTCAAGACAGACCAAATGTGTTCACATAGCTGTGCACAGGCGGGGAATGTGTGAAGTGTGCAGTGAGGTCTGCTTTGGCATGCTGGTCTTTGAAAATGCCCACCTGGCTATGGCATCCAACTCAACAGACATGGCGGCAGCTCTGGCGTCCTCGGCAGTCGGTGAATGCAGTGCCGACTGCGGCCTGCATACATGCACGCACAGAATAAATACGTTCCCTGACCCACAGCGCTGCCCTTCACAAGCAATACTGTGGAGTACTCAGCCCAGCAAAGACAACATACGAATAATCTGGATGTCGTTCCTGGTCTCGTTGCTCCACAGCATGGGTTGCCAAGCGCAGAGCAGCTGTGTCTGACACAATCATGCAAAGCAGATGCATGCAGTTGGGATCTGGTTTCCTTGGTGCAGCAGAGCGTGCGCACCTCTTGGGCTTCTTGCCAGTCCACCACCGCCGAACAGATGCCACAGGGCCGGCATCGTCCTCGCTCTCCGAGGACAGCAGTGTGCCATACGCCTGAACATGCAATATAACCCACAGTTTAACAGCACAAAACGCCCGTGATTGCACTGCCGCATGGCTCTGTTCCATTTCCTGGCCACAACCCACCAATGCAAGCATAATCGTTCCACAATTTCTGAGACTACAGTCCTGAGATGGCTCCAAAAGGAGTTCATCTCGTGTCCAGCTGGCATCTTTTTGTGAATGGATGTCAAGTCATCAAAAGAAGGTGATTCAAAGGAGACTACTATGCTCAGCTTGCACATGCACATCAAGAGAGGTCATGCGAGGTCTCATGTCCAGCTGGCAGCATGGCAATCTCAATGGGAGTTGCGTCATCTGAAGACAGTCAGAGGTGTGTCATTTTATGGCACCTCTTCAAGGTCGGCGCTGCGGCGCTCGGTGGTGGTTAGGGAGCAGGGGTCCTCTTCTGGGATGGACATGGCAAGAGCATCCGGAGTGACAGGCTCGCTCTTGGACTTGCGGTGGAGGTTGCCTCGCAGATCCCCCCTGGTCTTCCTTGGGATGGTTGGGGTGATCAGCTCATTCTGCAAAACAGCAACAACCCCCTTGAATACTGACAGCAGTGGCTCAGCAGAAGAAGCTTCAGTGCAGAAAAAGGGTCAGTGCTGTCTAATTACTACTATATGCAGTTCTGCCGGAAATATCTTGATGCAGGAACTGTACAAATGCTCACCTCCTCCAGTGGTATCGTCTGGAAGCCTGCAAAGCTCTTGGGCGTGTCAACCTGCATACACTTATTCTCAAGAACCTCACCACAAAATGATGCTGCTGGTATGCAACAAGTAATCAGGCGTAACTCAATCTCTGTGTGCAAACAAGCGACGCAATTTAAACAGGCAGCGGAGGCAATGAGCATGGCATTGATTTTTGCCTGCAACACTGGCATTGATCTTCGCTGAAGAGCGGGTGTCCCAATGACTGTGTTGCCTTCATGGCCAGGAGCAAAGGATTTGGAGCTACGCAGTCCCCTGTCAGCTGTGCTCGGCCCTGCTGCTGCGCTGCGCCTGGGGGTGGGCATGCTCAGGGACTGGGTGAATGCAACCCTCTTCTGAGGAGAGCCAGCAAGCGCCTTCAGCTGGGGGTTGTCATCAAAGCCAGTGAGATCCTGCAGCAGGGCGAATCACTTTGTCTTCGCAAGTCCCGCATACTTATTTGTGCCCCATAGTTTCAGGCAAAATTGCGCCAAGCCAATCCTGTGTCACATGCTGCTCTTGTGCAGTCTAGCACTGACAGCACAGCGTGCATGCTGGTGATGGAGGATATGCGCTGATTACCTGGTCTCCCATGACTGTGGAGGAGGGGGCAGAGGGGCCGAGGGAGAGGTAGCTCAGGTCTGTGAGCGAGTCCAGCTCCGGGGCGCTGTTCTTGAGCCAGGTGGCCACCACACCCACATGCAGCCTCCCGCTGGGCCTAGCAAGCCCAGCACACGCAGAAAGAATTGAGCTGTGCACATGCTGCTGCTGCACAGCTGCAGGTGGAGAGAGCAGATGTTTACAGCATATGTTTTCTTCATTCAGGTAGTAAGTTCTGTCCCTGGAGCTAGGACAGCGTCAAATTGGCCTTTTGCCTATACCTGCTATGCATGCTGTAACAGGTAACCCCACCCAGAGGTCTTCTCGTGACTGAAGGCCAGAGAATTATAAAAAGTCATGGCACATTTCCCCTGTAAATGGGGTCATGCATGATGCTAATGCTGCACCTGAGCTCCACGATGAGTTCACGGGTGCCAGAGGCTTCGCAGGAGCAGTAGGCGGCAAGGTCGATGTCGGTCTTGGCAAAGGTGATGGGCTTCTCGTCAGCACCCTTCCCCTTCACACCCTGCAGCTTGAAGCTGTACTCCTTCTGCGCAAAAGTGTTGCCATCCCGGTACATGGTGGACGTCTGCAGCACATCATATTATTATTACTATTATTATTATATTTCAGAGACCTGTTGGGAGCAGCCTGAGGGTCATTGGTCTTGTAGGCAGCCTGTCACTGCCCATCTTCATATCACAAACTTCTCATGTGTCTGCATTCCGTCAGAAATTTGGCAATCCTAATACAGTTCTGGCCCAAAACTGCATGCAAACAAGGTGGTGCAGAACCAAATGGCTCTGCCAATCTTAGCAGCTGGGTCATCACACTGGAAATGTACCCCTTTCACTGGGTCGCCTGCACAGTTTACTGAGACATCGATTTGGTCGGTGCAACATGAGACAAGGGAGATCAGGATTACCTGCTTGAGGCTCTGATCCCAGTTGACGTAGCCATCTGTTGTTCTCTCCGCAAGATCCGTGTACTGCAGCTTCGGTCCCCTCTGCCAGAGGAAGGATGCCTTCTTGATGTGAGAAGGCACACCCTCTGCACAGCAGAAAATGAGTGAGCTAAACACATCCTTGTCCAGATATTAGAGAAAATTACTCGTTCTCAAACTTTTTCAAGCAATTTTAACGACTGGGACCACATTGATGAAGTAAGGAGCCAGGTGATGGCATGTCTTGCTTTATGACTCAGGAGCTCTGGGATGAACTATGGAGCACCTGCGAAATAGGGTACTAGCTCCAATTGAAATCGCAGAGGCTGACGGCCCTTCAACTTCTGCTTGGCGTCTGACAGACGCCGTCCAACACTTGGGGCCATCACTTATAACCTCTTATAAGTCACACAGTTTCTTGTGCAGGGGAGAAGCCTCAGCTGGTGGCTCTGCCACTGCTATAATGTATGACTGCAAACAACTCTCGAACGCGGGTCAATGCCAGGTTACCCGGATGTCGAGCATTGCAATTCGAGTCCAAGGATGCAATGTCCAAACAGGCTGTAAGAGCTATGCTTCATTTGAAACGCGTTTCTGCTTGCCTAGTACGCCACTAAAATATATGATGATCTAAAGGTGTGAATACCTACGGCGGTGCAGGGGATTTCTGGGACAATGAAGCTTCTGGTTTGACCAACAGCTGCTACGATGCCATTTGTAGTCGGTCTCCCGATATATCCTTCCCTCGTTGGGAGTGGGGTTTAGGGGTTTTGCATGGCTGCAGGCAAGGTGAACATTTCCTTCAGAATTTCAAAAAGAATATCATGAATCCAGTGCATGTCTAGGAAAGTATTTGATCGATCAAAGATTGAGGCGTTTGTGCATCCAGCCATCTCAAAAGCTAATCACATGCATGGCCCGCCAGTGGGCGCCCATGGGCCAGTGGCTGTGGCCCATGGGCGCCCAGCCGCTGCTAGGTAGCCGCTAGCTACAGCAGGCTGCAGCTGCAGCACCCTACATTGGGAGATGGGTCTTCCAGGCTAATCGGGACCTTGAGTCAGAAGGCACTCTCATAATTGCCAGTGTTGAACACGCCATGATGATTGGCTCCTGTAAAGGAATACGGAGCGTGCGCACATGCATGCACGAGCATGCATGCGTGCCAGCGTTATACTATGTTAGGAACTACTGCAGAGGAGCATTGTTGCCACATCTTGCTGCACATCCTGTGCAGTCTTTATCCAGCAGAGCCCTCCAGAGCGCTCAAGCACACTTCTGCTGCCTCACACCTCAGTGAAGACTTCCATGGACCTTGCTGGAACTGACATGCGTCACATTCTATGCCTGATGAACTACGCCAGCACTCAATTTCCAGTTCCTGTCAACTTTGCTCCTGAAAACAATTTCAATGCTTGCTCAAACATCAGTTCCTGCAGAGTCTGGAGCCCGCAGCCGGAGGGCCTCCCAGCAAATTTAAAAGTCAGATTTCAAGTCAGAATTCAAACTGCATTTCCCTGGTGTAGCCAAGCCCGTCCAGCGCTTTCTTCACAGCCACATTCATGGGCCCTGGACCGCAGCGCAGCACCATGACATCCTCTGCAGGGGGATCTATGTGCTGCTGTATTATGTCCGCTGTGATGAAGCCCACACCCTGAGTCCACCCTGGTGGCGCCTGGTTGAGCACGTGGTACACCTGCACAGAAACAAAGATCCATCTGAATTTCAATTCTGGATTCAGATTGTGAAACACTCCTGCAGGGGCTTTTTCACACGTCCAGTCATTTCATGGCCATGCTCCAGAATCTATAATATTTGCGAGATTTACGCTGTTCTGACGGCACACCTTGAAGCGGGTGGGGTGCGCAGCTGCAAGTGCTTCAAGCTCCTCCTTGATCAGGATGTCGTCATGTGACACGTTGCCAAAGATGAGGCTCATCTGCCGCAGAGCACACATTGTTGTTCTGAGCGCAGTGCGCTACACAACATCAACACAGGCTTGTGGATAAAAAATCTGTATGCCGAGATCTAATGTGCAGAATATGATCACACACCTTTGTGTGGTCCTGGTGGTCTTTCAGCAGCTGTGTCGCCACCTGATACATGGGTGTTATGCCAGTACCGCCAGCAATCATTCCTGCAACAGAAATTTTATCAAGATGTTGCCTGTCATGCCTAGCACTGGAGCAATACATCTCAAAGGTCGCAAGGATGACCAATGTACAATTGTAGGTGAGCAACACAACGAGCTACAAACCCCTCGCAATAAGAGGGGAGGCATACCAAGAGACCGCTTGGCATTGCAGGAGTATTTGAAACGTCCCTTTGGCCCCTTGAAGAGCAGCTTGTCCCCTATCGCCAACTCGTCCATGTGCTTTGTCATGCGCCCCTGTTCATAGACCTACACCGATGCATGAAGATTTAGCACTGCACTTGCCAAGTGCTTGTATGGTTTGGGCATGCAATTATTGCAGTGCAAGAGGATGACGAGTTGTGCATCACCTTGATGACAAAGTCCACGTAGCCCAGCAGGTCATCGTCTGATACTGGTGTGTAGGGCTTGAAGATCTCTGTTCCATCTGCAGCTGGCTTGAGAGCCTTGAGGGAGATATGCTGACCAATTGGCAGGCCGATTGGTTGATCTTTGTAAGGCAACGCAAACCTGACAGGCAAGAGAGCCCACATTACGATTGACAAGAGAAGAAAAGCACCTTCACTTGGTAAGAAACAATGCTGTAGTCGTTGACTCCATAGTCGCACCTGAAGCGTCTTGTGTTGTGGGTGATGACCTCTTTCTCAGCCAGCGGTAGCTCTTGCCAAACGTCTGGATTGAGAAACGGCTGCCTCTTCTTTCCTCTGAAAACGAGGATCCAGGACAACAGTGGGACGAGCACCAGAGCCAGTATTGTTAGAACCACCAGCTTCGTGTTTTCTGCAGTAAAGAGGTGTTTGATGAATTCCGTCATCCTATGCAGATTTACTGGGGTGGGTATACCGCTCCCCGCTGCTCGTTACAGCTCAGTGATCTGACTGGTACTGTAAATGCCTTCCTGGGTATCACCACCTGGGATGGGAAGGGATAGTGCCCAATGAGAAAGTACAGAACTAGCAATACTGAAATCGGTAGTACAGTGTATATTCTGCGAAATGTAAGTACCTTAACCCAGCATAGCTTCGGACATCAGCGAAATTCGGACCTAGCAAGACAGTTCAAAGCACAACGCATCTGACACAGATCAAAGAATGAAATGCGAATGCGATGATTTGTGTTGAATATTCAATCGATCTTGAATGAAAGGAAAGGAACGGTTCTAACGCTGAATCGTCTTGTTCCAGGTGAGCCGAGCCAGCGCGTATCTGTAAGTAAACTTGAAATTTTCTTCTTTTTTGACCTCCAGTGACCTCCCACTCTATAGACCCCAAAATGAAAAGAAATCAGAGAACCCGCAATATTGTTAATTCAATCTATTGCTGAGAGACAAGCCAGCATGCAGCCGACGCAATTTCAACAGCAGAAATTGCAGGCTTATGAAGTCCGAAAGACCACGTACAACAACACATGGAAAACGGACCTCATGGGCGCTACATGCGCCAATCCTCTCTGTAAGACACAAATTTCATTCTGCTTAAATATCCATGATCCTTGCTGGATTCCTACTCGTCAGATGCATCAACCTATTAGAAGCGTTTCGGTGCACAACAACGTGCGCATTGAGCCCAAAACTGAATGCTTTCAATGCAAAACTAACCTGATTTAGGCAGACAATGACCATATTTATGGTGTTACTTCCCAGGGTGTCTTTTTGGAGGCTGCTGGTACGTTCCCAGGAAGATTTTGTTTTAGAGGAAAATGATTGGAAAATCATAAGCTTCGCATCGACTGCCCTGCATGAACATAATTGCCGGCTGCATGCGCTCTTAATTATACTTGTTGCAAGGATCTCATCTTATTAAAGTCTTTTTCGTCTTACAGCCCACAGTGTGCTTCTTACCTGCTGCGCAAACAAGCTCTGTACAACGACATGAGCCGATGTGCGCGGCTATCCCCCAATTGGCATGCAAGATTTGCACTTGCACTTGATTAACTTGGGCATTGCCAGTATTTTGAGCTGCATGCATCCTGAACTTCACGCCCTGTGTGTGGCTAATGCCAGTATGTATTTCCTGCAGATGTGTGCTGTGCGGGTCAGTGCCCCTGCAGCGGCAGGATGAAGGAGCAAGAATGTCCAGAGGTCTGCTTGGCAGCAGAGGTAAGGGGCATTTTGCAAATCTGAAGTGTTCTTGATTGAGTCATGGTGGTATTGAGCTTGAGCATGTAGTGAAATTTGGCCACGTAATGAGATGGTGTGCATGCCTTGACAGGTCTGCTTCTGCTTCACGCAATCTGTCGCGTCAACCAGATGGATGATCCAGGTCCGCGCTCTTGGTCTGCAAGAAAGTGGCTTGATCCTTCTGTGACCAAATCTGCCATTACTCCTCACAGTGTTTTCTGGCTTCCTTTGTCGGATGGTGATGCCGAGCTGGCCTGTGCAGGATGAGATGCGCATTCAGAACACCCAGTGCGACAACTGCCTCATCGGTAAGCTCCTATGCTACCAGATTTCAGGAAAATGGGAGAAAGACTCCCAATTTCCTGACATCCTTATCACGTGCAGCAAGGGAATTCTCTGACCAGCAACGTCACCTTCTATGACTTTGAAGCAGCTGTGAAGCATTTTGCTCTTGAAGCCTGCATCTGTGGACTGCTGCTGACCGGGCCATTTGCGTCTGCAACCAGGCTGCATGATAGCAATGCAGTACGTGGCCTGCCTCTGCAACATCGCAGCCTGCCTGTCTGGCAACAATGAGGTCGGCGAGCTGGCCCACTGCACCGACAACATCGCCCAGGTCGCCTGGTGCACGTGCGTCCCTACCCCATCCGGACCCCCCTTGCTCTGACCTCCCCCCTCAATTACTTACCTTGAGCAAGCAGCAAATGAGCCTCAAGGCCACAGGACACTATCAGTGGAGGCAAAATCTGTGAAAAGAATGGCATTTCTGCTTCATGCTTGGCACAACAGCTGAAAGGACATTCGGGCTACAGCATGTCAGGACAGCAGTGGAGCGGTGTGGTGGAAATTTGTTATGGCTGACGGCATGTGCGCGCAGGGTGTGCGCATGCATGCAGGCACAGCACAAGGAGCAGCTGGACGAGCGCGACCGGCAGCAGGGGCCGCCACCGCCCAACCCGCTTCAGGCGCCGGGCGTGCAGGTGATGCCGAGCGCGTACGCCGGGCCCCCCGGCACCAGCCCCCCTCAGGGCGGCTACCCGCAGCAGGTGCGCAGCCCTCTCATGTGTCCATTTTTAATGTCCTCTCACCTGCCAGTGGATCTGCAAACAGGTGACAAATAGCTCACATGGGACACACAATTGGTCAGGGTAGACATTTCGTGTGTTGGGTTGGAGGAGCGATGCTCATTCTTCATGCGGCGTTGAACAGTGCGATGTGTGCGCCATAGTCGGGCATGGAAATTTGCAGTGCTTAGCATGGCTGGATACATCATTGGAGGTGGTGTACCGCCCATGCTGATGACAGCGTACCGATGCCATGATACTGATCTTAGCGCTCTATGTTGAGGTTTGGTTCTTATCTATGCAGGGCTACAACCCTCAGCAGGGCTACCCACAGGGCTACCCCCAGCAGGGCGGCTATCCGCCTCAGCAGCAGCCGCCACAGCAGGGTTACTACCCCCAGCAGCCGGGTTATCCCCCTCAGGGCGCCCCGCAGCAGATGAACCGCTACTGAGTCACGTACCCCGGTGCCGCCTACACTGTGGTTGTGAGGCAGTTACTAACCAGGTAGTACCGCACCCAGAAGAGTCAATTCAGCAGAGGTGCACCAGTGAAAATAGAAACTGCTGCAGGAGAAAGTCTGGCACCACGGCTTTAGCTGCTCAGAATGTGTAGGGAGCTCAGAAATGTTCTGCAGAATATTTAATGGTATAATAAGCACAGTGCAAGAGGCGAGTCAGGTCCATTGACCATTTTGACCGCCCGCAATAAAGCAGCACTTGATCCAGTCAATTGAACTGGCCGTGCTCACAAATGTGAACAATGATGCCCTTGAATCGCACCCAGTGGCATTGCTTGTGCAGCAATAGCTCTGTTTGTCATCAAATTGTCCAGAATGTGTTTGTGACCCAACGGCTAGAAAGGCGATTGTACTGGACCAGAGCCAAAGTGAAGCAGGCCTAGGCAGTCATGGCAGCTTCAGTTTGAGTACATGTTGTTTCTGCGGCACTGTAAGAGCACAAGATACCCGAGGTGATTACTACCATACCTGTGCGCCTTCCCAAACCATGGCCAGAGTAGATATCAGGATTGGATGCCGTGGACGTGTGCTAGCAAGGCTCAAGCGCTTGAGTCGTACCACAACGTCAGAAAATGTGCATGCATGCATGGGGCACCGATCAGGGACTTTCTGCATACCATGTAAGTATGCGGCGGTCCACACCTGTGGGCCTTGTGAATCTAGTGTTTGCATTGTTTGTGGGATCCAAAGGAGCCGCTGTAGCTATAGCTAGCTAGCTAGCGCTAGGCATGCATTGGATGCATTTTCCGTGTTGCATTGGGCAACTTTGACCTTCACAGCAAGTGGAAGAATGCCAAGCTGTCCGTGTGCTGGCGGATTCACGGATGTCTGCAGCCATTTGTCATTTATCAGATTGCTCCGCGAGGGTCTTCAAATCAGATGTCCAAATGGCGCTTCCCAGGATCTGCCCGCCAAAATTGCATTCAAAGGGACCCACAAAGCAGCGCGCAGTTGACAAAAAGTGACGGCTGGCGATTTTGATGGTGAATACTCTCCCAGCAAAATTTACACTTTACGGTCGCATGCCAAAGGATTTTCAGAAATTTCGGTGACAACGAGCGATCGATGACATGCGCACTTGGCTGCCGCCATAAAGTGACGAAACCCCGCACGTGGAGCCTCGCTAGCCTTCCTTTCAAAAGCGTTACAATCGGAGCCGACAAAGAAGCAGACGTCCTGCAATAACAAGAGAAGCATTGGTAGGTCAAAGCAGACCTACAAACCTTGTCTCAACCTCTCAAGCTGTGTCAGCACTTGTACAATGAGCAACGAAGGGGAGGTTGTGGTGCGCTCCGCGCCGAGCTTCTCTGATTGGGTGCGGCCGGACCTTCAGTGTTATGAGACGAGCAGCAGCGATCAACCCTCCAAGGAAGAAAGCGTCTTGGAAGACATCCTTAACACGCGCATACACTCGCCAGGCAACAAAGCAACTAAAAGCGCGACCGTAGGCAGCCACCATCAGCCACTTACAGTGCAGTCCGCCCACCTCAGACGCGCTGTGAAACGCAGCTTCCAATTATTGCGGGTAGGGTAACTTTAGTCCACACCCAGGCTTTGTGGTGACTTGCAGATGCAAGTTTCGCTCAGTTTTGCTCACAAGTGCGTGATGGATTACGAACTCCGGGTTACTTATCGCGTAAGCCACCGGCGATCACATCTGTTTACCATCAGGTTCTTTCAACGCTTCTTATTGCTGTCAATGGTCTGGATGCATCGCGCGGCCTCTAGCGTTACACTGCCTTTTGCGATGTTTCAGGCCGATGAGACACTCTGGAGCAAAGAGAGCCTGAGTCCACCTCCGAAGAAGCGCTTCTGGGCAGTCAAGCACCTTGTTGGCCAGCTGGCCTGGTGAAACCACCAGCTTGCGTGCAGGTGAGCCATGACCTTTGACCTTTGTTTGCATCTGGGAAACCAACATAGCTGTCGCCCTGCTTGGTGATCAAGTCACATGTCCAGACCACTCCGCAGCCTTGTTGAATGAATTTGTAAGACAATAAACGTGCCTGCCCTCAAGACCTGTGATCCCTGGTTGCAGGTGGGGCCTGATTGCAGCCTGAACCAACTGCCACTGCTGATAGCTCAGCTTGCAGCTGTTCTGATCTACCATTGCCCTGAGGCCATGAAGGACATTCTCCACTCATATAGACACCCATCCAAGTACAGCCCCTAAGTTGATGACGATCTCCAGAAAGAAGAACGGATTCCTTCAGAGGACCGTCAGCAAAAGTGGCCCATGAACCTCCCCGTATTCAGTGCCAGAATAAACGAATCTTCGATCCAGCTTGCGACTGCGTATTTGCGAGCATGCCTATACCTGTGGTGTAGGACCAAGGTGAAAAACCTTGCATTGACATAGAAGTACTGCTAGATGCTGCAATCAGCAAATCCCGCTGTCGAAACTTCAAAGGTGAAACGCTGGGGTCCCCAAAGGGCGCAAGTTACAATGAATGACTGTTAAGACTGCCTGCTGCCAGGAAAGAAAGAACTTAGAGATCTGAGCACAAGCATTGTCGCTGGTTGTCAGTGACGTGTCTTTTTGTCTGTTGCTAGGATTAGGAAGCAAGATTGATGCTACACAAATGTGTGGATGAGAGGATGTGCTATTGACACATTTTGGGTGCACCTGAGTGGCCCTTTCATGTGTGCAGGGTTCTATTGTATGCTGCAGCATGCTGGGGATTGGATATTCATAATGTGAGACCCAGCGCAATTTTCAGATCAATGCTTTGTCAGCTCGGTCTAAGTAGAATCAAGAAGGACGCATCGATTGCAATAATTGTTCCCTACTCTTAGACAGTGTTCAGGGCCAGAGTGATACTTTCTATGAGCAGCAACCTTTCAAGGTTGCTCTTTGCAGAAGAGCTTCTTTGCAGCAGAGGAGCAGTGATGACATTCCAAGATCTAGATCACTGCTTGTGGTCAACTTTTTGCAAGCCTGAGCTGCTAGGAAGTGGGATGTGAGCTCCAGAGAATTGTGCGCTGGAATACTGTGCAGCAAAAACACGTGCATACGATTAGCCAGGAGATGCATATAAACTGCCTCTGTGCATCCAATGTGCAGAGCCTATTATAGCAGAATTGGTGAAGGAATTGGTTTATCTCAATCTGTAACAGCAACTTGCATTAAATGCGACAGTAAATATTATCATCTTCCATCTTTTAACGGAATTTCCTTGCTCGCACATGCAGACGCTGATTGCATCAGCAATAGCAACAGCGTCAACTCATGTTAATGCAGGAGTGAAAGGTGTGATTTAATAAATTTATAAGACTTTATCACACGGAAGAGACAGCACCTGGGGAAGATGCAGACGACTGACATCATCGTTGATCATGATAAGACCATATCTGCAATTAATTCTCTCAGGTCTACGCCGCATTATTGCTGTCCTGTTGCAATGAATGAATAAATGATACATGGGGAAGCCGCCTGGATGTAGACTGGAGCACTGCGGACACAAGCTGAAGGGTGAGACATTTCAGGCGGCTTCAGCATGGTTCTGCTGACTTCTTATCGACTTCACTTCGAGTTCTGAGGCCTAAAAGATGTCTTGACAGAGCTGGAATGCAGTAGAGGATGACCCTCAGAGGCCAGTCAAGGCTGTAACTCTGCTGCTGCGGCCCTCCTGCCGGCATCTGGCTGGGGCCTGAGCTGCCTGACCCAGCCAAAGGGGTTCCACCACTTCTCAGCCGGCACCGGCGCAGGCGGCAGGCTCAGACGACCTGCACAGCAGCCAGACACATCAATGCCGCCATTGCAGGGTCCCTTCCTCTTTCAGGCTTCTGCAGGGACAACATCAGTCACTCTACAACAGATTACTTTTGAGGTGGCAACAGACAAGCTGACCATGAACGCTGAGCATCGGCATCTTCTCGTGAAGAGAGGCACCTATTAGACAAGAGCATCTGCTTGGTGCAAGCAGTCCCAGGGACGCAATGTTCACATTCACAGAGGCGCCAGCCCCGCTCAACAACCACCAGGAATCGTCAATGACAGCCATGCCGGCTGCCAGGTCAGGCTTCTTGTATTGAGGGATTGACCAATTTCCCAATGACAGCCATGGCTGCATGCCCCCTGAAAGGGAACCGATGCAGATAAATCCCGTCAGGCGGGAGGGGAACCCCACCTGCGACGCGCCAGCGCGAGGTGGGCTCCTCCCGGAAGCTGCGCTCGAGGACCCACACGTCCTGAACAGGGACCTCCCTCTCCGGATCCCCCGCCACCAGCCGCCGCTTCCCATCGTACGCCGCAAACTTCACCGCGGCCCGTACGCGCACCGTCAGCTGCGCAAACGAGCTCCTCGCATCCTGCGTCATGATTAGTCATAGCATTCATGATGGTCTTTGGTAATTACAGCTGGCCCGCTGGACCAAGGGCAGCTGAGCAGATTCTACAATTCTGATGGCACATCCTATATAATACAGTAAACCAGTATACCGAAAAATGTATTTCCATATAGATGCAAATGCGGTTTTGCAAAATAAAGGAAATGCATCATAAAGGCCACGCCAGATTGACTGGGAGATGCACCACAGCATCACACTGTGCAATCTCTTTCTTTTGCGCTGCAACCTCTTGGATAATGCTCTATGGTATTCTGGAAGAGATAAAGGCCAGATTTCCCCTTCAAGAAAACCAATGTACTGTACTCCTCCTCCGCAATATGGTGTTATTGGAGGAGCTCCAGCGCAGTATGAAGGAACATGCAGGAGTTGGGCTTCAGGAAGGACGCAACAAAATTCAAAGGGAGCGCACTTTGGGGTTGGCGGCAATGAGGCGCGCATGCACCAGCTCGAGCTCGTGCAGCTGCGGCCGCCGCGCCAGAGCCCAGGCGACTCGCTTCCAGCCGCCCTCCTCCCGCGCCTTCAGCTGCGCCTTCGCCGTCCCGTACGCCGAGGGCGTCATCCTCTAAACAGAACACCCCACCGCTTACATTCAAATATTCCAAGATAGTGCAATTCACCCTGCACTTCAGCAGCGTCATCCTCTGATCAGAATACCCCATCGCTCATGGGTTTGCGATGAGATTATGAAGGCCAACTGAGATGCAGCCGATAGGATACTTGTCCTGCTGCTCAACTTGTGATGCGTGGGCTGGCAAGATGACTAAAGTTTGCTGCTGCTTGCGGCCGAGCAGCCTTCAAAGGAAGCTGCAGGAGCTGCAACAACACTTATTCCTATCAAGCATCCTGTCCTAGCAAGTTTGTCTGACAAAACTGCGCCTGCATGCCACCCATACCGTTCCTGGCACAGCAGATCCAGGCAAAATATGCCATCGAGAAGCCATTTGATGGGCTGGCGGCCGCGCACCTGTCGAAGGAGGGTCTTGTCATCCGCAGCAATGGCCTGGCAGACCTCCTCGTACAGCCGCAGCGCATCTGCCTTGAAGGCTGGCAGGCTGAAGCCCGGCACGAATTTCCTGCACCGCGCCAGCGTGTACATCGCCTTGACGCCCCCCAGCATGCGCCGCCAGTGCTCCCTTAGCCCCGCCGGCGTGACCCAAGCCACCAGCGGCAGCGGCGGCAGCTCCCCTCTGCGAACAAATATCCAACGGTCAGCGATTTTTACTGAGCAAAAGTAGAAGGGAAGACAATTGCGGCAAGGAAATCTGAATATATGCCATGAGTAACGAGCAGTCAACCAGAGGTGCAGGGCGGGTTTCCTAGCTTATCGACATCTTGGGTGGTCTACAATGAGAAGGTCTGAACAATCAGGACAGCCTGTACATTCGATTGTCCTTCTGTTTTGCCAGCGTGCATTGTATATGGACAGTTTTTGGAAGATAAATTTGATGCTGGCATGCTCTTTTTGATGCTTTGAACCTGCTTGCATGCAGCACATGCAAGGCACATACTGCAAGACAACCTTGGGCGAAGGCATGGGAGCTTACTTGTAAGGCTCTGCTATGACGTTGGGGCTAATGGGGGCCAGCTTCACTTGGCTGGCACCCATCATTGTTGGTGGCAGCTGGTAGCGTCCCCCAGTTTTAGCTCTGGCCATCTCCTTCCGTGCATCCTCACTAGATTTTGAGCCAGAAGTGCTGGCGCTTTCGCCTGTGCCCTGCTCCTTGCTGCTGGCGGGCTTGGGCTTCCTGGCGGGCTGTGCTGATAGCATGGAGCTGCTGTGAAACCCAGCAGCCACAGCTTGCTGGGGGTTTCGGTGCAGGTGAAACCAAGGTGCAGCAGCAAAGCACCTGCAACCCGCATCAGGCAACATTGGCTCACCCAGGATGACAGTTTAGATATGGCAGCAAACAGGGTGGCTGCACGTTTCAGGAAGCCAGCGAGAGAGCTCACGTTCCATTCCTAAGGCTCCCATTGTCGCAGCAGCCTCCTATTCTGTTACAGCTAGCTCCTTGGATTGTACGTGCTGAGGTTGAGGGCCGAGAATACGGCAAGCTTGCCTCAGCCTGCAAGGACAAGCTAGTGTGTGAGGGACGTGGAAGGTTCAGAAGCTCAAGAAGTGCTGCATGATGGCATGATGCCGATGTTGTAATTATCTAGCCACGATTTTTGGTTAGATGGCTGTCAGCCTCTTTAGAGTTGCTCTCACCAGGCTGCCTCCATTGATGCAGCTCTGTACTTGACGAGCAGCCTGGCGCTCGATCGCCCATCCGTGAAGTCCTCTGCTGCTTAGTACTCGCACATTCATTTCTAATAGGTCACTCCTACTAAATAGGGGTTCATCCTGCGAAACTGGAGCATGGCTGGTGCACAAGAATATTAAGGAGAGCAGTTTGTCTCACACAATGAGTGGGATCTTGGTCAGGTACTGGTTTTTATTATTTTCATTATTTCTTAATGCTCTCTATCAATGAAGCGTCTAGCTCAAGAAATCCGGCGCTTCCCTCAATTCCTGCAGTGCTGGATGCAAGCCACCAAAGCATTACATATGCTATTCCTATCAATGTTTTACGGATACCAGGAGTGTGTCTTATCCTTCTGAGGTGATTACAATGTACAATGCCTCTGCAGATTTCGATATTACAATCTTGCCAAGAAGGAAAGCAATCGTGTTCGGCCAAGGTTGGGCCCCTGTGAGATCAGCTTCCTGCAGATCAGCAGCTGCCCTTTGAGCTCTTTAGTCGCACATGCACCATTCTCAACGTTTGATCAAGCCTACATATGTAATAAACGCAAGCGGTGATTTGAATTGAGCATACTGTGCAAACATTTGAATGGTCAACAAATGCATCATGTGTTCTTTGTCAGCTAGCTGGAGCGGTTGCACCCCGGGGTGGGCCCGCGGCCAGTTGCAGATGAATTTATATTGCAAATATTGCATATGCACCGGACCTGAATGCCAAAGGCTACGCATATGGCTTCAATCCCAACGACCAGTTTACAATATTCCCCAAAGCTGACAAACCTCCTCATAGCTTCCAAGCCCGACTGCAGCAATGACCGTGATCATGCATTCATAGTACAACATAATATAGAGCATCAGACAGGTTGAGCTGCCGAAGCTGCACCCTTGCCAATGCAAGCATTGCGCCCACAATGACACCTGCCCATGTTTTGGATCCCCGTAAACAACTCTGCACACAGGACAGTACAGTCTCCCCTGTCATCTTAACCCAAGCCATGGAGTGGGTCACATCAACAGAGTGAGAACCACGCAATATCTTGTATAATCGGAATCATCACTCTGTCAAGTCCTGCCTCTATTAAAGCAATGTGTTCAAGGCTTCCGGGCAATGAGGGCCTTGAGCCATGTGCCAGGATAAATGGACTGGCATGTAACAGACTTGTCTGCGGTTAACCCGCAGCAAATGAATGGCGAACTCGCGGTCTGCCCAAGCTGCAAACGATCCACAGCAATAAATAGAAACACTCAGCTAAGAAGGGCAGTTTTCATGGCCAGCGCTAGTTCTGCAACCTACTCTATCTGCAGACAGCCCTACCAGGAGATATCGATGCCTACAACAGAGAGCAACTGTGTCTTCTCATTGCTGCATGCCAACAGAAGAGCCTTACAAACATCACGTGCCACAGTGACATCAACGATGACGTCATGGCGCGGCTAGAGTCTATTGGCGTGATGAGCCATCTTGACAGCATACAGGCAGGGCCGCATGCTGCAGCATCCTCATCAGACAATGCCGGTGCTAGCAGGTGTTCACCAGCGAGAGCAGCCGCAGATCGCCATTGGACCTGGCAGCAGCCAAAACAGGCCCGCCAAAGCGGCCACCAAATGGCTCCAGCTCACCAGGCCACCAGCACACCGCGCTGGCAAACTCTTGCACCACAGAAGGCACCAACCCCTTACTCTCCGCCGCTTCGCCGCCCTTGCCGCTCGCAAGCGCATGCGCGCCCGCCGAAAGCTCCGCGGCAGCTTCCGGCAGCTGCGGCTGCGAGCAGCCGTCGGAGAGGCTGTGCTGCGCCACCGGCTTGGACCAGGCCCGGTGATACGCGTACGCAGCACCCGACTCTGATCCGCAGGCGATGAGTTCGTCCTGTGCACGCACTGACAGGCCCACAAAGTTTTTGTGGTTGGCGTGGCCGCGGTAGCACCGGAAGAGCGTCGGGGCCGCGCCGCGAGTGAGGCTCCAGAGCGCGAGGGAGCTGTCAACCGAGGCCGTCACCAGCCGGTCGCGCCCCATGAAGCGCGCGAACGACACCGGCCGCCGGTGCCCCTCCAGCACCTGTGCAAGCAGGGATGCCACATCAGCGAATGCCCATGACTTCATCTACAATATATACTGGCAGATCCTGGCTCCTTGAACCATGAGCAGGCCTCCCAGGTGCAAAAAGCAAGTGTCCAGCGCGCAAACAAACCCAAGCTTGCCAAATGAACTTGTTGATCTCAGTGAGGTCTGAAAAGAGCTCTGGGATGCAAAGCATACACAGTATGCAACACGATTTGAAAGATACGCTTATATGGCCAATGTTGCAGTAGAACCGTGACACAAGTTAGAAACCGACAAAGCAAGACACAGCACAGCAGCGCAAAGGGTGACCGACCTGCAAGGGGGAGGAGGTATTTCGCAGGTCAAACACATATGCGCAGCAGTCGGCGCCGGCCAGCGCCAGGGCGTGCTCATCATCCGAGCAGAAGCTGACACCGCAGATAGCAGCGCGGCGCGGCAGCGTGATCACTCCGGCCGCCTCGGCCAGACCTCGGCCGGCCCAGATGCGAGCGCTGCCGTCATCGGACGCCGACGCGCACAGGTGCGGCCGCAGTGTGGAGTGCGCCACACTCCACACCCTGAACAGCACAGCACTCAAACATTATTACCTAGTACCTCCAATCAGCCCAGGGCTGCTGGATTTGAATTTAACTTCCTTCCTTACCAGATAATTGTGCATATGATTATTCCTATAATGAGCCTAAATTGTCAAGACTGCAGATGTGAAGGGCTGCGGGTGAGCATGCAAAGAGGATGGAAAAAGCTTCTTGTCGCTATCCGGTACAGGACGAAGTTGTCAGAGGCAATGACAGTTACTGATGAGCAATGGCTGCTAGTGCAGTACCTGCGTCCGGCATGCTCGTCCACGTCAGCAATCAGGTGCCCTGAAGGGATGTGCACTTGCGCCACCACCCCATCATAGTCTCCCACAGTCAAAACGCCCTGTCACAGTCAACCAGGATCAGCTTGCCAGTCATGGAGTGCATCCCTCCACCAGAACATGTCCCTAACATCAAATCTGTAAGTGTAGGCGACAACCAAAGATCTGCAAGGACGATTGGGAAAGGCATAGCCGAGTGCAACTTCTCAGCAGGATAAGAAGGACGAGGCTTGCATTGCCATGGAATTCCTGTCAAGTCTTCATGCTTGCACTTTGAAGGAGGGTGCAGGCAACAGAAGAGCAGCAGATCAGTGTGCAGAAGCATGTGTGTATACCTCATCAAACGGGCTCCAGGCAACTGAGCTCATTTTGGACGGCAGGCGGTGGATGAAAGCAGCCGCGACTGGTTCCGGGTCATACTCGCCGTTTCGTATGCTGGCTAAGGGGTACACACGAATCTGCACAACAGCCACACACTTGTCAGGGAGGGGATTTATAGCACACAACAATGTCACAGATATCAAAGGTCACCAAAACATCTACCCCTGCGATGGCAACTTACCTTTAGAGGCTAATGCACCCCCTCCAATGCATTCTTCTCAGCACCATATGCCATCTCTACATTAAGCAAAGGTCTTGCCAGCAGACACCCAAACAGCCGCCCACCTGTTTAGCTACACCAGCGCTCGCCAGGAGGCTGCCATCAGGAGAGAACTCCACACTGCAGACAATGTCCGCATGCTGCTTTTTGTACTGGCAGCATGGCGGGCGCTCGAAGGCAGCCAGTTCCCTGAAGGAGGCCGCCATTGGATCTTCCTGCATTTCCCAGTCAGAGCGCCACTGCCAGCTGGGCAGCCCATCCCTGCAAGTGCAACATGCAGCCCATCAGCTCATTGCTACAACACCGATAGAAGAAAATGCACCTCAGCTTAAACAGCTCCTCAAATATTCATGCATGTTGTTTTCGGATTGACTGCAGACATGCAATGGCAGCTTCAAAGCCGAGAACTGAAACAGACAAGGTAATTCTTTGCTGCAGGTGCACCAGCAGGCCCACCTGACACAATCCAGGCCAGTTAAGTCCCCACAGCTCCCATCCTCGCTGCTCGCAGACTGCAGTATGCAGCGCCTCTTTGGGAACTCCACAGGTTCTTGCAGCAGATTTGAGGAGGAGGCATGGCTCTGACTCAAGCATGCTCTCTCCACACTGACGAAATCGTCTGCAGTTCCTGGCAGTTCCAGCTCTGCGCTGCTTTCCTCCCTGGCCCGTCGTTTCCTGCTTTCAAGCTCCCTAATGTCACCATCGTGGTGCATGCCTTGCCCAGACTGCGATGAGGCAAGAGAGCCACCCGAGACTGCAGTGGCCTCGATCACATGCTGTTCAGTAAGCCCGTCCGTGCTGCCTGATTGTTGGGACGCCAACGTGTTTTGATGGCGCTCAACCGTGGCTGCACTCCAGCTGCTGGCTCTGGAAAGGGCACACTGGCCCAACAAGCTTGTTTCTTGCTTAAACTCTATGCTGGAGGTTGGCTGGCAAAGCGTGCAGCAGCTGCTATCACAGGTCGACCCAGGACTGCTCAATAGACGCGGGCGAGATGAGCTTGCGGTGTCGAGGGCCACCTGCGCCACGCAGGCTTCATATCTTACGAACACGATATGGCACAAGATATCACTCCAGGATGTGTAAGTCTGGGGTTGCCCCGGTCAAACGAGTCTTGGAGGCAGCCAGGGGTCCCCAAACAACACCCATTGATAGTTCTGAGGCACATCGAGATGCGGATATGCTAATGCGCGGCAGTTGGCCAAGAACGCAACGTGCCCACGTCGTGGCCAAGCCCAGACCCCGATGGGCCGAACACAGCCCTGCTACCCAGCTCGTTGCCTGCTCTCACCTCAGAAAGTTTGCAGGAGACTTCGCAACGTCGCCTAGGCATCCCCTTGACGGGTTCCTCGCGCTCCCGTGATGCCTCAGCCTAGCCAAAGCCAGCAATGTAGCGCAGCTGGGCTGCCCCGCTCAGGCTGCCGACGTCCGCATGAGAGCCTGAGTACAACGTGGGGCAGGGCGGGCGGGGATATTGGCCGTGGAAGAGCGGCAGGATGTCTGTTTCCTGCCGAGTGACGTGCTCGCTCTCTCCGGGCCGGCAATCGATCACACCACAACAGCTGTTGTCGTGGCACTTCGTTTGCGTTTGAGAGATCTTTGATTCTGTGACGTCGCTAACCCCTACCGATGACATCACCGGCTGGCCACGGGGTTTTGTCGGCCTGGGTGCATGGTAGATATTTCCGTGTTTGCCAAGACCAACACGGGCTTCAGAATAGAGGGGGACAGAGTGCAATGCACAATCAGCAATGTGTGGACGGATATGACCTGCGAACTCGAGCTCGGCTGAGCCTTGCATGCATGCCAACATCATGTTGTACATCTGATCTGCATGCCAACATGATGTTGTACATCTGATCTGCACATTGCCCGGCCGCTAGCGCTGCCTGCGCTAGCAATGAGTGCCGGCACTGGCATTATGCCATCAGTACTGCAGTGGTCATGACTGCTGGCAGCTTTATTACGTCTCCTGTACAATCACTCGCACTCTTAACTGATTTATCTGCCGCTCATGACTCCTCGGAGGCTGATCCTGTGCAATCAAAATGCGCTCACAGCCCCTGAGGGGCCTCAGATCTGAGTCAGCACATCCTACTAGAACCTAGTAGGCTGCCCATGATGTTCCCCTAAACGGGAAGGATCATTTAGCACGAGCCGCAAGGGCATTACTGATCAGTCATGACTGGGATGCAATGTATGTGACTGCACCTGCTCCAGTCATTAAAATTTCTTGCCCCGCGGCGCCGGCGGCAGCTTTCGATTGCTATACAACTTCTCAATGTGGAAGATTCGGCAATGAGCGCCGTCTTTGGCCTCTTTGCGGGGGTAAATACAACGATGGTGCCAAAAAAATTGCGCCCTGGGACCCAAATGGGTAACACTGCTATACAACTAATGTATCTACCTAATTATACCTTTAAATGCGCAGCAACATTAACATGTAACTCATGTGGAACGCTGATCAACCCCGGAAGATTTGTGAATGAGCCCGGACTTGGCCGGCTGAGCACTCTGCCGGCACTAGCACGCAGCACATCCATTGGCATTCAGAGGCATGCATGCGTCATGCCCAGCCGCGCAGACACTGCAGCCCCTCAGTCGAGCTGCTCCGCTTTATCTTGGCCGGCTGTGGGGCCCACAGGGCTGCCGCCTTCCTTGGACCACTCATTGCTCCTGGCCTCCCGCTCTGGTGCACTACCCTGAGCACCTGCATGAACAAGAAGAGCCCAGTTGCACATGAGCAGGCGTGTAGTGCGGTGGGAGTATGGGCTGACCCAGCATCAATGCCAGGGGCCTGGCTGCTTTTGAGACTGTTGGAGTTCTGCTTCCATGGGGACATTCAAAAGCATCCTTGCACAGACGAATATAAAAAGCAAATCACGGGGCTCGATTGAAAAGTGCATATTCAAACATTACCTGTGCTGGAAGTGGGATCGCTGTGGTTTCTTCAGTTAGGAAAAAAATGGTATGGTTTGGTTGAAAGCGCAGGTTCAAGATGTACCTGTGCTGCGCGAGGGATCGCCATCGGAGACGGGGCTGCCGTGCCGGGAAGAGGCGCGCGCATGCGCGACACGGCGCAGCACGGCTGTGAGGTAGTCGGGCATGTGGTCGGCCATCATGCGCGGCGACACCAGAATACCCTCCTCCACCAGATCCTGCGCAGCCAGCAGTGAGACAGATTTCAACACTGTACAATACTGCAATATGCCATCCCAAGGTAGCTTGTGCATTGGTGCAAACGTCCTTTCTTTGCACAAGGCATTCAACAGAAAGGCAAGATCCCTGCAGACGCAGACCAAGCTGCACCAAGGTTGGGTGTTTGCAAGGTGCAGTAGGCCCACAAAATGCTTCATGGGCGAGATTGCAACATCCGAAACGTGCCAAATAGAGCTCAAAGTGATTGCTAACAGGGAAAGATGACAAAAACAGAAGCCGAGTCTGTGCAACAAAACAGCATCCTGTGAGACACAGTACGCACCTCTGCGGTGATCCAGACGGTGTCATAGGTCCTGCGCGACGCCTTCTCCTGCGCGGCAGTCTTCACGGGCCGCAGGAACATCAGCCGTCCGGGCGGCCGGAAGTTGCGTGCAATCTCATAGCTGCACAGCACAGCATACGCATGCTGAAAATGCTTTGCATGGAGCATTACACAGCCTGCTAGATGGCATCCCAGTGACATGGAGCTTAAGGATGCCAGGTCAAGCTTGGCATACACACTAATGAAAGGCAAGACTGGTGGTCATAAGAATAATAACCAAGCCTTGCAAGGGAATACGAGTGGAGACATTACAGGGGACCCAGAAAGCTTTGGCCTTCCACAAAGGCCAGCTTTTTGGGCAGAAGGTATAGGAGAGAAGGGGCATGCAGAGATTCTCCAGCAATTTCTGGTAGTGTAATGGTGCAGCCTGGAAATACACGCACCGGGCTCCGACGCTGCTGGAGTGCTGGAGCATGGCGGACATGTGGGAGAGGATGGCGTTGGCCTCGGGCCGCGCACTGGCCTCGCTCGTGAACAGCTCCTCGCGCGTCCACCGGTGTCCCATCAGCGACCGCAGCAGAAACTCCGTCTTGCTCTTTTTGCACCGCAGCCCCGCTATTACCTGCGCGCAGTACTACAACGCCTTTCAACATTCTTGACCATTTCTATATCCTTAATCACAACAACTTCAAAGAGGAATGCCGGTAAATGTACTAGCAGCAAATATGGCACCACAAGTGCATGGCACCCCTGTGTCTGGCACACCTGAATGGTTGTACACGTGCTGCTCACCTGCTCCGTTGCACTGGGTATGCCATGGAGCACATGAGGGCATGGGGAATCCCATTTAGGCATGCCTGTTCGACCAAAACAAGGAGGACAAGCAGCCGGCTCTGCCGCTCTAGTGCGGCTTTGCGGCAGCTATCGGGCAGCCGCACGCACCATCTCGTCGCGCAGGCGCTCGAAGGAGGCGAGCGAGAGGCGGGGGACCCAGTCCTTCCCGATGACTACGCTGGTGACACAATCGGCGGCCGCATCGGCCAGCGCGCCGTCCACGAGGCCGCCGGGGGGCTCGAATGCCCAGCAGCGCGAGTTAGGGTAGAAGCTGCGAATGTAGAGCGCCACCAGAGCCGCCGCGCCGGCGCCCAGGCTGTGCCCCGTCAGCACTATCGACCAGTTTCTGCGCGCATCAGACTTGTTCTACCAGTGAAGCCTGTCTCCGTTTTGGTTAGAATATGCCGCTGCCGGAATGTTCAATTTTGCAGTTGTCCACACACCCCTTTTGGGGTGGCAGATGCTGAGAGCAGCGGTTGCCCATAACCAGCGTCCCTTAAGGTTTGACAGAACAGGACTTCGTACATCATCTCATTCTCGACAGCCAAAATGGACTTTCTTGAGAGCTACCAACAGGTCTGAGCAGCAACGCAGAGGACTTTGCAGCATGTCTCCAAAGGCGCTGCAATTCCTATTTGAGGATATTGCCAAGTGCAGATCAAAATTCAGGAACGCACTGGGCTGTTGACATCTCATGTCAATTTTTTCAGTGCAGTCCTGAACCTTGAGTGGCGCTCGGCAACAGTTCAAATAAGGAATTGCAGCAGGCTGTGAATCTTCAAATGCATGCAGCTGTGGGTGCAGTGGAGGGCAGCTAAAGGAAGGAGGCAGCAGCCAGACCTGCAGTCGGGGGTGACCTTGTTGTTGGGCGGCAACGGCCGCCCCTCCATTAGAGCCGCGAGGACACCCTCCTTCACCAGATCCTCCACCACTCCCTTGGCCGCCCTGAGGATCCCAGCATGCGCGCTGGAGCGGGAATGCCTGTCGATGACCTGCGTGCAGCAGAACCGCTTGTGGCGGAAGACGAAGCAGCATACTGAGGGCCTCTCACAAAGCTGATGCGTGACAGGGTGGGCTTTGATTGGATGTGCGCATAGGGAGAACGTTGGTGCCTCGTCAAGACTAAGTTTCACTGCAACAAGGTCACGGTATGTGCATTTGAAAGTGTACCTGTACTTCGGGTGGAGCAGCCCTGAATGATCGGTTTGGGGATGTGGCGTCGATGTCCCCCAGTCCGTCGGGATCTGCGCTGTCATTGTCCTCTGCACTGCTCGCCTTGTCTCCTCCCCCTGAGCGGCAAATTCTGTGTCAAAAACTGCGTTCTATCTGCTAAGGCTCCATGTTCACAAGGTGAACTTTCAAGCAAGCAGGAAACACGTCACGTGATAACCAACTTTACAAGGTCACCCCTTTTCCCTGCAATACAATATCTCTGATCGGCACACCACACACCTTAAAAGACGCCTTGATTTCAGCACAGCAACATGCATAGGGCGTGGCCAGGCAACAGCAGCGCCAATTCTGCGCCACTGCCACTTGAACAGCAACGTCTATGGATAGAGAGGGCGTGCTTTATGGACACTGCAGTGAACTGTGTGGCACGACTCCATGATAGAGAGGCAGACCTTCCTGATATTTTGCAGCGTGGCCTATCACAAAAGGGGGGAGCCCCGTCACAGGAGGAATGCTCACCATCCTGGACCTTTCTGCGGCCCATAGATTGTAGCTTCCTCGACTCTTCCAGGAAGCCCGGGATGCCACTGCGCACGGTCTCCAGCCGCTCTTTAGAGGAGTTGCGTGAGAATCTCTGCTGCCTGGGAGGACCGCTGCCGTGTGCTTCTGGCCTGCTGCTGGTGCTGGCATGCAGGTGGGAAAACACCCGGCCGCCGCCCCCATTCTCCTTTGCTGAAGCGGGCTCAGAGCCTGGAACACATCAAGGACACACAATCAGACTCATTTTGCCGAGTACACCATAATCTGGAAGCCAGTGAGAAGAAGTGTACGATCAACGCTACGCAGCAAAATAGAGTAATCCCGGACGTCTGTGTGACGTCAAGAAAACGGCAGGAGTTAGCTTTCAATAAACAGTTCTGCAGGCTGACAAGTCCCTTGAGCATTTGAGACAGGAGCATGCAGACAGCTGCGTGTTCCCTGCATGTGGCAGCAATGCGAATGAGGCTTCATCCTGACATGCCGCAGTGCAGCAATAGGTGAGTGAGCATGCCTGCTCTCTCGCGGTCACATTCGTGCGGTGTGTCTCCGCGGCTGAAGAAGCCGGTGCCCTGGCTGCTGCCGACGAGGCCGCCGGGATCGTGCGCGCTTGAGAAGGAGTCAGTGTGCGAGGTGGCGGCCGTGCTCAGCCAGTCGTCCATTTCGGCCGGCTCACACATGAAGTCCGTGATCAAGTCTTCCATGCTAAGCGTGCCTCGGATGGCGATCACTGCGTGCAATGCATGCCAAAAGCTAATCTCTTGAGACAATGCCCTTGCAGGCCCTCAATGGCGGTTGATTTGTGCAGCACAAGAGATCAATCTCGCTCTTTGAGCTGAGGCTCGATCAAAAACTACTTACACCTTGACCAAGGCTACACGCTATCCCTGCTCAAGCTGGTATTTTTTGTGTGAATTCAGATGTGTATGTATGGGACTCTATGGCCACCGTTGAGCATTCTGAGTCCCTACCGACTGATTTGGTGGCGTGGTCAAGGGCGATGAAGTAGGGCAGGCAGGACTGCGCGATGACATCCGTATCAAACCGCACAAAGACAATGTCCTCCTCCTTGATGTTGGTGATCTGCACATGCGCATACACCTTCAGTCTCATGCATGCACTGACACAAGAAAAACACATCCAAGAATTCGAGCAAGGAGAGATGATCGTAGCAGTAGTCAGGGGTGAAGGGGCTGTGCGCCAGTGAGAGGTGGAAGAAGGGGGAAACCTGCAGGATGGCTTCATGGTTCATGTAATTGGCGACCTTCAAGGTGGGCATCCAGCGCCCGGCAGCAAAGGCCTCCTGGTAGCGCCGGATGGGGCCAAAACAGAAGCCGCACCCTCGCCCACAGCACAGCTCGCACCAGCCTCTGTCACACCAGCTCAAATATATCAAAATGGCATTTTGAAAATGCTGATCAGTTCACATAAGAATATTTCTGTCAGCACGGGACTCTGTTAGAGTTTCAGAAGGTCTGGGCTGCTTGCTCAGACCGCCATGTGGCTTTCAGAGCAGTCTGACCGAAACTTTTATGTATATACCATGGTGGCATGGGCAGGCAACCTCTTCCGACAGTCTGAGAGAGCCAGATGATGCAAGACTAGCAAAAGTAATATGCTTGACTGATCAAAAGGCGCACTTAAATTGGGGCTTGCTCCAGATGTACAGCATGTAGCCGTAGGCAGCAAATGCATATTTAGAGAAGTATGCAGCCTCCTCAATATCCTCGTCAGACACTGCATCCCTTGCAGAGCACTGCATGCCCGCCGCCTGCTTTGCTGTCAAATCCGGCCTGCACGCACAATCCTCAAAATTCCATGCATGATATGGCCCCCCAAAGACATGCAACAAGGATTTTACATGTTATTCTGCCTCAAGTGCATGTTCTGCCCCAGGGAAGATGGAGTAGGTGCAGGGCATGTGGGCAGTGAAGAGCTTAACTCTGTAATACTGCAGGCAAGAAATACAAGCACACGATCCGCTTAATAACACGTTTTACCGCATCTCAATCCCCATGTAAAATTTGTCTCACCGCATTTCAATGCCCATGCCACTGGGGGTGACAAGGGGCTGGATGCCGCTGCCAGCCTCGACATCATAGGGCGCCATGTCCAGCCAGCCCTCTGCCAGCATCATGTCAGCGCTGCTGGCGCTGTGCAGCGACGCCGCTCGGCTGGCAGGTATTAGCATCTGGGCCGCTGCAAGAATGCAGAAGAAGGACCTCAACACCCTTTAAAAATTGTATCTCATTAGGGGCCAGATGGAAGCTCCGCACAGGATCAAGTGAAGAGCGTAGCTTGGACATTCGTCAGTGTATTTTGATCCCAAGCTCAGCTATTGCAATCAAGGCCTGTACAAACCTAATCAAAGAGATCATGAACTCGCTGAAGCTGCTGCCAGCAGGTGCCCTGCTCTTCCTTTACGTGTTCAGTAGGATGCCAGGAAAGTCACCCAGATGCAGAATGTAAGAAAACAATAACAATATGGATACGATATGTAGCCATACTGTACTGCAAACAGCCGTACCATCTCTGCTGGGTGAGTGCCGTGCAGGCATCTCAGGCACACCACCGGCGGCTGCTATCAGTTCAACCTTGGATCTCCTCCTGCAGGTCTGCGCCATGCCGGCCAGCAGGAAGGTTGCAATGAGGTCTGAGGGCGCCCAGTCCACGCAGCCAAACAGCTGCACACGGCAGCGCATTATGCCTTGTTACGCATTATGCATAATCTTCTGTGGGAGAAATGAGAGATCCTGCGCCAGCCTGGCAATAGGAGAAACAAGAAGGAATAGCGACTAGTAATTCAACAGGAGAATGACGTCACCAAGGACCGTCCTCATGCAAAGAAAAAGCGACCTTGCAGTTCATGCGACAGCCATTGATCCAATTGAAATGGGTCCCTTGCTTGGGAGACATCTCATGGTTGATGAATGCTAGGGGCACAGGCCAGCTGTTTCATGATAGTACCTGTGAGAAGAGCTGGCCCATGCGGGCGTAGGGCGGTGGTTCCCCACTCTCCTTCTCGGTAGCGCGACAGCAGTGGCAGCACAAGACCACCATCAAGCACTGACACCTCCTCTCCCTTCAAATCACAATTTCGTTGGTCAGCACTACAAATTCACTGGCCACATTGCTCAGCAAAGGGACAGATTGTAACTTACTGTCCACAGTCTGGAGTCCAGACGGAGTAGAAAAGGAATGAGTTTAAACCGCGCAAGATGCCTGACAGTAGGGAGGTACCCCACCAGCTCTTCTGGCTCCTGTAGTCCGGAAAAGTGTTGAAGACCAATACAGCGAGCAATAGCAGGAGGCCTATCAGCGCCCATGTTGTCCACACAAGCGCCTGCAGTCCACAGCAAACTTTATTGAATACGTGGTGCAGGAAGCCAGAGACTGTGCACCCATGCCATTTCAATACTCGAGGGAGGTTGCAAAAGACACTGTATGATCTCGCGAATATGCCGTACCCTTCCTATGTTCTGAGGGGTCCAGAACCTCCCCATATGACGATCACAGCGCTCCCGAGGCTGCTCCACAAGCCATGTCCCATACCCTGCGTGCGCACAAATATTCAACTCTTTAGACTCAGCCTCGTCCTCATGGGCAGTCGGGCTTCAACTGATGGTCTCCTCGATAGGAACTACTTGCCATGATTGAGCACTTGCGTGCTGAGCATGAGGGGCAGGCCAATGCACGGTAGACAGGGGATCACCATTGAAGGCAATTTCAACAATCAGCACCAGTGAGAGCGCGTAGAGCAGGTAAGGTACCCTCGCCCGCTTCCTTGTTTCAAATATAGAACCTGGAAGCAACATGATAATCTCTCGGCATTATTGAACACTCAAGTATTGGATTATTGGTTCTACAGTCATTACACTAGAGATGGAGCACATTTCCACGAGGCCTGGACACAGTGGAATATAATTACACGACAGAGTGCTACCTTTCAGCCCCTCATAAATAGTCCAGCATCCCAGGAAGAAGAACACAGTGAAAGTACTGAAGAGAGCTGTTAGCACGATCTGATACGCTGCTTCTTTATAGCACTCTTCTTTGTGGCTGTCGATGACAATCCAGCAGACTAATAATGCTATTGCCCAGGCGCCTTGGAGAAGCACTGGGACGAACAAAAGGATTGGGCAGTCATCCGTGGCGAAACTCCATCGCCTCCCGAGCATGCGCACAGCGGGCATGACTCCTTTGAGGCGGACCCAGATTAATTGTTGGGACCCTTGCAAGCTTCATGTGGACAAGAGCATTCCGCGAAATGACTGCCACTGTAAATCAGCATTGAATACAGTTTCAGCTCAAATCAACATGATTGAGCATTGGAGCGTGACATCACGGCTTCACTGATAGTTGCTTTTCTTGGACATCCAAACAATATGCTCAAAAGCGAATTGTTTGTCCTGCACTCTCAGTCGGATACTTATTCTTTGCTAGCTCAAAATACCTGTCTGCACACATGTGCCAAAGAGTTCTCTACCCGCTAGCTTGAGTTGCGCGCTCGATCAAGCTTCGGTCGCAGGAATCAGGGCTTTGGGGAAATATCGTCTACATTGGATCATTAGACCCCCTAGCTAGGGGTCCACCCTAAGGCTGTATCATTTTAGGCCAGCGGGACAATTGGTCGTGCCCTTCATCTTGCATCCTGCCACAACTCATCACACACAGGCAGACTGTGTCCATATTACCTTACGGCAGCAAGGGGGTATCAGGCGTGATTTGACTGGTCATGTATTGTGCTCCCTGTGGGGATAAGGGATTCGTCCTGGCTCTTTGCCCGGTATCTGGTTAGAACAGGCGATCTAGGGCCTCTGTACTCCATAGTTGCGTCGGCATGCTTCTGTTGAACATGCTGCCGGCAACTTGAGCGCATTCAAGAGCCCAAGAACTCGATAGCACATATTTTGATGCATCGGGAACTCCAGTCACGTTGACAGCATGGGAGAGGCAACCACATCCAGAAGCGCAGTTTCCGATCTTCGAGTCACTTCAGTCAGCTGCGGCAGCTCGCATTCTTTGGCTCTGCTGAGTAAGTCCCTCCCGCATAGGTTTTGGAAACACGCAAGTGCGAGAGAACGTCTGATTGCACACCAATTCTAGGCAATCATCAAATGAAGGTTTCCGTCACCATCCTGGAGCGAGTGGATGAGATGTGTGTCTGCCCTTGAGTGGGTCTTGAAGCACTTTTGAGTCATGATCTTAGCTTCTAGTCAACAGTTCCTCTAGTCCCATCGTCACCATCGCCAAGAGATTGTGCGTAAATGCTGTGATCAAGCAATTCTCATCTCTTGTACAGGCAACGGGATTGCTTTGTCTTGGGGCCGAGGAGAGGATGGTCAGCTGGGCCATGGCGATGCAGAGGAGAGGAAGAAGCCGCGAGCAATATTTCATCTCATGCAAGCCAGCTGCTCAGCGGTCTGCAGTGGAGCAGAGTACTCTGTGGCCCTCTCACAGCCCAGAAATGAAGTCTACAGCTGGGGCTGGTGAGCAGATGCCCTCCCAAGCCTTTTCTTGAAGCCTCTCAAGTCTCTGTCATGTCCATAGCAGCGCCAGTACATGCAGATGCCGATGTCTGCAGCAGTGTGTCCTGACCTGTGCACACATACACAGGGTACAAAATATCTCCTGCAATTGAGGAGAGTGTATGATAGTAAGAGCGTGTCCTTCTCTCTGCAGGGGAGACTTTGGCCGTCTGGGGCACGGCGACTGTAATGATGTCTTCATCCCTCAGCCCATCAGGGCCCTGGCGGGCCGCAACATTGTGAAGGTGGCCTGCGGCGACACGCACACACTGGCAGTGACGGACACAGGCGAACTGTTCTCCTTTGGCCGCAACCAGAATGGGCAGCTTGGCCTGGGCACCACCAGCGATGCAATCCTCCCACAGCCTGTGGAGTCCCTGCGGGTACTTCCTAGCTCCTCCCACCTTCATTCTCCCACTATGTTTCCCATGCTATCATCGTCTTGCAAGCAATGCATATAGTACCATGCCATCCTGTAAGTTACTATCACTTACCTAGCAAACATGTGTAATTTTGTCAGTGCTGCACAAGCCTTTGCATTCATTTGTACTGCTCAAGAATCTGTTTGTTTTGCGGATAAGTAGTTGCCTCGCATCAGACAACTTGTTGGAATTTGGATGTTTGCATGCATACCATGGCACATTATGACATTTGGGCAGGGGCAAGAGGTCACCTCGATCGCCTGTGGCGGCGAGCACTCGCTGGCAGCCACAAGCGCCGGTGATGTCTTCGCATGGGGTTGGGGCCGCTACGGCAACCTGGGAGTCGGGCCGCCCGAGGACCGCCACCTGCCCTCCCAGGTTCAATTCCCGCCCTCCACGCCCCCCACTTTTTCTCTTTCTCCCGCGCTCCCCCACGCGTGCTCTCTGCTTGCGCGCACAGGGGCTGAAGGTGCGTGACATGTCTTGCGGTGCGGAGCACTCGATGGCCCTGGCCGGCAACGGCGCTGTGTACTGCTGGGGCTGGGGCGCATATGGCAACCTGGGGGACGGCCAGCGAGTGGACCGCCTCGCCCCAGTCAAAGTAGGTCGCGCGTGGGGGGGTTGCGCTATGGGAATTAACCTTCCTGGGGGTATTAAGATTGGATTGTAATAACTGGAATGTTTTGGGTGTGTTCTTGTCTGCAGCAATACTGCAAGATGTTTTGTGCTGGGCATCTCTAAATAGAGAAGTGCCTTTGTCAGAATGCCCTTGCTGGGGGACTGAACGGCTGAGGGATTGGAAGTGTCATGATCCATGACTTGGCATATTAGTGTGTGGCGCCTTTTCGTGATGCATGCAGAAGACTCGGTGTATCATGCGCAGCGTTGCACAGTACAACTTATGCTCAACAGCACTCTTTGTCCATGTTAATGTGCCTTCTGGCTGTGACAAGCTGTCTAAACAGATTGGCAAGATGCTTTTCTGCACAATTGCAGCTTATCAGTCGGATTATGGACATGCCGAGTTGGGACATGCCGACTTGCTCGTTCTAGGTGTTGATGCATGACTGCTTCCTGCTGCCTCTGACTGTGGGTTGTCCTGAGCGCAGGTGCATGGCCTTGAGGGGGTCAAGGTGACCTCAGTGGCGTGCGGGTGGCGGCACAGCATTGCAGCGGACGAGACAGGCGCAGTGTACACATTCGGCTGGTCCAAGTATGGGCAGCTGGGGCATGGCGATTGCATGTGAGTCTGCCTGCTTGCTCATGCCTACCACATTAGCAGGGCCGCCTTGAGAAAGTGAGATGCAACCATGAGCACATCCGGCTGCGGGCCTTCTGTCTGGTCTGGAAGCAAATTCTGTCAGCCAAATGTCATGTAATGCCTCTGCAAGGCAGATGGATTTATTTGAGCGTAAGCATCACATGATGTGTCAGTCCTTTGCTTGTGCTATGCAGCGATCAACTGGTGCCGAAGGCTGTGGAGTCGCTGAAGGACAGCAGGATTGTCCTCATTGCTGGTGGCTGGCGGCACACATCCGCAGCGGATGACAGCGGCAAACTGTATTCCTGGGGCTGGAACAAGGTTAGGAAGCTACTTCTCACAGCATGCCTCTTTGATCTCCCTGCATTTTCGTCAATGCAACACACCGGTAGATGACAGTAATGCAGTCCTTTGCCACATCTATGCGCTGCTCTTCCTGGCTGCAAAAATGTTATAGTGTGGAGGTGAGCCTTCATGATCTGCAGCGCTCCGCACTGCTACATGTGTGCAGCGAGCATGCTAGCACAAGTATTGGACATGCTTGCGCTCCTAGACACCGTGAGGGCAAAGCATGCAATGTTACCCGCATGTGCAAATTCCTGAGGTGTTTCTGGGCTGCGCGCAGTTCGGGCAGCTTGGGATCGGCTCCAACACGGACAGCAATGCGCCGGGGCCGGTGCAAGGCTTAAACACGTCGCCGGTGAAGCTGCTGTCATGCGGATGGCGCCACACTTTCGCGGTCACCCAGGCCGGAGATGTCTTCAGCTGGGGCCGCGGCGTCAACGGGCAGCTGGGCCACAATGAGCCCAAGGACACGTGAGTTTTTTTTTCTTTGGATCCTTTGTGCTGAATCTCTATTCATCTCTTCATTGATGTTCATTCTGCGTTTTTGTGGAGAAACTGAGAGGGGATGGCGGGGTCTGGACTGTCCTGCACTGCTTGCTCTTTCGACCCTGCATGCACAGGAGAGCAATGCTTGTGCCTTCTGAAGGGCTGGCGGAGCAGACAGTACAGGACTGTCCAGAGGTCCTTTTGCAGATGACAATGCAGTTGTCCGCCGAAACTTCGTTACCTATGAAACACAAATTAAGGCTTACTTGCGGCGTCAGTGATGTGCATGCAAGCTCTGGGTTGGCTGACCCATGCATGGGACCTGTTTAGCGAGACTAGACTCATATGCACTTGTGCCATTTGCTGAAGTCGCGAGGCATGCGGTGCAGGAACGCCCCGGTACGGCTGGCGGAGCTGAGCACGGGCAGCATCAAATTGGAGGATCTTGGCGTCAGCGCATCTCCCCTGACCACCTACGTGCCCCCGGCTGACCGCTATGCAGTTGTCCCGGATCACTCCGATGCGGCGCCGGAAAACAGCCACGGCATCGGCACAGTCCCTGAAATGCCTGCCGCCAAAAAGGCCCGGTCTTGAGCGCACGCGTGCGCGGGCACCGGAATTTCAGAGAACATCGTTCTTCATTGCTGTTCAAATTGGACTGCTTGAGCTGTAGCAGCTGATGCAGCGTGAGAGCGTGGATTGTGTGATCACTATATTGGGATGTCTGAATGTCCAGATTGCTTTGGAGCTTGTTCTTCTGAGTCTTGCCAGAGCAGCAGATGGGAAGATTCTGGTGTCTGATCTGCATGGGAGAATTGAGGAGGTCATGCATGCCCTAGTTCTCAAGAGTGTGCCCCATGCAAAGGGGCAGATTGTTTCCACAAGTATGTGAGAGGTTCAACATACAAGCGTAGGCCCTGCGTACTCCGTATTAGTGTCCAGGCGTTTTTGAGAGTTCAGTATAATGTGCATGGCCAGGAATACCGGCAGCTTTCATGTATTGCAGCATGTATCACTCAGCTTCTGCCATCCAAACTTCAAGGACTTGGTACTCGGTATGCAGAGCTGGAGAAGCGAAGGAGCATCAAGAAAGAGGGGTGAGGCCATAAATTGTATTTCTTTGGTAGGGTCTCCTGCAATTATAGAAAGGCACACCTCCCCAATGAGAGTGATTGTTGCGAGAGGAGGCTAAATTTGGTGATGCAGCCTGAGTGAACTCGGGAGTTGGATTGGTAATTCTTCTGAAGGCAGTCTTGTAAAAGCCGGGTCTTGCCTGTGGCATGCCCGCGAATATTGCTATGGCATAGAATCATTGCATTGCATGCAGGTCCTGGCCTTGGGATGAGAGCTGCAGACCAGCTTCTCTGATGTGCTGTACTAGAAACACTCAGCACTGATGCAGGAGAAAATCTGGCGAAGGCAGTGGAAGGTTTGATAGTTCAAGTCAAGGGGATTGTGCGATTGCAGCAAAAGTTAAATATGACCGTGCAGAGGCAAGATGGAGAGATCTGGAGTGATTGACTAGCTTGATACCCGATGCTGTAATTGTATTGTCTTTCGAAAATATCTCTACAAACGGCACAACACTTCCTTAGGAAAGTGTGCGCCTGTCCTGAACTCCAAACATTAGGAATTCACCCTTCTAATTCCTAATCGAAGTAGTCGTGCCAACATGGCTGCAGCCGCTGAAGGCTGGAAGCACATACACCCAAATCAGGATCCTGACCCGAGCCATCCCATACAATGACCATCCAATAGAACTGAAAGCCGCACACTTGGTCCTGTCATGCATGTTAAAACTTCAAGCTGATAGAATGTGCAGCACGTGCCGCAAGGTTTTACAACTTGTCATGTCTATCCCTGGACTGCCATAAGCTGCCAACACGTGGCAGAAGGCCTCAGCAGAAGCTGCTGAACAGTACTTGTTGAATGAAATGAAACTGCCAGCAGCGCCAGTACATCTAGCATCCCTAGAATGCCACCAATGAGTAATCAAATCTGACGTGAGGTGCATGACTCATCTCTGCTGCTGCATGACTCATGATGAGAGAATAGCGTCCTTTGAGATACTGTGGATGCTGCGGCATGTCAAGCTCAGGAGGCTTGGAAGAACTGAGCTACTCCCTCTTGGGCTGCTTGCCCTTGTCTGCTGCCCTCTTCTCATCTGCAGGCTCCTCCGGAGTGGACTCCAGCGTTGAAGCAGCTGCCGGGTTCTTGATTGCCTGCATGCAGCCAGACCTGATTCAGCGCCCTCATTACATTAAATCCACAAAGTAACAAGAGTCTCTTCCCTATAAAATCTAAACATCTTATCTCAGGTAAGGAAAGGAAAGGCTGAGCTCTGTTTGATCCTCCAGTCTTCTGTGCCATCATGTGCCATATCATTATGTTTGAAGCAAGCAGCTCAGCCACCTGAAGCACAGGGTGCCCTTGCACACAATTTTTGCTTGTTGCATGGGTGTGTGTAGAAAGAGCAGTGCTCACACCTCGTTGAGCAGGGAGTCTGTCCTGCGTGGGGCAGCGGCGGCGCCGAAGGTGGGAAGCTTCATGCGCAGCTGCTCGCGCGCGGTGCGGCCGCCCATCTCGATGTACTCCATGTACTCGTCGCCATCCACAATCACATCCTGCCGCACCAAACAGCATCCACAACAAGATTATAGTTTTCCTTATTAAATGCTGTTCCTGCCAGAGGCAAGGTGCGTCTGCAGACCATGTACAAGCTGCCAAAGATCGACCCCTTGATGGACTCGCCATATCCAAGCAAGACCCAATCAACCATGGGCGCGGTGCTGAGAACACGTGGCGCCCACCGCCAGCCGGGCCCACGTCAAGCTTCACTTGAACATATTGTTTGCAAGACAATCTGCTTCTCAGCACTGGATTCCAAGAAGTATGCCTCTGCAAACAACGAAGCCATTGCCAAAGGTGGCGGCCGGCAAAGTCTGGGAATGTCAGCAGGGGCCTCAATGGCAACCACCATATAAAGCACGGCGAGGCAGTCCTTTCTCCTTACTGTTATCGCTCGCTCTGCCTTAATGTCTGCATTCCTCTTTCTCTAAGCAGTGCTCTTGATGAAACGCGCTCTTGCAGTGGGGGTGATTCTGGGGATGCCTCACCGTGGGGGGAGCTGCCTGGAAGGTGGCGGGGTTAGCGCTGCGCACAGTCGTCTGCTGGGAGCTACTGGGGCCTGGCGCCTGATCAGGCTCCTGCGGCGCATGCGGCGAGTAGGCCGGCGGGTACGCGCTGCCGGGCTGCACAGCACAGCATGCGTGGTGATGGTGCAGTTTTACGGAAATGGCAAGTCATGCAATGCAAATCATCACGCAGTGAACACGCCACACACATGCATGCATGATGAAATTCAAAATCTGCCAGAAATGCATGTCATGCAGGGCACCTCGCGCTGCGACACGATAAAGATATTGCATGCATGCTCTGAGCGCTGCCCTGTGCATGCATCCTCTCAGCTGAGCTCAGGGCCTTCAACAGCTGTCATTCATGCTCCCATCTGTGACTGATATCAGCGACATGCTTTTTTTGGGTGACAAGAATGGTCTTAGTGACATGCATATTTCTGTTACAAGATTGATGTGACTGACATGCACAGTTCTGGTACAACAGAAAGAGGGTGCATGCACCGGGGGCTCGGCCCTGACTTTGACGCCGCGGAACTGCATGGGCTTGGTCTCATAGTAGGGGTAGGCCGCGCTGGGAGTCATGGCTTTGGGCGTTGCCTTGGCAGCATCCGCCTTCCTCTGGTCCCTCTGCTTCTTGCGCGACCAGCTGCACAGCCAGGCAATTTGGTTTTTTATTTGAATAAATGATGAAGGCATGCATGCCGCAGTCAACCCGTGGCCATGCATGCAATGCATCTGTGGCTCCCTCTACATGGAGGCTTGACAGGCCAGGACTGCCTATCTAATATTCAAGGGACACTTGCTGGAGCACACCCGCATATACCTGCATGCTCACCATTTGCGTTCAGGCGTCTGTCTTGATGACGTGTAGTGCCAGGGGACAATGTAAGCTTAAATCACCTCGTGAATTGCACATGCATGGGGAAGCCAGCTCACCACATCAGGACGACGGCGACGAGAAGGAGCAGCAAAATGACTCCTCCACCGATGCACACTGCAAGAATGATGATGGTAGTCTTGGAGAGACTGGCCGTGCTTGTGCCTGAGAAGCACATGACATGTCAGTGTTCTCTTCAGCAGTATCTTTTGCCCTCAGCCTGCTGTCCTTCGTGCATGCATCTTCTGGTCTGCAAGCATGACTTTGCATCGAGCACAACCTCAACCATGGATGATAACTCGAACAAAATGCAGGACATAAACACATGCCAAATTTTTGCAACACAAGAATTTCATAAGAAGCATTGGTTTTGGTCGCACCAATGCAGACGCCAGTGATGGATCCCTGAGAGCAGGTGCCAGACGTTGCCAGGGGCACTGATGTTGTTGTGCTCAGCACCTTCAGCCTTGTCAGCTCCAGTCCCTTCTGGTACAGGGATGCCTGCAACATCAGGTCTCATCAAGTCAGCATTCATTCCTGAGGCATGCATGGTAGAGGAGGCTCTAGCTCCTCAGTGTGTGTGGTCAGTCAGACATTCAGTTAGTCAGGCAGTCACATTGCAATGCAATGTGTCCAGCCGATCCAAACACTCTGGAATAAGTCTGGCGACACCAACAAGATCATCCTGCCAGAAGGAATGCATCACAGTAGAATGGTCAGAGAGCCTGAAGCACCAATGAGGTGGACCTCCAATTAAGAGCAGAACAAAGAGGTCACCTGCAGTTTGGTGTTGCTGATAACTGTGCCCAGCTCTTGTGCGATCAGGTCAGTCTGGTTTTCAGACTTGCCCGTCATCTGCACCTGTACCACTGCTGCAGTGTCTGACACTGCGCTCTGCAACAGCCTCCTGGTGGCCACAGCCTGCCAAGCCACAAACCCACATTCTTAGATCTTTTGCAAGGTCCCTTTTCGCATCATGCTTCACCTCCATGCATGGGCTGATGTAGTGAAGGGCGAAAGTCTCCTGACATGGGTGGACAGCCACAGAAGGTAAGCAATGATGAGCAGCACAGGAGGAGGAAGGTGGTTCACCTTGGCAATATTGAGGATGTTGACATCGCTGGCCTGGATGGTGGTCATTGTGTCAGCAAATGCTTTCACTATGACGATGAGCTTGTCAGTGCTCAGTGGCCTGCATGGCAGCACACATCACTTTTGCCACATAGCATTAATTCTCACATGCCCGGCATTTTTCCTTGCAGCAAATTGCATGCACATGTGAGGCAGTGGCACCCACAGAAATGACTCACCACACATTGGGGCCCTGCAGGTAGAGCGCAGCATTGAGCATGGTCTTAGGCGTCGGTGTAGGAGATGGGATCACTGGGTCCTGCAGCCAACCAAAAGACATCAGCGCCGCACACAGCAGAGCAGCAGAGTAGCATTGCAACACCATACAAAGGGCATGCAGCAAATGCTTGGAGCCATACCGTGGGTGATGGTGTGATTGTAGGCGTGGGCCTGGGTGTAGCTGTTGGGGTAGGACTGGGGGTGGGTG
>JADEYI010000323.1_pt1 | contig 75185 bp, 55 predicted proteins | sample 8542331 | NCBI WGS metagenome assembly JADEYI01 (sample SAMN16510988, study PRJNA670497) | mine drainage metagenome | isolation source: biofilm near Copperflume 1 | place: Germany: Marsberg coppermine Kilianstollen | collected 2018-02 | reverse complement strand
TTGCGCGCGTACTTTCGCGCTTTTCGGAGTGTCCATCAAACCGGGGCAAATCCAAGATGACGAACGAGATTCATGAAGGCGTCGCTCTGCTCGGAAATGGCAGCCAATAACTTTGCACTCGGCCGAACCGCGGAAAGTCTTGTAGGCTTCCGCGGCAGAGATGCGGAAGCGTTCTTTAGAACCTCTTCGTGGAATGCCGGAAAAAAAAGCTCCAAGGCTTCACGACGAACACCCGAACTCAGCCACTTTTTGAAACCAGGCGCCCTGTATTCTGAGTTCATCATGCCTCCTGACGATTTGGTGCGACAACTTGCCGTTTTTTTCTTCTTCCTAATGGCGTAATCGGCACCTTGGCGTTGTACGGCACAGAATACAGAATGGCAATATTCGCCGGAGTCCCTCGCTTTCCCTGCGATTTTGCCGTGGCCGGCGGGTTAGGCGATCGCGCCCGCCCTTTGGTAGCATTCGGCCAATAACGGTCGCAGGGACCGCTAGCTCCGGGGGTGCGGTCATGACGGGGACCAACCGAAGTACACCATCGTCGTATCGATGGCCGATCGAAATGATGCTCGTGTTGCTGCTGATTGCGCAGGGGGTGGCGTGGATGGCGCCGGCGCCCGTCCTGGGGCCGATAATCAAGCAACTCCATATCGGACTTGGCGCGGGCGGCCTGCTGATCGCGATCGTTCCCGCCTGCATCGTAATTTTCTCGCTGGTGGGCGGCGTCGTGTCGGAAAAGTTGGGCGCGGTCCGCACCGGGATCATTGGCTCGTGGGCGCTCGCGAGCGGGCTGGTGCTGAGCAGCTTCACCGGCAGCTATGTCCCGCTGCTCCTGTGCCGGGTACTGGAAGGCCTTGGTTATGGACTGCTGCTCGCGCCAGTTCCCACCCTCGTGATGAGCTGGTTCCCGATGAGCGAGTGGCCGTTTGTGAATATCGCCAATGCGGTCGCGCCCTTCGCGGGACTCACGATCGTCTTCGCGGTGATACCGGTGGTCTATGTCGCGGTGGGCAGGTCGTGGAACGCCGCGATGCTGTACAGCGGGCTGGCGCTGGGGGTGATCGCAATCCTGTGGACGGTGTGGGGGCGCGAGCCGGAGCAGGCAGCCGGTCACACCGAAGCCGCGGGACAGGGTGGTGCCGCCGGCGGCTCGCTCAGGGAAGCGTTCTCGATGCGAGGCGTGCAACTGGTGGGGTTGGCGCTGCTCGGCAGCTTGTGGACCTTCCAGATCTTTACTGCGTTCCTGCCTATATACCTGCATGCGACCCAGGGCATGTCGCTCGAAGAGGCCGATCGCATCGTCGCGATCCTGCCGCTCACCGCCGCTTTCGCCGCCGCTGGCGGCGGCTTCGGCGCGGCGCTCACCGGCCTGCGGCGTCCATTCATGTGGCCGCTGCAATTCCTGATGTTTATCGGCGCGATCGGCGCGGTTACCTTCCACGATCCGATGGCAATCCGGTTTTCGATGGTGGCATTCGGGGCCGGGACTTCCGGTCCGCTCGGTGGAATCCTGACCACCATGATGGAACTACCGGGAATGACGCCGGTTAAGATGGGCAGCGCATATGGCGTGGTATGGGCGTTTGGATTTGCCGGCGCGTTTATCTCACCGTTTCTCGGCGGTGCGATCGCCGGTAAAATTGGATTGCTGCCGGTGATGCTGGTGTTTTCGGGATTCGCGCTGCTCGCGACCTTCGCGCTTTATTTATTGCCGGAAACCGGACCGGGCCGCCGTGCGATCGCAACCCCAGCGGCGAGTCCATTGTAGGGTGGACGAAATTGCAGGTTGGACGAAATTCGCCCAATCGCGATTGACTTCGTGATTGCTTGCTTAGCGGCCGCCAAGAGGTTAACCATGCCGGATCGCGAATTCTTTGATCTCCGTACAGCGCTTGATCATCTCGAGCGCCATGGTGAGTTGGCCCAGGTCGAGGGTGAGGTGGACTGGAACCTTGAACTCGGGATTCTGGCGCGCGATGTTCAAAGCCGGAAAGGTCCTGCGCTGCTGTTCAGCAATCTCAAGGATTACAACCGTCCCGGCGCTCGATGCTCCAGTCTCGCTACCGGGCTGCTCGGCAGTACGCGGCGTCTGTCGCTGATGCTCGGCTTCGAGGACGAGCAGCCCAATCGCACGCTGATGGAATATGTGCTGGAGCGAAATCGCCGCTTTATCGCGCCCGAAATAGTTGCCAGCGGTCCGGTGCACGAGAATGTCGTGACCGGTAAGGATATCGATCTGAAGGAGCTTCCCGTGCCGCAATGGCACCGGCTCGACGGCGGGCGTTATGTTGGGACCATGGGCTGTGTGGTGACCAAAGACCCCGAGACCCGGCGCACCAATGTTGGTGTGTATCGCAGCATGATCGCCGATCGCGACAAGATGTCGTGCCTGCTGGTGCGCTCGCAAGGCTGGGGCGGTCACTTCAGCGGCTACGAGGCCAGGGGCGAGCCGATGCCCACTGCGTGGGTGATCGGATGGGATCCAATCATGGATTTCGTAGCCTCGACCCCGCATCCGGTGGATGTATGCGAATACGATGTGATGGGTGGATATAGGGGCCGGCCGGTACCGCTGGTCAAATGCAAAACCGTTCCGCTGGAAGTACCGGCGTCAGCCGAGATCGTGATCGAGGGATTGATCTCGCCCGATCCGTCAACCTATCTGCTCGAAGGGCCATTCGCCGAATTCACGCAATATCTGAGCGACCTTCCCACGAAACGGCCGGTGGTGCAGGTGACCGCGATCACGCATCGTAATCAGCCGATTTTCCGCGGCACGCTGGCCGGAGTCGAAAGCGCCTACTACGGTGCGATTCATCGCGCCGGCGCGGGTTGGAACGTCCTGCGCGCGGCCGGCATTCCAGGTATTCTTGAGGTGTACATCGAACCGATTACCAACGGCACCACCGTGATCGTTCAGATCAAAAAGCAGTACGAAGGACAGCCCAAGCAGATTGCCGCGGCTTTGTGGGGCTCCAACGCGGGACAGTATGCTTTCAAGCGCGTGATCGTGGTCGACGACGACATCGATCCGGCCGACCACGATGCGGTCGAATGGGCGATCAACTATCGCGTAGATCCGGGGTCGGATGATGTCGCGATGTTCCGTGGGATGGCCGGATCGCCGCTCGACCCGGCTATTCCGCTCGAACTGCGCAATATCGCGGAACTTGGCACCGGGTTGTGGAATCGCGTGGTGATCGACGCGACCCGAACCTGGCGGTTTCAGCGCCGTCCGGAATGGAACAACGAGAAATTTCCGCCGGTCAGCCGCAACCGTCCCGAAGACACGGCCCTGATCAGGAGTCGATGGGAGCGGTATCGGATCAAAAACTGGCGGCCTGAATCGGTGTGATGATGAAGAATTCTCACGATTTCGACTATGGCGCGCTGGTCACCGATGACCGCGTGAACGCGGCGGTCTATACCACACCTGAAATCTTCGCCACCGAGATGGAACGGATTTTCCATCGCGGATGGGTGTTCATCGGTCATGCCTCCGAGGTGCCGAATCCGGGCGATTACCGCTTGAAGCATCTGGGCCGTCAGCCGGTGATTATGGTGCGCGATCAGGCCGGACAGGTGCGGTTGCTGCTCAATCGATGCCGCCATCGCGGGGCCGGCGTATGCACCGAGGAGCGTGGCAACCTGCGATCGTTCCGTTGCGCATATCACGGATGGACCTACAAGCTTGATGGGGCATTGGCCGGCGTGCCGTATCCCGAGGCCTATGGCGAAGACTTCCGGCGCGAGGAATATGGGCTGACGAAAGTTCCGCGGGTGGGCGATTATCGCGGCTTTATTTTCGGCAGTCTGAGCGCGGCGGGAGTCACGCTCGAAGAACATCTGGGACGCACTCGCGAACAGATCGACCTGTTTGTCGAGATGTCGCCCGCCGGCGAGATCGATCTCGCTCCCGGCGCGCAGAAGTATCGCTTCACCGGCAACTGGAAGCTCCAGGTCGAAAACGGCATGGACGGTTATCATCCGCCGGTGACCCATGAATCAATCGTTATGGCGGTCGAACGCCAGCGCGGGCGCAAGTTCGACACCTATACTGCCGATAGCCCCGCGGTAACGCGGGATTTGGGCGGCGGTCACGCGATGCTCGACTTTCGTAAATGTCCCGCCAATCGCAGCCTCAACCGCGAGACCTACAGCAAGACCCCGGGCGACGAAACCTTTCGCGAAACCTATGCCGACGCGATGCGCCGGCGCTATGGCGAGGCGCGGGCAGCGGAAATCCTCCAGGCCGGCGGCACGCATATGCTGATCTTCCCGAACCTGATTATTCTCGGCGTGCAACTGCGCGTGATCTCACCGCTGGCGGTCGATAATACCGAAGTCGCGGTCTACCCGGCGCTGCTGCGTGGCGTACCCGATGAGATCAATGAAATTCGCCTGCGCGGCCATGAGGCCTTCTTTGGATCAGCCGCCGCTGGCAGTCCCGACGACACCGAGATGTTCGAGCGGATGGGGGCCGGCTTCGCGGCCACGCTGGAGCCATGGGTCTATATGGGACGCAACCTTAGTGGCGAGCGCGAAGACGGTGACGGCAGCATGGTCGGTCATGTGATGGACGAGATGACTCAGCGCGCGATTTGGCGGCAATGGAAAAAACTGATGACCGGCGAGGCGGTGACGCACAAGCCGGTGCGTTCGCCGGCCCGCCACGTATCCACGAATCCGGAAAGTATCCCGGCAAAATAACCGGCGCAAAAATCGAGCGCGTAACAAGCTATCGCGCAAAAATTGGTCGCGCAAAATTGATCGCGATTGGCAGCCGCCCGAAAAGCTCTGCACCAAGCCCATTCCTGTCATTCTGAGCGCAGGAAAGACTTCCGGAATTCTTTACTTTGCAGACTCCGTTCAGAATGCCCCCGGCTTGTGCAGAGCTTCCTTAGCCTGGACCAGCGAATGACAGCGGTTGTCCTGAATTCGGGGGATGCTATAAACCTCGGATAATGACGAAAAAGGAGCATCGCAAGCCCAGCTATCCGGCGGCGCTGCGGATGGCGCGGATCGCCTTCGAGTTGCCGTCTCATCCATTCGGATGGCCGCTCGACGCAATCCAGCGCGAACTTGGAATCTCCGAGCGAACCCTCAAGCGCTATCTTGCCGCCGGCAAGGAGGGGCTGGTTGACCGCCTCGGGAGACCTTATTTCCAGGTCATTACCGATGGCGGCAAGCCAAAGCTCCGCTTGCCGGCGTCGCGCAAACCGGTCGAGTCCACGGCCTATCAGGCGGTCTCGCTTTCCTTCACGCTGGCGATTTTGAAGTTTCTTGAGGGCACCGTTTTGGAAGCGGGAATCGAGAATCTCTGGGAAACCTTCGCGAAGAGTCTGCCTGCGTATGAGCGCGCCGACCTCGGCGCTCTCGATCGGAAGTTTTATGCGATAGCATACGCGCCCAAGGATTATCGGAGCCTGGGTCATATCCTAAGTCCGCTCGTGGAAGCTTTGCTGCGCGAATACCGGTTACAAATCGACTATGCGACCGGCGTGGTCCACCAGATCGAACCTTACACGCTGCTTGCGTATCGCGGCGGTCTCTATGTGATCGGCAAGACGCCGGCTAACCGGCGGATAATCACGCTGGCGGTGGAGCGGATGCGCAAGGTGGAACTGCTGATTGATGCGGATGGCAGCTTGCAGAAATTCGCCTATCCAGCCGGCTTCCGGCCCGAGCGCCACACTGAAGGCGCTTTCGGAATCATGGTCGAAGAAGCAACAACTGAAGTTGAAATCCTGATCCATAACGGCGAGACCGAGGCCTACCTTCAGGCCCGCAGGATTCATCCGACGCAACGGTTTACCAGGCGCCGCGACGGCAAGGCGTTGTTGACGATGGCCGTGCGTGGAACTGTCGAACTGCGCAACTGGATTCTGGGCTTCGGCCCGTGGTTGGAGGTGTTGAAGCCGCCGGCTCTTCGCGCGCAGGTGGCGGGGCTGCTGCGGCAGGCTTCGCGCAACTATAAGACTTGAATGTCTCGATTGTCGGGATAAACGCAATTGACCGCATCCGATGGTTATGTGCCCGCGCTGCCAGATGACCGAATTCATCAACTCGCTATTCGGCGGCGCCGCCCAAGAAGAACGTCGATCAAGCCTGCCACTAACAAACTTCGTTTAAGCTTGATCAAAAGGGCTTATAGCAAAGTAACTAGCAGTTCCTCGCGAAGCCGATCGGTGGGCGGTCGCAGACTCGGCGTCCTTCGAGCATCGCGTATAGCTCGGCGATCGTTTTTGGCCCTTTTGGCGCGGCTATGTCGCAATCCTCGTTTCTGGTGGTCAGCCAAATCTTCGCTTCCGCCGGCGACAGCGGCAGAAACTCGACCTGCGAGGCGCAGCGGCCCGGACGCGTCACCGCCGGATGGAGTGCGCCCATCTCCTCGTTGGTGGTGATGAGCAGCAGCACGCGCGAGCCCTGACCCAGCAGTCCGTCAACCGAGTTCAGGAGTCGGGAGAGGCCTTGGCCGGCGCGTTCCTTGGCGTCGACGCCCAGCAGTTCGCCGGTATCCTCAAGCACCAGCATCCTCCATCGATCGGCAATGTTCTCGTCGGCCGCTTCGTTGCCGTCGATTATCATCCGCGCGAGATAATCCGCGCGCGGACCGAACAGGTTTTCGGGGTCGATCACGTACTCGAATTGACACCATTGTCTCCACTCCCAGGCGAGCGCGCGGATCGCGAAGGTCTTGCCAGTGCCCGGCTTGCCATGCCAGAGCAGGAGCCGACCACCGTTGGCAGGTTTGAAGCCGGAAAGAAAACCGTCGATCGGCCCCGCTGTCCCGGCATGGTAGTTGCCCCTGATCTCCTTCCAGGCCGGAACCTTCAGTTCCTTTTCTTCGCGCTCGGCTCCTTTTTCGCCCAGATACCAGAAGTTGAAATTCACGTATGGTCGATTCGATTCCGGAGGTTTTGCGAAGGTGTCGAAGACCGAGCCATGCTCACGTAGGATTGCCTCCACGCTTTGCGCATTGCGGCCCGCCATCAGGATTTTGACCTGGCGAAATTTAGCGCAGGCAAAAAGCTGAATTATATTCTCACGCCGCTTGATGGTGAGATAAAGATCGCACTCGTCGCGCATCTCGGCCAGCACCACGTCTTCCGATCGCAGATAGCCGGCCGACATCGCCGCTTCAAACGCTCGGTCCGAACGCCAGTCCGCCTGTCTGACGTGATGAAGCCGCTCGGCGGCGACCGTGGTGCGAAAGATGTTCTGGAATAGATCGTCAAGGTCATTGGTATGGAAAGTCTGAACTATTAGTGGCGCACGGTTAGCTTGCCGGGTTCTCGATTCCTTCATACCAGGCAGTGAAGCACGGGCGCATGACAACCGTTGTCGCGGATGCAAGGGATATGAAGCATCCGCTAGAATGAGTCCGGGCGGTGGCCTGAGTTGGTCCGCCCCATAAAGGCAAAGTGAAACAGAAAATCCGTGAAAATATGATCGCCGCGATGAAGGCGGGTGAACAAACCCGGGTGCTGACGCTGCGCGGAATTCTCGCCGAGATTACCCGCGTCGAAAAGGAAGTGCCGCACGAGGCAACCGAAGCCGAGATCGTGCAGATAATCAAACGCGAGCGGGCGCGCCGCGAAGAGGCGATCGATTATGCGCGCAAGGCCAATCGCAACGATTTAATCGAGCAGAACCAGCGCGAGGTTGCGATTCTCGAACAATACCTGCCGGCCGCTATTGGCGCCGATCAGATCAACACGGCGATCGCCGAAGCGATGAGCGCCGGCGCGGCGCAGATTGGACCGCTGATGAAGGCGCTGCGCGACAAGTTCGGCGCGGGGCTCGACGGCAAGCTGGCCAGCGAACTGGTCAAGCAAGCGCTGTCGGCGAAGCAGTAAAACCGTGGCCGCTGGATCGATGATCGAGCCGTTCGAGATCCAGGTCTCTAGCGAAGTGCTCGACGATCTGCGCGAAAGATTGGCGCGCAGCCGTATACCGGACGCCATCGCGCATAGCGGATGGGAGTATGGCGCCGATGCCAGTTATATTGCCGAGCTGGTTGCCTATTGGCGCAAGCAATACGATTGGCGCGCGGCCGAGCGCGAGTTGAACGCGCTCGCGCAATATCGCGCGCCGGTTCGGAACCATCGCATCCACTTTATCCATCAGCGCGGCCACGGCCCGGATCCGATTCCGCTGCTTTTGCTTCACGGATGGCCGGGATCGCCGTTTGAGTTCAGGAAGCTTATCGGTTTGCTCACCAATCCAGGGTCCGATGGCAGGCGCAGCTTCACGATCGTCGCGCCGTCGCTGCCCGGCTTTTGCTTCTCCGATCAGCCGCAGGCGAGGGGCATGAATGTGGCGGCGATTGGCGATATCGCGGGCGAGCTGATGACCGGGGTGCTCGGCTACGATCGCTTTGCCGTGCAAGGTGGCGATTGGGGATCGGGAATCGCCACGCGAATTGCGGAAACGATGCCACGCAACGTGATCGGGCTGCATCTGAACATGATCGCGGTGGCGGTGGCGAAGTCCGATCACGATGCGGCGCTGACTGCCGACGAGAAAATATTTTTGGGCGATGTCGAGCGTTTTCGGCGCGAAGAGGCGGGCTATCAATGGATCCAGAGCACGCGTCCGCAGACGCTCGCCTTTGCGCTTAACGATTCGCCGGTGGGTCTGCTGGCCTGGATGGTCGAAAAGTTCCGCGCCTGGAGCGATTGCCGCGGCGATATTGAACGGCGCTTCAGCAAGCAGGATTTGATCACTAGCGCGATGCTGTACTGGGTCACCGGATCGATCGGTTCATCGATGCGCCTGTATTACGAAGCGCGGCGCTATCCGTGGAACCCGGCGAACCGAATCGAGGTGCCGGCTGCGATCGCGGTGTTTCCAGGCGAACTGATGAAGCCGCCGCGCAGTTGGGTCGAGCAGGTGTATGACGTGCGCCGATGGACGGTGATGAGATCCGGCGGCCATTTCGCCGCGATGGAAGAGCCGGAATTATTAGCCAACGACATCGGCGCGTTCTTCGGCGAAGTTGTCGGCGAAGTTGCCCGCGGCGGCTAGTTCGAGGCCGGTGCGCCTTTGTCGAGCTCCAGCAACTCCTCGTAGAGCCGCTCGATTTCTCCGCCGAGCTTTTCATAGCGAACGATCAGTTCGTTAGCGTCCGGCCGGTTGAGATAAAAGTTCGGTTCGTTCATGGCCGTGGTGAGGTCCGCCCGCTCGCGTTCCATTTGCTCGATTCCGCCTTCGATGCGCTGGCGCGCCTGCGCCGTCTGCCCCCGCCGGCGGTCCTGATCGCGATCGCGCTTGCGCTCGGCATTCTGATCGCGCCGGGTTTTATCGGATCGTCCGTTCCGATCGTCGCCCGCGCCATTTTTGAAGACCGCCGAATCGCGCGGCTTGACGCCGCCGCCGGATGCCATCGCTTCCTTTTTCGCCAGGTACTCGTCGTAATTGCCGAGATAGCGGATGGCGTGTCCATGTCCGACCTCGACCACCTCGGTAACCAGTTCGTTAAGCAGATAGCGGTCGTGACTGACGATCACGACCGTGCCCGGAAAGCGCCTCAGAGCTTCGAGCAGCGTATCCTTCGCCACGATATCAAGATTGTTGGTGGGCTCATCGAGCAGCAGGCAATTGTTGCGATGCGCCAGCACCTTGGCCAGCGACAGTCGCGCACGTTCTCCGCCCGACAACACCCCAACCCGCTTCTCAACCTCATCACCCGAAAACAACATCGCGCCCAGCAGACTGCGGATCTCGGTCGAGGTCATACCCTCGGCTTCTTTGCTCAATTCACCGAGTACCGTGGTTTCGTAATCCAGACTCTCGGCCAGATTTTGTGCGAAGTACCCGGGCCGCACACCCTCGCCCAGCTTGCGATCGCCGGCGGTAAGCGGCTCCGCGCCCGCCAGCAGTTTCATCATGGTGGACTTGCCGGCGCCATTGGGACCGACCAGCGCGATCCGCGCGCCGCGCTCGATCACCAAATCGATTCCTTCGTACACGCTCAGCGTGCCATATTTCTTGACCACTCCACGCAGCTCAAAGACGCGCCGCGCGCCGCGATCGCAGGACGGGAAATTGATCGAGGGCGGCTTTGCAATTCCGGGTGGTGGTTCGAGCCGCTCGATCTTTTCAAGCTGTTTGATGCGGCTCTGCACCAGATTCGCCTTGCTGGCCTGGTACCGGAAGCGGCTGATGAAGGCCTCGATATGTTCAATCTCGGTGCGCTGTTTCTGGTAAGCGGCAAGCTCGGCCTGAAAACGCTCCTCGCGCAGGATCAGATAATTCGAATAGCCGCCGCGATATTCGGTGATCCGGCCGCGAGCCACCTCGACTGTCCGATTGGTCACGCGATCGAGAAAATAACGATCGTGCGAGACCAGAATGATTCCGCCCGGATAATTGACCAGGTACTCCTCGAGCCAGTTGCGCGCCTCGATATCCAGATGGTTGGTCGGTTCGTCGAGCATCAGGAAGTCCGGCTCGCTCAGCAACAGCTTCGCCAGCGCGATACGCATCCTGACGCCGCCGGAGAACTCGGCGACGTCGCGGGCGAGGTCCTCCGAACTAAAGCCGAGGCCGAACAGGAGCGCTTCGGCGCGGCTTTGCGCGGTGTAAAAACGATGCCGCTCAAGCTCGCTCAGCACATCGCCCAGTTCGTTGAGGGCGGACTCATGAGCCGGTCCCGAATGATCGTGGACCAGAATTTCTTCAAGTTCGATCCGGCGGGCATCGAGTTGCCGCAATTCACCCAGCGCCGCGAGCGTTTCATCCAGCAGCAGACGGCCGCTCATCTCAGGCGCGTCCTGGGCGAGATAGCCAACGCGGGTGCGCTGCGGCCGCGTGATGCGGCCGGAGTCGGGCTGGGTCAGATCGGCGATCATCTTGAGCAGGGTGGATTTCCCCGCGCCATTGAGGCCGACCAGGCCTACGCGCCCATTATCAGCCATGGTCCAGCTCGCATGATCGAGCAGGACCCTGCGGCCAAATGATTTGGAAAGATTATCGAGCGTCAGCACGTAACTTCGCGCGCACCTGAATTGTTAATGATACCGGCGCAGGCGGGCCCGCGAAAGTACGTTCGAACAATTGAGTAGAGGCAAACGATCGATCGGTTGTTCAGTCGGCGGCGGCTCTTGGCGTCACCGTGACACGCGCGAGGTAATTGGTCAATGCATTGGCGAGTTTGCGGGCGCTGGGTCCGTCATGCCTGTGGCCCGCATCCTCCAGCGCCGCGCCGATCTCGCTGATGGTCTCCAGGCCATAGCTGCTGCCTTCGCCCTTGATGCGATGACCGAGCAGGCGCATGGTCTCGAAATCGAGCCGGTTCACGGCGGACTCGATCGCGACAGTGTCTTCGCGTTTGCGGGCGAGGAACTCTGGCATCAGGTCAATTAGCGCCGCATCTACCGGGGTCACGAGCTTTGCCATATTGAGCGCGGCACTCGCTGCGGCCGGGTCCGCCGCTTCGCCGGGGGGTGCTCCGCCGGATGCAGGGGCGCGGCTGATCGCCTCGCGGATCGCTTCGATCAAGGTGGCGCGGTTAACCGGTTTGCTGACGTGCGAATCGCAGCCGGCCTGCAGGCTGCGATGCACCGCCTCGTCCATCGCGGAGGCTGTCAGCGCAATGATCGGCAGCCGCGAAAGCTGCCGTTTGTGCTCCCATTGGCGAATCGCGCGGACCGCCGTATAGCCGTCCACCAGCGGCATCTGAATATCCATTAGCGCCACGTCGAATTTGCCCGCGATAAACTTTTCGATCGCGACCTTGCCGTTTTCCGCCTCTTCCACCTGGTAGCCGCCGCCCTTCAAGTAGGTCTTGATCAGCATCCGATTGTCCACCGAATCCTCGGCGAGCAGAACTTTGAGCGGTGCGGCCGCGGCATTGTGCTGCTCCAAGATCGGCGCTGCCGAGGGGACAATGTGCGCGGCGACGGGATCGGTTATCACCGCGGCCGCCTCGAGCAGGTCATGGGGACGAATCGGTTTGACGATATAGCGGGCGAGACCGAGTTCGTTGATTTGCTCAAGGCTGGTTGCCAGATCGTCAGAGGCCAGCATAAGTACGATCGACCTTGTTAAGTTGCTGATTGCGGAATTGCCGATCGAGTTGCGCCTTAACTTTGCGGCCACCTCAAAGCCATTGATCGTGGGCATTCGCGAGTCGAGCAGGATCAAATCGTAGGCTTGTCCCGATCGGTGCGCCTGCTCAATGATCTCAAGCGCCTGCTCTCCGGAAGCGGCCTCATCGACTGACGCGCCTTGCGGCGCAAGCACTTCCCTGATCACCTGGCGATTGATCCCGGTATCGTCCGCCACCAGCACGCGGTATCCGGCCAACGCCGTTTTGCCCGGCGTTATTGCGCGATGCTGACTCGACCGGACTGTCAACGGAATTGAGAATCGAAAGGTGCTTCCAGTCGTGATCCGGCTATCGACCGAAATCCGCCCGCCATGAAACTCGACCAAACGTTTTACGATCGCGAGCCCCAGTCCGGTCCCGCCGAACTGGCGCGTGATCGAGGAATCGGCCTGTGTAAAACTCGAAAAAATAGCCGATATTTTTTCTTCCGGGATTCCGATTCCGGTGTCAGCAACCGAGAATTGGAACCATCGGGAGCCGGGCCTGTCAGCCGATCGGGGCGGCGCGGGATCGTGTTCGACGGTCAGCAAAACCTCGCCGGCGCGAGTGAACTTGACCGCATTACTCAGCAGATTAATCAAAATTTGACGCAATCGGAGTGGATCGCCGTTTAGTTCAAGCTCCACTTCAGGGCTTATGCGCGCAGATAGCTCGAGTCCTTTTTCATGTGCCCGGGTGGCAAAGGTCTCGATCACTTTTTCGATTAGCTGATCCAGTTCAAAGTTGGCTTTCTCGAGCACCAGTTGTCCGCTTTCAACTTTCGCCAGATCGAGAATATCGTTAATCAACGCGAGCAGGGCATCGCCGTTGGTGCGCATGGTCTCAAGGTAGCGGCGTTGATGGAGCGTGAGCGGCGTCTCCCACAGCAAGTCGGCCATCCCGAGTATCGCGGTCATGGGAGTTCTGATCTCGTGCGACATGCTGGAAAGAAACTCGGATTTGGCGCTCGAGGCGGCCAGCGCCGCTTCGCGCGCCGAGATCAACTCGGACTCGATTTTTTTGCTCTGCGTGATATCGCGTGTAATCGCCGCGACGCAGGGCTCACCGTCGAGTTCAATCAGCACCCCCGAGGTCATGATCGGCACGATCGAGCCATCCTTGCGCCGCAGCCTGCCCTCCATGTTCCGCACATAACCCTTGCTCACAAGCGAATTCAGGAAGGCCAGCTTCAGATTGTCGGCGCGCAGGTTAAGTTCGTCCAGCGAGCGTCCAATGAGTTCGCTGCGATGAAAACCGCTGAGCACAGTGAACGCATGATTTGCATCGATGTAGCTACTATCGCGCAGCCGTCGGATCGAGATTGCATCGATACTGGTGTCGAAAATCTTGCGTAACGTAGTTTCGCTTTCGGCCACCTTTTTCTGCGCTCGCCGGCGCTCGGCGATAATCTGTTCGCGCTGCTCGATTTCGGCGCGCAAGCGCAATTCCGTGTCTCTGAGCGTGCGCACCTGCGCGGACAAAGCCTCGCGTGCAGCGATAAGTTCGCGTTCGGCGGTTTTGAGTTCCCGAATGTCGCGGCCGGTCATAATCGCGCACCGTTCGCCACCGAGATCGGCGATCACGGCCGATATGAGCATCGGCACCACCGTGCCGTCCGGCATTGGGAAATTGTCAGACCAATTACGGACGAAACCTTGCCGCTGCAGAAGCGCAAAAAAACGTTGCTCCTGCGCGGGCCGCCATAGTCCGAGAGCGACGCTGGTCCGGCCGATTACGTCCTCGCGCCGATAGCCGGTAAGCCGCAGGTATTCGGGATTGCATTCGATGATCACCCTGTCGCGTAGCCGCCGCGCACTCATGGCATCCGGACTGGCATCGAAAATCCGGCGCAGCGTGATTTCGCTGTTGCGGGCGCGGGCCTCGGCTTGTTCGCGCTCGGCGGCCATCTGCTGGTGGCGTGCGATTTCCGTCTGAAGCTGTCGCTGGCTTTCACGCAGTGCAGCGATTTGTGCCGAGAGCGCGTCTCGCGCGCCCAGCAATTCGTGCTCAATCGCGGCCACTCCTCCGCCCGCATCGGAGTGCGCTTTAGTCCGATTCTCCGCGATCCGTTCTTCGGCCGGGGCTTGCCCTCCCAGCAGCACGGCGCCGCCGGTGAACAACAGCATGATCGCCGCAATCGAGAAATCAGCCTTATTGCTAATACGGCCCGCGATGGCCAAGCCTAACGCAAGTGCAGTGCACGAAAAAAAGGCGAGCGAACGCCATCGGCTGCGCAGCGATCGTAACCTCACGATTCTGCGACCCGCCGAAGCTGCGGACGATGCCGCCAAGGGAGTTGCGTTTGTTTTTGGTGCGGCAGCCATCGTATCACTGTCCACCTGACGTTAGAGCATCGCGCTAATCGATGCGGGAATCGATACGGAGATCTACGCCTGCACCTTTTAACGTTATTTTATAATAATTAAGACTAGAAAATCTGCTCTAGCAATAAAAAGCTTTCTAAAATGCCTTATGACCTATTTCGCCGAAAGTGGGTGGCGGAGGTCAGATTGATAATGAGCGCCGGAGATCAGCTATCAAATCCTCGGTAGCTTCGAGGCCGATCGATAGCCGAATGAGGCCATCGGCGATTCCTGCCTCCGCGAGCTGCGCGGGCGTCATCGCGGGGTGCGAAGTGGTTACCGGGCGCGTGACCAGGCTTTCCACTCCGCCCAGGCTGGGCGCGGATACCGGCAGAGTCAGGACGCCGATAAATGTTTCAGCCGCCTGCACTCCCCCCTCGATTTCGAAACTCAGCACGCCGCCGAAACCGTCGAGTAATTCGCAGGCTCGCAGATGGTCGCGATGACTCTCCAGTCCGGGATAATAGACCGCGTTGACACGCGGATGCTGTTCGAGACAGCGTGCGATTCGCAGTGCGCTTTCATTTTGATGGCGCACGCGCACCGCGAGCGTTTTCAGTCCCCGATCAAGCAGAAAGCAGGCGTGCGGATCGAGCGCGCCGCCCAGATGATTTGCGGTATGCGTCACTCGATCAATTAGATCGCGGGCGCCGATTATCGCGCCGGCGACGATATCGGAATGACCGTTGAGATATTTCGTGCAGCTATGCAGCGAGAGGTCGAAGCCCACTTCAGCCGGCCGAAAATTGATCGGGGTGGCGAAGGTATTGTCGATGATCGATATCAGTCCGTGGGTGCGGGCGAATTCCGCGATCGCCCGCAAATCGCCCACCTCGAGCAGCGGATTTGAAATGGTCTCGACATAGATCGCCCGCGTATTCCTGCGCAATTGCGCTTTCCAGGTTGCGGGCTGGCCGGGGTCGATGAAAGTGGTTTCGATGCCGAGCCGGGGCAACTCGGTGGTTACCAGCCCGTGAGTCCCGCCATAGACACATCTTTGGCAGAGCAGATGGTCGCCGCCGCCTAATACGGTGAGCAAGGTGGTTGCGATCGCGGCCATCCCGCTGGCGGTTACCAGCGCCGTTTCCGCACCCTCGATCGCGGCAAGTTTACGCGCCAGACCAGTGTGATTTGGCGTATTGCTGAGCCGGATATAGCGCAGATCGTGATAGTTTTTCTGGCCGGTGTATTCGAAGGTCGAGGACTGAAAGATCGGAGTGATCACGGCCCCTTCGATCGGCGGCTCCGGTTTGCCCGCATGAATCAGCCGGGTTTCGATTCCCGCCATAATCTTGTCCATCGTGGCGTCTCTCCAATGCTTCCGATGCTGGCGTTTGTATCATCATCGCGAGGGGTTTCACACCGGATCTGCCGCAGCTACTCTGAAGACGGTTCGAACCTTTATGCTAATTAAGGTCCGCGAAGTTTCCGCACCGGCCGGGTGATCGCTGCGTCGTCAGCGCCGCGCCGGGGGAGAAAATATCTAAAATGAAAGTGCTGGTTATCGGCGGCGGAATTATCGGCGGCGCGGTGGCGTGGCGCCTGGCGATGGAGGGATCGGCGGTCACGATTTTTGAACGCGGACGAATTGGGCTGGAAGCCTCGTGGGCGGGCGCGGGCATGATCGCACCACAGGCCGAGGCGCATGGTCCGGGGCCGTTGCTGGATATCTGCCTCCGCGGCCGCGAAGCGTTCGATCGCAACGTCGATCAGCTGCGCGAAAAGAGCGGCGTCGATCCGGAATACGATCGCGCCGGGATTTTGTACGTCGCGCTCGATAATTCGGAAAAGACCGAGCTCGAAGCCCGCGCGCTTTGGCAGCGCCAGGCGGGATTGGGCGATGAAGTCGAGGAGCTCGACGGCGACCAGGCGCGGCTAATCGAACCGATGCTCAGTCCCGCGGTGGTTTACGCGCTCCATTTGCCAACCAATCGCCGGACGGAGAACCGTAAGCTCACCCAAGCTTACATAAACGCGGCGATCAGGGCCGGCGCCGAGCTGCGCGAGGGGGTTCGCGTCAGCGAAATCGTGGCGCATAACACGCGCGCCTCGGGTGTGCGGCTCGATGACGGATCGATCCATGAGGCGGACGTTATCGTCAATGCGGCGGGGGCGTGGGCCGGTGAGATTCGCGGCCTCGAAGCGGATCGGGTAAGCATCCGGCCGATTCGCGGGCAGATCGTTTGCTTTCAGGGACGCCCGGCGATGATCGGACCGGCGATATTTTCGCTGCGTGGCTATCTTGTTCCCCGCCGCGATGGGCGTCTGCTGGCCGGCTCGACCATGGAGGACGTGGGCTTCGACAAGCAGGTCACGATGGCCGGGATGGGGCGAATCGTCGATGGCGCGAATGCGTTGATTCCTCAATTAAGCAGCATCGCCTTTCGCGAGGCGTGGGCCGGTTTCCGCCCCGCAACGCATGATCTGCTGCCGGTGCTGGGTCCTTCTCCCAGCCTGCCGAATGTTTTGTATGCAGCAGGGCATTTCCGCAGCGGAATACTGCTGTCGGCTCTGACCGGTGAAGTGATCGCCGATCTGGTGAAAGGCCGTCAACCATCACTCGATCTGACGCCGTTTTCCGCGGCCCGTTTTACTCAGCAGGGAGTTGCGCGATGAATGCTCCGGTACGCGCACTTGCGATGGTCAGGGACCTGTTCTTCCGATCCAAGCTCGACGCGATTGCGACTCAAGTCGGTGCGGAGGTGGCTTACGTATCGACTCTGGAAGCGGCGGCCGGGCGGATAACGGAACTTGCCCCATCGCTGGTGGTGGTGGATTTGAACGATGCGAATTTCCCGGCCGATAAGACCATTGCTGCGATTCGGGCGTCCTCACCCGAGGTAAGGGTGATCGGCTTCGCTTCGCATGTCGATCTTAAGGCGCTGCGCGGCGCGCGCGAAGCCGGGTTCACGCAAACTCTGTCCCGCAGCGAGTTCACCGAAAACTTGCCCGACCTGCTGCGCGGATAATCGGATAAATAAAAAAGCCCGGCACGCCTTGCGGCGCACCGGGCCTTGGTAACGACTCAGACCGATCTGTTCGATCGACCTGATTAACCGGCAGTTTAGTTACATCCGGTGAAGCTCAGCGTCGGTAGCGCATAGGATGCGGCCGGTACGCTGACCAACTGGGACGGGCTGCAGGCCGGTGTGGTGGTTCCAATCTCGCTGGCGCTGCCAAGCAGGGCGTAATCGCCAGGTGTGGCGCCGGTGGTGTAAGTTCCGCCCAGCGGACCTACGACGGGATTGTCCGGCGGCAGCGCGACGGGAAAGCATACGCAATTGGTACCCACCGGACAGATCGTAGGCACCGAGGCGCAGCCGCTGTTCGCAGTGGTAGTAGTGGTCTGCGGTTCGACCGCCGTTCCACTGTAAGGCGGAATCTGAGCCTGCTTGGCCGGATTGGCCGCGCTGAAGCTCTGCGTGCCGAAGAACTCGATGTCATCGCCGACGCCCGCAACCGTACTGGGAACGGCAGTGGATACCTGCGTGCTCACCTGGGCACTGAGCGTCGTCGCGGTCGTGGTCCCCTCGACTAGCGGAATCGTGATGCCGCTCAGGCCGTCAGCGGTGGGAGTCACTCCCGTCGTGATGGTGGCGTCGGACGGGTTGGTAGTGAAATTCGCCGATGATCCTGCGTCCGCATCCACTACGATGTCGTAGCTGCCCGTCGGCACCGGGCAAAAAACAAAGTTACCGTTGGCGTCAGTCGTAGTGCTTGCGACCACACTATTCACCGGTGCGTTGGTGGGGTTCGAAGCAGGTGCGGAAGGCGTACCCTCCACGACGCTTTGCGTCGAGTCGGTTTCCAGCCATACCTGAGCATTCGCTACGGTGGTAGCGCCGGGGGTAACGGTTGAACCCGCGCCATTGGCGGTGCCCACGACCACGGTACCGGAGATGATTGGATTGAGCGAAACCTCGCCCGTATGCAGCGCCGGCTTGAGCGCGTATGTCGTCGTGCCGCCACCGCCGCCGCCATGATGGTGGCCATGGCCGTGCTGGTTGCCACCGCCGCGAACCACCAGCGCTTGGCATGCGTTAATGTCGATATCCAGATCGACCGCCTGGTTAACGGAAATCGTCAGCCCGCCCCGATGGAACTGACCAGGCGGAATTTTGATTCCGGTCTGGCTGCCGCTCGGGATCACCAATGGGTAGAATACGCCGCCCGCCTCTACGCAGTTGTAAACCGTGTCACCCAGCGATGCGCAGGCATTGGTGTTTGCCGGAATTACCGGAGTACCGCTGCTGGCGTTATCGACCGTGATCAGGCGAATCTGACCATATTTTCCGGCCGGCAAGCCGTTGCCGCCCATATCGACGATCGGGCAATCGGCGCTGCCGATCGGCTCGTTGGCTTCCGTGTTGGCGAACATCAGATCGAACTGAGTGGGGCCATTGGATTGATTAATCAGCGAAGCAAAGCCGCCGCCCGCTCCGACGCGATGCGCTTTGACGTCGGCTATCGTCACATAGATGTGGTCGACGTTCGCCGCCTTACATGCCGCGCCATTGCGGCTCGCGTTGCTGAGATGGAGTCCGACACTGCCGGAGGCGGCCCAAAGCTGGCCTGCCGCTCCAATCAGAGCGGTGCCGGCTACTATGGCCGCAAAGTTTGTTAAACGAAGACGATGCTTACTCAGAAGCTGCTTCATAAGGGTCCTCCTCCCCGATGAGAGACTGGTATACAGCAAATCCCATGCTCATGGAGTGAGTCAACCAGTGTATAACTATAAAAGACTATTTCTGATAATAAACACATTAAACTGCGATTAGTTTTGGTGGTCTCAGAATGGCAATCGCGAGCATTACTGCCAGCCTTCCGCTTCCTTTTCTTCAAGAAAATCGGCAGCTAAACGTTGCAACGCGGCTACATCGAGGGATGCATTGACGCAACGAATATCATGATCAGAAGGTTCGCCGCGCACAAGCGCGGAATTAATACCGCTTGGGCCGCTCGCCTCAGGATTTTTACCTGCCGATCGATATAAACTAATTTCGTGTCTTCAGTTTTAGACGCTTTCCATCCCCTGGTACGCACCTGGTTCGCACGCAGCTTCGGGCCGCCCAGCGAAGTGCAGGAGCTCGGATGGCCGGTAATCGCGCAGGCCGCGGAAGGCGCCGGTCATCACGTGTTGATGTGCGCGCCGACCGGCAGCGGCAAGACGCTGGCGGCTTTCATGTGGGCGATCAACCGCATGGTGATGGAAGCCGAAGCCGGCGCTTTGCGCGACGAAGTGTCGATTCTATACGTCTCGCCGCTCAAGGCGCTCGCCAACGATATCCGCATTAATCTTTCAGAGCCGCTTGAAGGGGTGCGTCAAGTGGCGATCGAGTCAGGGCTTGAGCCGCCCGCGATTCGCGCCGGTCTTCGCCATGGCGATACCCCGGTCAGCGAACGCAACGCGATGCTGCGGCGCGCCCCGCAGGTGCTGGTCACTACGCCGGAGTCGCTGTTCATGCTGCTGACCTCGCAGCGTTTTCGCGAGAAGCTGGCGGCGGTGCGTTACGTGATCGTCGATGAGTTGCACGCGATCGCCTCGAACAAGCGTGGCGTCCATCTGATGGTCACCCTGGAGCGGCTCGACCGCCTGGTGATGAGCCGCTCGGGTTCGCGGCCGGTTCGCATCGGGCTTTCGGCGACGCTCAATCCGATCGAGCGGCTGGCGGAATTTCTTGCCGGTCACGAGGTTGCGCCCGGCGGCGATCGTATTCCGCGTCCAGTTCGCATCGTGCGCGCGGGTAGCGGTCCACGCCAATTCGATTTGGCCGTTATTGCGCCCGGTCCGGAACTGGGCCCGCTGGCGACCCATTCGCATTGGGATGCGATGTACGATCGGCTGGCGGAATTGATCGAGCAGCATCGAACCACCCTGGTCTTCACCTTGAGCCGGCGCTGGGCCGAACGAATCGCGCTCAATCTTCAGAAACGTCTCGGTGACGAGGCCGTGATGGCGCATCACGGCAGTCTTGCGCGCAACGAGCGGCTCAAGGCCGAGCAGAAACTCAAGCACGGAGAACTCCAGGCGATCGTCGCCACCGCCTCTCTGGAGTTGGGTATCGATGTGGGCACGGTGGACCTCGTATGCCAGGTCGATTCGCCCAAGTCGATCTCGGCCGCGGTCCAGCGTATCGGCCGCTCGGGCCATCGGTTGGGAATGACGCCGAAGGGACGCTTTTTCGCGTTGACGCTCGACGACCTGGTTGAATGCGCGGCGGCGGTGCGAGCGATTCGCGGAGGAATTCTCGACGAGGCCGAGATTCCGCGCGGATGCCTCGATGTGGTGGCGCAACAGATTATCGCAATCGCGGCCGAGGAGGGCGACGTCGGCGAGTCCGAGTTGCTGCGCATGCTGCGGGGTGCAGCATGTTTCGGTCATCTCGATCGGGCGGCGCTCAAAAATCTGCTGGGCGAAATGGCGACGGAGTTGTCCAATCGAATCAGCGGGGCCGCGCCGAAAATTTTTTATGATCGTATCGCGGGACGGGTCAGGCCGCGGCGTGGAGCGCGGCTGGCGGCGCTGGTCTCGGGCGGGACCATCGCGGAGAACGGCAACTACGATGTCGTAATCGCGTCCGAGGGCCGCAAGATTGGTGATGTTGAAGAGGACTTTGCGCAGGAATCCTCGCGCGGTGACGTGTTTGCGCTGGGCTCCAATCCGTGGCGAATTCTGGGTATCTCGCGCGGACGGTTGATGGTCGAGGCGGCGCCGGGCATGGCGCCTTCGCTGCCGTTCTGGCAGACCGAAGCGAATGGCCGATCGCCGGCGCTGTCGTCGGTGGCGATCGATCTTCGCCGCGAGATTGCCGATCGGCTGGACCGCGAAGATTCAAACGCAACGATCGCGTGGCTGTGCTCAGAGTGCGCACTCGACGAAAATGCGGCGCGCCAGGCGATCGATTACGTGCGGCGCGGAGTTGCCGCGCTGGGCGCGGTGCCGGATCAACGCACGATCGTGATTGAGCGATTTTTCGACGGGCTTGGCGGCACGCAACTGGTAATTCACTCTCCATTCGGCATACGGATGAATCGCGGCTTCGGTTTGGCGCTGCGCAAACGGCTGTGCCAGAGCTTCGATTTTGAAATCCAGGCGTCCGCGATTGATGACGCGGTGCTGCTGGCGCTCAACGCCCGGCATAGTTTTGCCCTGGAGAACGTCCTGCCGATGCTCCCGGCGCGCAACGCTACGGAAGTGATGACGCAGGCGGTTCTCGACGCGCCGATGTTCGAGGTGCGCTTTCGCCATGTGGCCAGCCGCGCATTGTCGATCATGCGCAGCGACAAGGGCCGCCGAATTCCGGCCTGGATTCAACGGCTGCGCACGCAGGAGTTGATTGCGGCGCTGTTTCCGCAGCATGGGGCCTGCTTTGAAAACCGGCCGCCGAAAATCGAAGTTCCGGCGCATTTTATCGTCACCGAAACAATTCGCGAATGCCTCGAGGAATCGGCCGATTTGCCCCGGCTGATGCAGTTGCTCGAAGCAATCGAACGGGGCGAGGTCCGTATCGTGGCGGTCGATTCGATCTCGCCCTCGGTGTTCGCGCAACGGATTCTGCTCGCCTGGGATTACTCGTTTCTCGACGACGGCGAGCGCGCCAATCGCCGCAGCCGCACCGTGATGATGAATCGCGCGCTGGCAGAGGACGTGTTACGCGACGAGGATCTGTCGGCGATGCTGGCCGAAGAGGCGGTTGCGGCGGTGGTGGCTGAGGCTGGCGGACGCGCATCGTCGCGCAAAGCCCGCAATCACGACGAGTTACTTGAGCTGATTCGCAAACACGGCGCGATCGCCTGCGGCTTACTTGCGGAGCGCGTCAGCGGCGATTCGACTGCGATGCTGCGTGAGCTTGAGCAGGAGGGCAGGGCGATCCGAACTCAGCTGACCCGCGAGGGGGCGCAACAGGCGATCGCGGTCGAGGATGCGGCGCTGTGGGTTGCGATCTTTCCCGGCGCCAGCGCGCTGGGTGCGTCGGGATTGCCCTCAACAGGAAATATCGATCGTGAACCGGCGATCAAGGAAGTGGTGCGACGCGCGATGGCGACGGATGGCCCAGTAACCGTGGATGCGCTGGCGGCCCGATTGAGTATCGAATCGCGCGAACTGCAGACCGCGCTGGCCGCGCTTGAGGCCGACGGAATGGTGTTCCGCGGCCATTTCACGCCGGCCGCTCGTGGCGTGGAGCAATGGTGCGATCGTTACAATTTGGAGCGCATCCATCGGCAGACGCTCGCCCATTTGAGGGCGGAAATTGAACCTTGTTCCGATCAGGAATACGCCGCCTTTCGTCTGCGATGGCATCGTGTGGCTGAGCGCGATCCGGCGGGCGGCGCAGCGGCGATGCAGGCGGTGCTCGAACGCCTTAATGGAGTGGGCTTCAGTCCTGAGTTCTGGGAACAATCGATTTTTCCAGCGCGCATCGCCGAGTACCGGCCCGAATATCTCGATGCGATCCTGCTCAGTGGTGAATTTGTCTGGGCCGGCATGCCAGCCGTAATGCCAGATGGATCGTCAGCCCCGGAGTTACCGGCCAAAATCGGGTTTTTCCACCGCCGCGACCCCGCGCTGCCCGAGGCTGATCCGGCGGATATCGTCGAGCCTCACCCGCGCGCCGTATTTGACGCGCTGATCGCCGCCGGTGCGCAATATCTGGATGATCTGGCCGAGCGCGCGGATCTGTCGGAACGCGACACCTTGCGCGCGCTGTGGCGTCTGGCCGCCACCGGACTGGTTTCCAATGACAGCTTTGCGCCACTGCGTATTTTGGCGGCGGACGGCGTCGCGGCGATGGGACGGGAGTCACCTCCGGCTGCGCGCCGCCGTCATGCGGCGGTGCGGGCGCGGCTAAAGTCGAGCTTCGGTGGCCGCTGGTCGGTGATTCGGCACGCGCCAGTCTCGGCTCAGGTCGATTGTGCGCGTGAGGCGGCGCTGAGATTGCTGGATCGTAACGGGATTGTCACGCGCGAAATGCTTCAGCTTGAGAGTCTGCCGCTGCCATGGAGCGAGATTACGTTCGCTCTACGGCGGCTTGAATATTCCGGTCAGATTCGGCGCGGCTACTTCGTGCGTTCGCTATCGGGCGAGCAATACGCGCTGTCCGCGGCGCTCGAACTGCTGAACGCGGGGCGAAGCTCGCGATCGCCGGGCGCTGCGATGGTCGCGCTTAGCGCGGGCGATCCGGCTAATCCGTTTGGCGCGGTGCTGCCGTCGTGCGGGATCGCGCGGGAGGCCGCGAATCTGATCGTGATCGAGGCCGGAACGCCGATTGCCGGACTGGCCGGACGCGCACTGCGCCTGCTCGTGCCGCTAAGCGCCGAAGCGGTCAACGCGGCGCTGCGGGCGATGATAGATTGGCGCGCCAGGCTGATGATCGAAACGGTGGATGAAATTCCCGCGCTGGAATCGCCCTGGATCGATATCCTGGTGGGAATTGGCTTTCATTCTGATGGCCGCGCATTGGTGTACGACGGCTTACCGGGACCGCGCCCGCTGCGATCGGCGGGTGCGCGGGCGCACGATCGCAAGATCGCCAGCCAGCCGATCGATAGTTGACGCAGCCGCCGTTTGAAGAACGGACGGCGCGCGCTATTCTGACAAACTGCGGATCGGTCAATAATTTCGTGGTCGTTCGGAGCACGAGGTGACCGCCGGATTCATTCGGTTTTACCTGGAGATGGGGAACGATGGGCAAGAACAGCTTTGGCGCGCGCGGGGCAATTTCAGTCGATGGCCGCAGCTATACGATTCACCGGCTCGATGCGCTTGAACGGCGCGGTTTCAACCTCGGACGCTTGCCATACTCGATCCGCGTGATGCTCGAAAACGTGTTGCGGCGCGAGGACGGAATCAACGTCACGGCGGATCACGTTGAGAAAATCGCGAAGTGGAACGGCAAGGGCGGCGAGGAGTTTTCGTTCGCGCCCGCCCGCGTGTTGTTGCAGGATTTTACCGGCGTGCCGGTGGTGGCCGATCTGGCGGCGATGCGCGATGCGATCAAACGTCTGGGCGGCGATGCGGCCCGGATCAACCCGCTCAGTCCGGCCGATCTGGTAATCGACCATTCGGTGCAGGTCGATCTGGCCGGCAGCCGCGAAGCTTTCGCGCGCAACGCGGAGTTGGAGTTTGAACGCAATCAGGAGCGCTACCTGTTTCTGCGCTGGGGCCAGCGTGCGTTCGATAATTTTCGCGTGGTGCCGCCCGACACCGGAATCGTTCATCAGGTGAATCTCGAATATCTGGCCGCGGTGGTGTTTGCCACGCGCGAGGGCGAAGCCTACCCGGACACGGTGCTCGGCACCGATTCGCATACCACCATGATCAATGGTTTGGGCGTGGTCGGATGGGGCGTCGGCGGGATCGAAGCGGAAGCCGCGATGCTGGGGCGCTCGATGCCGATGCTGGCGCCGGAAGTGATCGGGGTAAAGCTGGTTGGCGATCTCAAGGAAGGCGCCACTGCCACCGATCTGGTGCTGACGGTCACTCAGATGCTGCGCAGCAAAGGCGTGGTTAACAAGTTCGTCGAGTACTGCGGTCCCGGATTGAAAAGCCTCAGCGTTGCCGATCGCGCCACGCTCGGAAATATGTCGCCCGAGTACGGCGCAACGATCGGATTCTTCCCGGTCGATGCGCAGACGCTCGATTATCTGAAGCTGACCGGACGCCCGCCCGAACAACTGAAATTGATCGAGGCCTATTGCAAGGAGCAGGGGCTGTTCCGCACCGACGACGCACCCGATCCCAGCTTCACCGAGTTACTGGAACTTGATCTCGGCGCGATCGAACCCAGCCTCGCCGGTCCGCGCCGGCCGCAGGATCGGGTCAGGCTAAGCGAGGCCCGTTCCGGCTTCCGGCGTGAGTTGGTCAAAGAGGTGACCGGCGGCAAGGCCGACATCGATCCCCGCCGAATCGAGAAATGGTTGGGCGAGGGCGGCAGCCCGGTTAAGGCGGCTGAAGCTGAACTCACGCCGCTGACCAATACCGTTACCGCCAAAACCGATGAAGGAAGTTTCGAGCTGGGGCAGGGTTCGCTGGTGATCGCCGCGATTACGAGCTGCACCAATACATCAAATCCTGCCGTCATGATCGGCGCGGGTCTGCTGGCGAAGAAGGCGGTTGAACGCGGACTGACGGTGAAGCCGTGGGTGAAAACCAGCCTCGCGCCCGGATCGAAGGTGGTGACGCGCTATTTGGAACGCGCGGGCCTGACGCCCTATCTCGAAAAGCTCCACTTCAACCTGGTGGGTTACGGCTGCACCACCTGTATCGGCAACAGCGGCCCGGTGGCGGAGGGAATCTCGGCGGCGGTCAAACAGGGTAATTTGGTGGTCGCCGCGATCTTGAGCGGGAATCGCAACTTCGAGGGCCGTATCAATCCAGTGGTTCGGTTCAACTATCTTGCCTCGCCACCGCTGGTGGTCGCCTATGCGATAGCCGGCACGATGGACTTCGATCCCGCGACCATGGCACTGGGTCAGGATCCGAGCGGCAAACCGGTTTACCTCAAAGACATCTGGCCGAGTTCGCTTGAGGTCAATGAAGCGGTGGCGAAGTCGATCGACTCGGCCATGTTCCAGGACGAGTACGGCAAGGTTTTCGAGGGCGATGAGCGCTGGCGCAGTCTTCAGATACCCGCGGGCGACCTGTTCCAATGGGAATCCGATTCGACTTACGTCAAGGCCCCGCCGTTTTTCGATGGCGTCACCGCCGATCCGGCGCCGATCACCGATATCAGCGGTGCGCGGGTGCTCGCGATGCTGGGCGACAGCGTCACCACCGACCATATCTCGCCCGCCGGATCGATCGCGGCGGAGAGTCCCGCTGGCCGTTATCTGATCGCCAACGGAGTTCAGCCGCGCGAGTTCAATTCCTACGGCGCGCGGCGCGGCAATCACGAAGTGATGGTGCGCGGAACTTTCGCCAATATCCGGCTGCGCAATGAACTGGTGCCGGGGGTGGAGGGTGGATTCACGGTTCATATGCCCGACCGCGAACAGATGACAATTTACGCCGCCGCGGAGCGCTACCGCAAAGAGCAGGTTCCGCTGATCGTGATTGCCGGCAAGGAGTACGGATCGGGCTCTTCACGCGATTGGGCGGCCAAGGGCACGCTGCTGCTGGGCGCACGCGCGGTGATCGCCGAAAGCTTCGAGCGCATTCATCGCAGCAATCTGATCGGAATGGGCGTGCTGGCGCTCGAATTCATGCCCGGGAGCGGACGCAAATCGATCGGCCTGAGCGGACATGAAAGTTACTCGATCGAGGGCCTGGCGGCGGGCATCAAACCGCGTCAACGGCTCAAGGTGCGGGCGCAAGCCGACGGCAAGACGCGCGAGTTCGAGGTGATCGCGCGAGTCGATACGCCCGAGGAAGTCGAGTACCTGCGTCACGGCGGTATTCTGCCGTACGTCCTGCGCGATCTGCTGCGGCAAGGATAGATCGGAGTCCGAAACGGCTTACGTAGGTCAAACGGTGGTTGCGACACCGGTTTTACGGGTGGCATACCGCGTCAGCAGCCGCAGCACCGAGGGCGTAACCTGGGCGATTGAAGCCTGGCGATAGCCGACCGACTCCGCGCCACGGGTCTTCATCATGCCGAGCGTCGAAAGACGCATCACGGCGGCCACTGCCTGGCAGTAACGGAAGCGCGCCAGGTCCATCGGCGCCATCGCGTGGTAGAGCGGAATATAGAGGCCGGTAAAAATCCGGCGTAGCGAATTACCCAACGGGTTTGCGCGCATCCAGAACGGATGATCCATCGCGCTGGTGGCCAGGATAACGGCGGTGGTGGCGGCATCGAGATGGCGGTCGCCGCAATCGGCGTTGACCCAATCGATCACGGCTTTCACCCGCGCTCCGGACACCAGGACGTTTTGCGGATGGTAGTCCAAATGAACGATCGAAGCCGGAGCGTCGCGGAATTGCGGCGCACGATCGCGCAAAATCTCGAGCGCGCGAGCCAGGCCGGGAAGTGGACCGCGCTCGATACGATCTGCAATCACGTCCAGCATCCGATCGAGCAACGGACGACGCGTGACGATCCCGGGAGTCGGATTTCCGTTTGGCGCGGCCGCGTCAGAAAAAAAACCGGCGCCCCCGAGATCCGCACTGATCCGATGTAACCGAACCTGGGCCTTTACGAACGACGCAAAAGCCATCGAGAAGGTGACAAAGGCCTGCGGCAAACTGCGGGTCGAGAACAGCGGTCCGGCGGCGATTCGATCCATTACCAGGAACGGCGCGCCCAGGGCCTGTTTCGAGGGCTCAAACAGATAAGGAGCCGGTACCGGATAGCCGGCTTGAAAGAGTTGCGTGATGGTGCGGTGTTCACGCCTGCCCTTCAAAACCCCATCGGAACTTTCATAGAAGCGCAGAACCAGCCGGGCGCCGGGCCGTAGTTCGATGAACCGTCCGGGTCCGGAAAGCGCGAATTCGTAGATCGTGGTCTCCCATCCGCTGGCGAGAACGAGCGGCGGCTGGATCTCAGCCCCCAGGTAAGCCTCCAGCCTGGTTTTGAAATCATCAAGTGAAGGCCGCTGCGGGTTTGAGATCTGGTTCATCACGCGGGTGGCCGATGCAGCCGGAACCCGACAGCGGCGAAGGTCTGACCGCCGCCCATTAAAGCCAGGTCAAGGTATAAGCAATTGGCCTTGCGGGGCGGGCGGCGTGGTGGGCGGCGATGCTTGCATCTGGCTTGTTGGCGAACGGTAAGGCTTCTCCCAGGCATTTTCGCGTCCGCTTTTTTTATATTTCTGCTGCAGCGTGGAGCTCAATAATGGACCTCTGGTATCGCTGATGTCGACGGAGACCTCCACTGACAGACCGATCCGCAGCGGTTTATCGGCTGGCGGCGGCTGATTGAGTACGATCTTTACCGGGACTCGCTGCACCACCTTGACCCAGTTACCAGTCGCATTTTCCGGCGGCAACAGAGCGAAAGCCGCGCCCGTACCCATTGCAATCGAATCGACATGACCCTGATAAACGTAACCGGGATAGATATCGGCCCAAATTTGCGCCTGCTGACCGACGCGGACATCGGTAAGCTCGGTCTCCTTGAAATTGGCGGTGAAGTAGAGGTGATGCTCCGGCACCACCGCCATCAGTGGTTGGCCGGTTTGGACCCGATCGCCGACGTGCACGCTTTTATGTGTGATCACGCCCGCGAACTGCGCTCTCACCTGCGTATAGCTCAGATCGAGTTTGGCGGCCGATAACGCCGCTTCGGCCTGCGCGACGATCGGACGTTCGTAGCGTTCACTGCCCTGACTGTCGCCGCCCAAGGCGGCCTCGGCCTGTTGTAACTGATGCTCGGCCAGCGCCTCATCGGCGACCGCAATCCGCAGATTCGTGTTGGCCTGATCGAAGTATTCGCGCGAGACCACATTCTCGCTGCGCAACGCTTTAGCGCGGGCGTAATCGGTTTGGGTTTGAGAAAGCTGGGATTCAGCCAGGCGCAATCCGGCTCGGGCGGATTCGACCTGGGCGAATAATTGATCGACCGTCTGCCGCGCACGCTCGACCCGCGCTTGAAGCTCCTGAACCCGAACCTCGTAATCACGAGGATCGAGCGTCAACAGCAGTTGCCCGGCTTCAACCGTCCAGTTGTCGTCAACGTAAACTCGCGCCACGCTGCCTGAGATGCGCGTGGCAACCAACCCCACGGTGCCGTCAACATAGGCGTCATCGGTGGTGACATGCGACATATAACTGCGATAGTAGCGTAGCCCGGGAATGATAGCGGCGAGCAGCACTATCAGCACCAATGCCAGCAGCAGACGCCGCAACAGTGCTGATCTCATATCTGGATCGGTTTGCGCAGTGGGGCTAACCCCTTCGGATGAGACATCGTATCAGACATCACCGTAAGCAATTCTCTGTAAGCAATTCTACCGGACCGGACTGGCTTGGCGCATCTGCGGCCGCCCCGGAATCGCATTTGGCGTTAACTTATTTATCCCGATCCACTAAGGCGAGTTCAAGCTCGTTTAATCGGGATTGAGCGAGGCGCCATCAGCAAGAGTAACCGCGGTGCAGCCCGGATATTTCAAAATAACCTGCCTTTGATCCGGAGCGCCATTCGCCTGGCACATTCGCGTCGGCTGGCCACTGGAAGCCGTATAAAACAGGGCGACACTTAGCGGGCCGGCGGTTAAATTGTTCAGCAAAAAGACGCCATCCACTCGTCCATCCGGCGCATCGAATAAAAACACGGTGGGCGCGTGCTGTTCGACCGCATAACTGCGGGCCAAATCTTCGACGCTGCCGGTTATCAGCCCCAGCTTGGGACCTCGCAGGACGAAGCGCACATCGGGAGTGGCGCGCGGGGCCATGGTCGCGAGCGTACCACCGAACTGCGCCGAGATAGTTCCGAACGGCTGGACCGTCGATGCCAGCATCGCGGGCGCGAAGCCGTTGATGATCTCTATACTCATCAAATTCGAGTTGCTCGCGGTCTTCGTCGCGATCATGCGAAACGGGGGCCGCCCGTTGACTATCGCATAAGTGGTGGGGATGGTACCCGCGAAGGGCCACGAGGAACGTCCGTCCGACATGATCCCACTAAAAGGAGTTCCCACCGTTCCGACGATTCGAAATGCGAGCTGACCGGGGACGTTTTTTATCCCACTGGTGCTCAGGATGGTCGTGCCGCCAAAGGATCCATTGCACGAAGCGACTAGCAAACAAATTGCGATCAGGATCAGGCGCTTAACGCCACCCACCGAACTGAACATCGTAAATTCCTCGTCAGAACGGTGACGCAAGAGATTGGTTTTCGCAATTGCCGGGGCAGACGCCGGCGTTCGAGCAAATCGCACAGGGTGAAGCGGTCGGCGCTGGCGCCGGTAATGTCACCGGCACCTGGCCGCTCGCCGCGGCATTACCCTCCCATCTTTGGATCGTATAGCTGTCAGCCGGCGCGCAGAACGAAAAAGCGCCTGCGTTCGACGTACCTACCGGTCCGACCGGGCTCTGCTCCACCTGCACGCCATTTTTCAGCAGCCGCACCGTGGTGCCGAGATCGAAAGTCGGCGCTACCGAACTGCTCATGCTGCCGTGGCCGGCGCACGAAAGAGTCGGAATCGTGATGCCGCCCGAAGATGCGGGACAGGCGGGATTGGCCGCCACCGACGGCATCGTACTGAATACGTGTCCCGAAAATTGGTCGGGTACGCCATTGTAAAGATCGCTTGAGGCAGCGAAGACATCATAAGTTCCGGGCGATTGCGGCACGTTCAACTGGAAGCTCGCGGTACAGGATGCCGAATTGGTGCAGGAGGTAATCTGGAGCGGAAAGGGCAGCGCGCCCACGATGTCGTTGGTGCCGGTATTCTCCGCGAACACCTGAATTTGAGCCGAGGTGCCGGGCGGCGGCGGTGAGATTGAAACCGTGCCGGCTATTAGTGCGGTAGTTAGATCGAACGAGCACTTGCCGTTCGGCTCGGACGGACAGGTGACCGGACCAGCCGAATTGTCGACGGGAGTGGTCACGGTGTCATAGCCTGACGCGGAAACTCGCAGCGCGTAAGTGCCGGCCGTCGCCGCGGGCAGGAAGTTGAACGGTTGCGGCACTCCAGTACGGCCCGGCGATGGATAGCTTCCCGTTCCATCGGTAGCGGTACTGGCGACCACCACGCAACTGGCCGGCGTCGGCACGGTGGTGCAATCGCTGTTATTGCTCGAGGTCAGGATTTCGATCGTCGCGGCAACGATCGGCGCGGGATTGCAATGGTTGCCGATGGTGCCGGAGACGACCCCGGAGACCGATCCGGTTTTCTGAGAGGTGACCGTGAAGTCCGGCAACGTAGTGATATTACCGCGGATCAGTGGGGCGGGTTGCTGTATATCGTAGCTCGCTCCATCGCCCGCCGCGAAGAAATCGTAACTCGTGCCATTGGGGTCGACCGGCAATTGCATGGTGTAGCTGCCGTCGCTGGTCACTTTGGCCGACGCGATCAGATTGCCGGTGCCGGAAGTTTCCGCAGTCACCGTTTCATGGGCGCCGGCCGGAATCCCGGTCACCTTTCCACTGACCAGCGCCATCAGCGGGTTGGCGCCATTGGAGCCATTGGCCACGACCGAGATCTGTGGCGAGAATGAGTAAGGACCGCCGTTACCCGATGGCGGAGTTATAGTGTTCGGGGTGAATTCGACCACCAGGTTGGTCAATGTATGCGGAGCCACATTAACCATCGAGGTGGTTGTCAGTGCGACGGGGTTGGGGCCAAATTTAAGCGGGTACGTGATGCAGCCTTCGATCGGCGCCGGGAAAATGTTCGGACAGTTTGGAATGATGTTGCCCGGGATGGCCGGATCGATCACCAGTTCAACCGTGTTATAAATTTGAGCGGGAATCTGCGCAGTGTTGAAGAGCTGCACCGTATTCTGAAGATTGTTCAGATCGATTTGGATCTCGCTGCGGCCGGGGTTGGTATATGGATTACTGATGATGTTAAAAAACGAACCGCCGGCGGAAAAGGCGGTGCTGATCAGGCCGGGGACTGGCCGTCCGACGCCGGTGGGCGCCGGTATCACGACCCAATTCCCATTGGCGCCGGTCGCGTTTTTGGCGCGATTCAGCCTAATCGAAACGACGTTGAGCAGGATGTTCTGGTATGCCGCGGACGACGCCAGGGAGGTCGCGGGACCCTGGACAAGCCCCACCTCAATCAGTCCCAACGTGGGCTGCGGTGACGGTCTGACCGGGCTGCTATACGATCCGCAGCCAAACGGCAGCAACAGACCGATTATCATGAGAATGGGCGCGGCGAGAGCAACAGCGGCGACAGAAGCTGATCGAAAGTTCACTCGTAGTCCGTTTTGGCAGAATTAGGCTAGCGTTTGGGATAACCTAACCGGGGCGTGAAGGCAAGCAACGGACAAATGACGAAGGCTCCAGCGGTTCCTCGTGGCGCTGCGGCGAGATTTGGAATAATCGAACATTCATGGTGAGAAGAGCACGGTTCTGCGCCACAGTTGCACTGTTGATATTGATGTCGATCGCGGTCGGTGCACGCGCCGGGGCGGCGGATATGAAGCTGTCGGTGGGCAATCCCGGCCTGCAGCATTTTGATAGCGACGGTGGCGTGCAGCTCGATTTCGGACTGACGGATCAGAACGGGCAACCGGTCGGTAATCTCAGGCCGGATAACGTGCAGGTGTTCGAGGATGGCAAGCCCGCGAAAATCGTTGATTTTCGCGGCGTCGGCCAGGGCCGTCCGGTCGATATTGTGTTTGTGATGGACGTGACCGAATCGATGCAACCGTACATCGATGCAGTCAAGCAGAACATGATCTCCTTTGCCCGCGATCTGCAGTCCAATAATCGCGATTACCGCCTTGGTTTGGTAACTTTCGAGGATTACGTCGTTTCCAAATATGCCGATTGCAATTGCGCCTATCGCGACAAGCTGACCTCGAATGTGAACGAATTCATCACCTGGGTCGGATCGCTGCACGCAGGCGGTGGCGGCGATATTCCCGAAGACCAACTCGACGCGCTCTCCTATGCCGCCAGTTTTCCGTTCCGGCCGGACGCGCAGGTAATCATGATTCTGGTTACCGACGCGCCGCCGCATCATGCGGGCGACGGATCGGCGCATAGCGAACATGATGCCGCCTTCTGGAATCATCATCCCGACCGCAATGCCGACGTAACCGATCTTACCGGCAGCAAGGTGGCCGCGACGCTCGAAAAGAACGGCATCACGTTGTACGCGGTGGTGCCGCCGCCATTCATCGCGCCGGAGTATGCCGAGATCGTTCAGGCCACGCATGGGCGCTCGTACAATATCGTCACCGAGGAGGGCCACTTTTCCGAACTGGTGCGCGAGCTTGGTCACTCGATCGCCACGCAATACTCGTTGACATACAGGACGCCGCGCCCGATCGAGGATGGCACCAACCGTAGCGTCGAGTTGAAGGTCGATTATCAGGGCCAGACCGCTACCGCGGATACTTCGTATCAGGTACGAGGAATCGGCGGCGCGGCGATCAACGTACCGGAGGACGGGGGTACGGCGGGCACTAACGCCGGCGGCACGGGGCTTGACCAGTTGGCCTTCGACTGGTGGAACCTGGCGGTCCCGCTGATCGCTATCCTCGGGCTGTTCGGTCTTTCGCGGATGCGCTTTGGAGTTTCAACCGAGGAACTGAAGGCGATCGTCGAAGCGCAAGCGCAGGCTCCACTGCCCCGGGTCTCGCTCGGCAATGCCGGGCGCGCTCAGCCGCCTTCCGGCGCTCCATCGAGGCCGCCGCCGGCGCCGGTACCGGTGCGGCCATCCGCGGCCGCCGCCATGCAATCCAATCATCCTATGGCGCGGCTCACCGCCCTCGATCCGATCGATCCGATCCCCGCCGAGTTCAATCTGCTCAAGGATGAGGTCTCCGTCGGCCGTGGCGAAGATAATGATTTGGTGATCCCGCACACCAGTGTTTCACGTGCGCATGCCCGTTTGATGCGTCGCGATGGCGCTTACGAATTAACCGATCTCGGTTCCACCAATGGCAGCTTCGTCGATGGCCAGCCGGTGCATGGCAGCACGATCGCCAGGAATGGCAGCGAAGTGCGTTTCGGCAATATCCGCTTTCTGTTGCGCTTCTGATCGCCAGTAGCGCCTTTTCGGTCTTCTTCCCGCTCGTTTGCGAGGGAAGAAAAGTAGGAAGGAATGTTTCTCAGGAGAGGTAGGCCGCACCCGAAACTGCATGCGTCGGAGGCTGACGGCCGCGTTAGCCGTCGACTTACGCTGCGGCGCGATGTGGCGTGGTTTCCATCAATGCGCGGGCGACGCGGCTCAATAGTTCGCCGTCGACCGGCTTGACTGCGTAGAAGTGCACGCCAGCGTTGCGGGCTTCAGCTTCGCGCCATTTGGTATGGTGGCTGGTGACGTAGATTATCTTTGCGTCAGGCGCGAACTGCCGGGCTCCCCCGATCAGCGCATGGCAGAATCCGGTGGCGAGAATGTCGTCATCGATCACCACCAAACGGGCAGTGCCGGTCGCCAGCGCCTCAAAGGCAACGCCCGCGTGCTGGCACTGCATCACCGGCAGTTGACCGGGTATGGCGTTGGAAAGACTCATGAAAAGGGCTTCGTCAGCCGATACCGCTACCACCATCGCAACCACCTCCCGCATCATCCAGCGGTCGCACCCCGCCCCCCAAGCGGTGCCCCCGAAGAAACCTCTAGCATCAATTGAACCCGGTTTACAGCCCCCCATTTGGATTCCTACCCTGTGCTGAGGTGCGCAAAGTGTCGAAGTTGGAATCATAAAATGCGCGGTAGTGTTCCGTAAGCTGGATAGTGACAACCTGAAATGGGATTTGCGGGTTGCTAAGCTGTTCCCTATGCCACCCGATAACCTGCTTCGACGATAGGTCGCGATCATGAGAGTGCTGGTTTTCAATTGCGGCAGTTCATCGCTTAAATTCGAATTGATCGAACTCGATGCCGGGGCGGGCCGCAGGCTTAAGACGATTGGCCGCGGAACGTTCGAGGGTATCGGTGGGCTTGGACGGCGCGTGTTGATCGATTCGAACGGCACGCGATCGGAACATGCCGAGTCGCCGCACGACCATGCGGCCGCGGCGCTGGAAGCAATCGACTGGCTCGAATCGATCACTTCCGGTCAACCCCTGCGGGCGGATGCGGTCGCGCATCGGATTGTTCATGGCGGCCCCGATTTGGCCGCGCCCGCGATCGCGACTGCCTCAGTGCTTGACGCCATCGAAGCGGCCTCGGTATTCGCGCCACTGCACAATCCTGTGAGCCTCGGCACGCTGCGCGCTGTTTCCGGGCGTCTGCCGCATCTGCCGTGCGTGATCGTTGCCGACACATTTTTCCATCAGACCATTCCGGACTACGCACGCGAGTATGCAATCCCGCGAGCGCTCGCGGCGCGCCATCGGATCCGCCGTTATGGTTTCCATGGCATCGCTCACGCCTGGATGGTTGAACGATACGCCGAACTCGAAGGAAAAAACGCCGGAGTCAACCTGATCACCCTGCAACTGGGGGCGGGATGCTCGGTGGCCGCGATTCGAAATGGTCAGTCCATCGACACTTCGATGGGTCTGACGCCGCTCGAAGGATTGATGATGGCGACGCGCAGCGGCGATCTCGATCCCGCCATCGTAAGTTTTTTGTCCACCCACGAAAACCTTGCGGCATCGAAGGTGGAGGAGATATTGAACCACAATTCGGGTCTGCTGGGCGTTTCCGGAATTTCAGGCGACCTGCGCGCGGTCGAGGCGGCGGCGAAAGCGGGAAATCGCGATGCGGTGCTCGCAATTGAAATGTTTTGTTACCGGATTCGAAAATATCTCGGCGCCTATCGGGCCGCGCTGGGATCGGTAGATGCAATCGTGTTTGGCGGCGGTATCGGTGAGCACGCGGCGGACGTGCGGGCGAAAATCTGCGAGCCGTTAAAAACGATCGGTCTCGAACTCGATCCGGCGCTCAACGTGCAGGCCGATGGCCGCGAACGGCGGATAAGCGCCGATCGATCACCCATAAAGATTATGGTGATTCCGGTTGATGAGGAGCAGTACATCGCCAAAGCAGCGGCGCGCCTGGTGACGGCTACGCATCGCGCCGGCGCATCAGGCGCCCCATAGGATGTGCTGGTCCTCTAATGGAATGGCCGCTTCCGCATGGGCCGGGACGATGCGGGGGGTAAAATCGCCGACGGGCCGGCTGCCGGGGATGATTGCGCTGAAGGTCGCATGCCCACGGCCATCGGCATCGCCCACATAGCGCATCGGGTACACCTGACCTTCCATGCCGTTGGGTTCGGCGTACAGTTCCACCTGGATTGAGTTGGCGTCGATTTCGCCGAGCAGCACCTGCACGCTAATTTCGATACCGCCATCCCGCGGCTTACTATGGAGCGGACCCAGACTCAGACTCGACCATCCTTGATCGAGCGATCGCGCCCATGTTTCAAGATCGACGGCGAGCGCGCCCTGTTCCGCGGTACGACGATCGCTGGCCGCCGCGCCTGGCAGATAGTAGCGTTCGGTATACTCCCGCAGCATCCGATTACTCGAGAACCGGGGCGCCAGGTTGCGCATGCTGTTGCGTATGCGGGCGATCCAGGCGGCCGGGATGCCCCGTTGGTCGCGATCGTAGAAGGCCGGTAACACTTCGGTCTCAAGCGTATGGTAGAACGCCCCGGCCTCGGCCCGGTCCCATTCCGGATCCTGCGCGTGCTCGCTGCCGTCGCCAATTTTCCATCCGTATTCCGGCGCGTAGGCCTCCGCCCACCAGCCGTCGAGTTCCGAGAAGTTGAGCCCGCCGTTGACCAGCACCTTCATGCCGCTGGTGCCGCAGGCCTCCCACGGCCGCAAAGGATTATTGACCCACAGGTCCACGCCCTGGACCAATTCCGCGGCAATCGCCATGTTGTAATCCTCGATGAACACCGCGCGCGCAGCGATCTCGGGCCGCCGCGTGAATTCCATCCATTCGCGTACCATCCGTTTGCCTTCGAGATCGCGCGGATGAGCTTTGCCGGCGACCACCAGTTGCACCGGATAGCGTGGATTGGTTAGAAGGCGGGACAGCCGCTCTATATCGCGCAACATCAGCGTGGGCCGTTTATAGCCGGTAAAACGGCGCGCAAAACCGATGGTCAGAGCGGACGGATCCAGTTTTTGCGCGCATGCGGCGATCGCCGCCGGATCGCCACCTTCGGCCGCCGTTTGCCGTTGCAATCGAATCCGTAGTTTTCTGACCAATTGATCGCGCTCGCGCTCGCGAAACTGCCACAAGGTCTCATCCTCGGTGGAGCGCAGCTTTTCATCCATATTGTCCAGCGTCCCTACCCATCGCGCTTTTCCGCAAGCCGCGGTCCAGAAACTATCGGCGCCCGCCGAGTCCCAGGTCGGCATATGCACGCCATTGGTGACATGGCCGACCGGCACTTCGCGCTCGGGCCAGCGTGGGAACAACGGGGCGAAGATGCGCTTGCTGACCTCGCCATGCAGCCGGCTTACACCGTTGATCCAGCGCGAACCGCGCATCGCCAGGTAGGCCATGCCGAACGGTTCGAGATCGTCATCGGGATTGGCGCGTCCTAATCCCAGCAGCAGCTTGGGACTGATCCCCAGGCGCGCTGCGTAGGCACTCACGTAGATCGCGAGCAGCTCGGGCGCGAAGCGGTCGAAGCCCGCCGAGACCGGCGTATGCGTCGTAAAAATGTTTCCCGCGCGAGTCGCCCGCAGCGCCACCTCGAACGTTCGCCCGCTGCGCATCATGAAGCTGCGCGCGCGCTCAAGGACGGCGAACGCGCCGTGTCCTTCGTTTAGATGACAGACCTGGCAGGCGGGATTGAGGCGCTCGACCAGCCGCCATCCGCCCATTCCCAGCACGATATCCTGCTGAAGCCGCATCTCGGTACCACCGCCGTAAAGCTCGGCCGTGATGCCGCGATCGCCCGGCGTGTTCAGCGGATCGTTACTGTCCAAAAGATAAAGCGAGATGCGGCCGACGGTCACCTTCCACACGCGCAGCCGTAGAGGCCGGCCCGGCATCCGAATCTCGATCCGCAGCCATCCGCCTTGGCCGTCGGAAACCGGCGTCACCGGCAGCATCGCGGGTTCATTGTAAGGATAAAGTTCGCGCTGGTTACCCTCGGCATCGATCGCCTGCCGGAAGTATCCCTGTTGATAGAGCAGCCCAATGCCGATCAGCGGCACGCCCAGATCGCTCGCCGTTTTTAAATGATCGCCGGCTAAAATACCCAATCCGCCCGAGTAGATCGGCAGCGCCTCGCTCAGTCCGAACTCCATGCTGAAATAAGCGACCGGACGTATTCCGGCGTTGGCGTGATGCTCGGAAAACCAGGTGCTGCGAGCGAGATATTCGGCGCGCGCCGCCACCTGCTGGCCCACTTGTTCGACAAAGCCGGGGGTCGCCGCCAATTCGTCGATACGCGCCTGCGGCAGGCTTTGCAGGATCAACCAGGGGTTTTGGGTCGCGTTCCATAGCTGGCGATCGGCGAATCCCCACAGCGCATCGGCTCCATGATTCCAGCTCCAGCGCAGGTCGATAGCGAGTTCATACAGCCCGGCCAGTTGGGGCGGCAGGTTGCGCGAAAAAAAACCGGACCAGTTAGTTGTCTTTCTAAAAGATTCGTGCGAAACGGCTTCACTTGCAGTCATCGGGGTCATTTTAGCCAATCGATGGCATGCCGATCAGCACCCTTGGCGGAAATTTGAATTTTCCTTCGCAATTCATTTTCGAAGCTGCCCGCGTCTGGTCCGCGGCTGCTTAATCATGTAGGTCTACGACACCAACGCGGACGCACGCCAATGCGTTCCGGCTTGATCGGCTGGTTTTTGGAGGAGATTGGGCCCATTGATGACTTTCGATTCCGCCCGTCCGCCAGGATCGGAATGGTACAGCAGACCGTTGCGGCTGGTTCTGATCTACGTGATCGTCGGCGGTTTATGGGTTGGCGTCTCCGATGTAATCCAACTAAATTTCGCGTTCTTTCCGATCGCGGTCGATCGCTTGATCTTTATCGCCATCACCGCGGTCCTGAGCTATATCGTGGTGCGCGAGAACCGCATCGTAATCGAGCAATCCCGCGCTGCGGAGAATGAAAGCGCCGCCCGTATCAGGGCATACTTCAATTCCGCCGCCGAAGGGCTGATTGTAGTCGATTCCCAGGGCCGAATCGTCGATGCCAACGCCAAGGTCGTACAGATGTTCGGTTATACGGAGCCGGAGTTGATCGGCCAGCCAATCGAGATGCTGGCGCCCGAACGGCTGCGCGGCCAGCACGGCGGCTATCGTGCAGAGTACATGCGCGCTCCGATTTCGCGCCCGATGGGTTTTGGCCGCGATCCGGTGGGCCGCCGCAAAGACGGCAGCGAGTTCCCGATCGAAGTGAGTCTCAGTTATTTCGCGACCAGACAGGGCGGCATCGTGACCGGCTACATCACCGATGTCACCGAGCGGCGCCAGTTGGAATTCCAATCCAGGCGCAGTGAGGCGATGGCCGCGATCGGGACGGTTGCCGCCGGGGTGGCGCACGAACTCAATAATCCGCTCGCGATTATCTCGGCTCGCGCCGAGCTGGTGATCGCTGAAGCATCGAATCGAGGACTACCCGATCAGCTGCTGAACGATCTGCAGGTGATTCATCGCAACGCTCATCGCGCCAGCCGCGTGGCCACCGAACTGCTGACCCTGGCGCGCACTCCGCAGAAGAGTCATAAGCCGCTTAATCTGAATGATCTGGTGAATGAAATCATGCTGCTGTTTCGCGAACAGACCGCGCGCGACGGCATTCAGATTGAGACGGCGCTGGACCCGCAGCTCCCGCCGGTCTCTGGGGATCATACCGCTCTGTCTCAGGTGCTGACCAATCTGCTCAGTAACGCACGCGAGGCGATGCCCGCCGGCGGCATCATTAGAATGAAAACCTGCTCCGCCGCTCAGCCGCAGGCGGTCCGATTGACGGTCGAGGATACCGGCAACGGGATTCCTGACGATGCCGCTGCTAAAATCTTCGACCTGTTCTATACCACCAAGAGCACCGGCACCGGATTAGGCTTATGGTTAAGCAAACGCGCGGGCCGCGAGCATGGCGGGACAATTGAAGTAAAGTCGCAGGTGGGTCAAGGAACAATTTTCATCGTCACCCTGCCTGCGCTTCGCACCGAGCCGGAACAGACGCCTGATCCAATTGCGATTCCACAAGCGGGCCGCTCATGAATGGGGTTTCAAACGGTACGATGTTTGCTTACAGATAAAGCTGGTACCTGTGATGGCCTTGAAGGTTCTGGTGGTGGATGACGAGTTGGATCTGGTGGACACTTGCGCGCGCCTGATCGAGGGCTTGGGACATGTTTGTCTAAGAGCTTTCGACGGTCCGGAAGCGATCGAGCTGATCGATAGTGAACAGCCCGATCTGGTGGTCACCGATTTCAACCTTCCGCATGGCGATGGATTCGGAATCCTGCGTCACGCCAACGAAAACAGCCCCGGAATCCCGGTGATCATGATGACCGGGTATCATACTGCGGACATGGCGCAGGCGGCTTCCGAGGCTGGAGTCAAGGCTTATCTGCGCAAGCCATTCATGACCAACGATCTGATGCAAGCAGTGCGCAACGCCCTCGCGATCCCAAGGCAGTAAGGTTCCAGATAGCGCTCCCACCTGAGGCAGCTTAGGGCGCGAGACCTGCCCAGGTGTCGCGCCGATGCCACACTATCGAACTAGCGGATGCTGTGTTTGTGCAGTAGGCGGTGGAGGGTCTTGCGATCGATTCCGGCTGTGCGGGCGGCTTGCGACACGTTGCCGCCTTCGCGTTTGAGCACGTCGGTTACGTAAGCCGATTCGAGCTGGTTAACCCAGCGTTCCTTGGCCTCCTTGAGCGTTAACCGCGCCCCTAAATCGGGTGGCGATGCCGCCTCGCTGGCCTGCGATGGCATGCGCAGATGCTCCGGTAAATCGCGCAACGCAATCCGATCGCCGTCAGCCAGCGCACACGCGCGCTCAATCACATTTTGCAACTCGCGCACATTGCCGGGCCATAGATGGGCTTCCAGAGCGAGCATCACTTCAGGCTCGAAACCGATGATTTTGACCTGCGTCCTGGCCGTGAATTTCTTCAGGAAAAAGTGCGCCAGCAACATCACGTCGCCAGTGCGCTCGCGCAGCGGGGGCAGGGGTATGTCGATCACATTGATGCGATAATATAAATCCTCGCGAAATCCCCCCTCGGGGATCAAGGTCTTGAGATTGCGGTTAGTGGCCGAGACCACGCGAATATCCAATGGCAACTGACGGGTGCCGCCAACCCGGCGGATCTCGCGTTCCTGCAACGCACGCAGAAGTTTGGATTGCAGACCGGCCGGCAGTTCGCCGATTTCATCGAGGAAGAGCGTTCCTTTGTCGGCCAACTCCATCAGACCCGGCTTTGCGTTCATCGCGCCGGTGAAAGCGCCGCGCTCATGCCCGAACAATTCGGATTCGAGCAGATTCTCGGGTAATGAAGCGCAATCGACCGGCACGAACGGCTGCGTCGCGCGTTCGCTATTCGCGTGGATGGCGCGTGCGATCAGCTCTTTGCCAGTGCCCGATTCGCCCAACACCAGGACATTGGCGTCGGATCGCGCAGTTTTGCGCACCAACTCCAACACCTGCTGGAGCGCCGTGCTTCCGCCGGTGATATTTTCAAAACCGAACACGCCACGCAGTTGCTGGCGCAGATTGCTGTTCTCGATCGCGAGCCGCCGCTGCTCCATGGCGCGTTCGACGGTCAACTTGAGCTGGTCCATCGTGAACGGCTTGGCCAGATAGTGGAAGGCGCCAGCTTTCATCGCCTCGACGGCGGATTCGATCGTCGCGAAGGCGGTCAGCATGATGACCGGCCGCTGCGGATCTATCGCGCGCGCGTGCTTGAGAATCTCCAACCCGCTCATGCCTGGCATTCGCAGGTCGGTCAACAACAGGTCCGGGCGTTCATTTTCGATCAGATTCAGCGCGGCCGCCGGTTCGGTCGTGGTGAGGCATTCATAGCCGGCAGCGCTCAGAATACGCTGGCAGTTCTCCAGCATGTCAGGTTCGTCGTCGAGGATCAGGATGCGTTGCATCGCGTCTATTCTCCGCCCATGCCGGCTGTCCGGGCCGCAGGCCCGGCAGCTAAAAAAACTGAAATGCGCGCCGCATGGTCAAATCCTCACCGCCGCAGCCAAAAGCGCGGGTGCCTCAACGTATTTATATGGATTTGTGCGGCTGCACAATTTAACTAAAGCGTAATCCTCGGAACACGCTGCATAGCTAACCGAAGCACTTGTTGTGTTACGCTGCGCACCTATACCGCCATCATTTTGATGACCAAGGGAGGGAGAGCGATGGCCAGTGCGATGCTGATGCTTTTACGAGCTTCTCAATCTGCTCCCCAAATTACCATTCGGCGTTTCATTGAAATGACTGAATGGCCGGTTCGCAGCGTTGAGATCAGGATGACCGACGGCGTGCTGCATGACTCGCGGGTCTGGCCGGTCGATGAACGCGATCTGGAGCGGCTGACCGGTGAGGTATGCGACTACTTCGCCAGCCGCGCCGACCAATCCGCAATCCTCGTGCTCCACGACTAGACGCGCCGCTTCCTGCGCTATTCCCAGCCCACCTCATGGGCCAAACCGGTCATTCGGCTATGAGATTAGGGCCCGCGCCAGCTCTCACGCTGGCATTCTGAGCGCAGCCGAAAATTCCGGGATGCTTCGTTGCGCGGACTCCGTTCAGAATGACACAGAGGCTTTGTAGATATCCCTTAGCGGCTGAAGATTGGTGGCTGGGGCGCGGGCAGCCCGGTTTCCTCGAGACATCGCGCGCGCAACTCGCTCAGCGGGGGTCCGTAGTTGAAGACCGCGGACTGGCCGCGCTGCGATTTCATCTGCGCGCGCAGTTTGCCGGTGGCGGACTCATTCAAGCCTCCGTCCGGCTCGACCACTACCCCATAGCGGCGCGCGCCCGCGATCGTCACCAGGCCCCGTTCGATCTCTTTCGCCACCAGCGCTGGGTCGCGCATCAGCGGGTCGCCCCATCCGCCGCCGCCCCAGGTGACGTAGTGCAGCAGGTCGTTCGGATGCACCCGCACGTGATCGCATTTGGAGGGGACGGATTCGGTCGAGCCGTCAGTGCGGATCAGAATTTTTTTGCTGCGCGCGCCCGGCAGTCCGCCATTAACGCCCCACGGATAGGTGAACCATCGATCGTCGTGAATCGAAATTTCACCCTCGGCGAGAAAACAGTACACCACATCGATGCCGTTGCCGCCGCGATGCAACCCCGGACCGCCGCTGTCCGGCACCGTTTCATAGCGTTCGATACGCAGCGGGAAGTAGGCTTCCAGAAATTCATTGGGGACGTTAGAGAACGACGGCCACAGCGAATGCCCGTCGGGGCCGTCACCCACCGGCCGTCCGGGAATTCCGCCGAAGCCGATTTGATAAAGCTGATACCAGTCGCCCTTGCTATCGTAGCCCGAGTACATCAGATGGGGCGACGACGAAAATCCCGCTGCGTTTAAAAATTCGGGCTGGCGTTGGCCCAACAATCCGCCGAGCACGTCGAACACCCGGCCCAGTCCGTGGGTACGGCATGAGAGCGCCGCCGGATAGCGCGGCTTGAGCAGCGTGCCTTCGGGAATCTTCACCTCGACCAGCGGATAAAAGCCGTCGTTGTAGAGGATCTGCGGATCGAACACCATGATCATGTAGATTCCGAAAAACATCTTGAACATGTTTTCGTTGAGGTAGAAGTTGATCGAACTGGCGGACTGCGGATCGGTGCCGGTCCAATCGACCATCACGCGTTCGCCCTCCCGGCGCATGGTGCATTTCAGCTTGTATGGTCCGAAGCCCCGGCCGTCGTCGCAGATGTAGTCCTCGAAGCTCAGTTCCTCCTCGGGAATCGTGCGCTTGATCAGCTCGGCCATCGCCCGGCGGTTGCGTTCGAGCGCGGCGTCGAGCGCGCCGACAAAGGTATCGACGCCGAATCGATCGCACATCTCGATCACGCGCCGCTCCGCGGTGCGGCAGGCGGCCACGATCCCATTGAGGTCCGATCGATTCCAATGCGGCAGCCGCACCTGGTTGAGAATCACGGTCTGGACCTCTTCCTGCATCACGCCGCGCCGATAGAGCTTGACCGGTGGAATTATCACGCCCTCCTCGAAAATCGAGGTGGCGTCGGTCGGCAGACTGCCCGGCACCTTGCCGCCGACATCGGTCATATGGCCCAGCATCGCGGCCCATCCGACCAGCCGTCCGCCATGGAAGATCGGCTGCAGCACCAGCCAGTCATTCGCATGGCTGATCGCGCCGGCGCATTTGTAGGGATCGGATAGCAGAATGACGTCGCCTTCCTCGATCGTGCCCTCGTAGGAATCGAGAAAACCCGAAATGAACGAGCCGAACTGACCGACCACCATCCGGCCCTCGCGATCGGCAATCAGCGGAAACTCGTCATGCTGCTCGCGAATTCCCGGCGAGATCGCAGTGCGAAACAGCACCGTGTCCATCTCGAAGCGCGCGTTGCGCAGCGCGCTCTCGATGATGTCGAGGGTGATCGGATCGATATCGACTTGATTGAACGGCTGATCCTTCTGGATGATGTGCGCTTTTGCCATCTGCGATCCTCTCAGCGGCTGATCGGTTTAATCAGGATGTTTCCGAACCGATCCACCTGGCCCTCGCAGCCGGGGAGAATCAGCGTGGTGGCGTCGAATTCGGTGACGATCGCTGGGCCGCGAATACGATTGTTGGCCTTTAGTTTTGCCCGATCGTACAACGCAGCGTCGGCGCGGCCACCCTCGATCCAGACCGGCGTATCGCCGATCTTAGCCGCCGATGAGCCGCCATCGCCCTCCGCGACAATGTTAGGGCGAACCACCGGAGCGCGGCCCTGAACGATCGCGCGCAGGTTGACGAACTCGTGCTCGACTTCGAGCGCGAAGGTGAACAGCCGCCGATGGGCCTCGTCGAAGCTGCGTTCCACCGCGTCGATTCCGCCGGCCGCAAAAGTTTCGATCTCCACGTTGATTGGAAGCTCGAAACCCTGGCCGTGATAGCGCACGTCTACCTGGTATACGACCGACTGATCGGCGCGCGGGACGCCTTCGGCATCGAGCGCGGCGGCGGCGGTTTCCGCCAACGTGCCGAGCATGCGCCCAACCTCGGCATTGGAAGTATCCTTGAAACGGCGGATGAACGTCCGCGCCGCCTCGTTGCGGGTGCGAGTGGTGGCGTCGCCATAGGCGCACAGCACGCCTGGGCTCGGCGGGATGATCACCGGCCAGCATCCGAGCAGCAGGCCCAGCGCATTCGCATGCAGCGGGCCGGCCCCGCCGAACGCCACCAGCGCGAAATCGCGCGGGTCGTAGCCCTGTTCGATCGAAACCAGGCGCAGGGCGCCGAACATATTTTCGTTGACGATGCCGATGATGCCGGTGGCCGCATGCTCGAGCCCGATACCCATCGCATCCGCGATCTTTTGCACCGCCGCGCGCGCCGCCTCGCGATCGAGCTGCATCTCGCCGCCGAGCAACCCGGACGGCAGATAACCCAGCGTCACGTTAGCGTCGGTGACAGTGGGATCCACGCCGCCTTTTCCGTAAGCGGCCGGTCCCGGCTCGGCGCCGGCGCTGCGCGGTCCCACCCGTAGCGCGCGGGTGAACTCGGGCACCGATGCGATCGATCCGCCGCCCGCGCCGATCGTGCGCACGTCGAGCGAACTGGCGCGCACCGTTACGTCGCCGGCGCGGGTCTCGCGCCGCACGCGCGGCTCGCCAGCCTCGACCAGGGCAACGTCGGTGGAAGTGCCGCCCATGTCGAAGGTCAGTAAATTGTCGAAGCCGGCCTGCCGCGCCGCCCACACCGCGCCCGCCACGCCGCCGGCCGGCCCGCTCATCAACAAGTTGACGGGAGCCCGTTCGGCCGCCTCGAACGACATCAGACCGCCGTCGGAACGCAGCACCTTGAGGCGCGCGTCAACTTCACGGCGCGCGAGCTCGCGGGAAAGACTGCCCAGATAGCGCGCTACCGTGGGCCGCACATATGAATTTGCGACCGTGGTCAGTGTGCGCTCGTACTCGCGCATCTCGGGCAGGATTTCCGATGAGATCGAGACCGGCGCGCCGGGCATCTCGCGTTCCGCGATCTCACGTACGCGGCGCTCGTGGGCGTCGTTGACGAAGGAGTTTATCAGCGAAACGGTAATCGACCGCACCGCGCGATGCTTGAGCTGACGCACCGCGGCGACCACGCTGGCCTCTTCCAACGGCCGCACCACCTCGCCGTGCACGCCGATACGTTCCTTGACCTCGACGGTGTCTTCCAGCGCTGCCAGCGGCTCCGGCTTGGTCCAGATGATCCATCCGCCGAGTCCGCCGGGCACGTATGAGCGCGCAATCTGCAACACCTGGCGATAGCCGTCGGTTACGATCAGGCCAACGCGCGCTCCACGGCCTTCGAGAATCGCATTGGTGGCGACCGTCGTGCCATGCATCAGCTCGGCGATCTCGCCCGGCGCGATCGCGGCCGCTGCACAGATGCGGCGGATGCCTTCGAGCACGCCCACGGCCTGATCGCCGGGCGTGCTGGGGACCTTGGCGCGGAAGGTCGCGCCGTTGCTCTCGTTGATCAGCAGAAGATCGGTAAATGTGCCGCCTACATCGACGCCTAACCTGCATCCCATTGCGTTACCGCCGCGTTCCCTCTGCGCGCGCTCATACGGCGCGCGGAAATATACCCGCCCTCGACAGCATTCCCGGAACCCCGCGCATCAGTTGAGTTTCCAGCCAGCGCGCGGTGTCGATTAGCTTGGGGATGGAAACTCCGGTCGCGATTCCCATCCGATCTAACATATAAACCAGGTCTTCGGTCGGGATGTTACCGGTGGCCGCCGGTGCGAAGGGACAGCCGCCGATGCCGCCGATACTGGCGTCGAGCACCGCGACGCCGCTTTCGACTGCGGCATACGAATTCGCGAGTCCGGTGTTGCGCGTGTTGTGGAAATGGCAGCGCAGCCTGATTCCGGGCACCGCCTCGCGCACCGCGGCGATTCGCTCGCTGACATCGCGTGGCGACGCAGCGCCGATCGTGTCGGCGAGCGCCAGTTCGGCGGGCGAATGGTCGGCGATACGCTTCGCCACCTCGACTATCCGCGCGATCGGCACCTCGCCTTCGAACGGGCACCCGAAAGCGGCGGTGATCGTGACACTGGAGGGAATCTTTGCGGCGCTTGCGGCGCGAGCCACCTCGGCCCAGGCGGCGAGAATTTCAGAGGTGCCGGCGCCCTGATTGCGGCGGCTGAAAGTTTCGGTCGCCACTACCACAAAATTGATCTCCGAGACGCCGGCGCTGATCGCGCGATCGATTCCGCGGCGGTTGAGCACCAACCCGATATATGAGGCGGCGCCGCGCGGCACTGCGGCCATCACCTGTTCCGCATCGGCCATCTGCGGCACCCGTTTGGGATTGACGAACGAGACCGCCTCGATCCGGCGAACCCCCGCCGCCACCGCGCGTGCGATAAGTTCCACCTTGAGTGCAGCGGACAGCGTGGTGCCCTCGTTCTGAAGGCCGTCGCGCGGCGAAACCTCGACGATCTCGACTGCCGGTACGGGCATGATGTGCTCCTCCGGCTGGGAAGGTTACCAAATCGGGATGGCCAAAAGCCAAACATCCAACGCGCCGGTTCTGGTTCAGTTTGAAATATCTACATCCCATTTCCGTTGGCGGGCACGCTCCCATTCTCTGATCCATTGCTTCACGCTCTCAGATTGAGTCTTTGATTTGCCGCAGATTTCACGCTCAATTTGGTCCAGCGACTTCCCTTCGAGCCATCGTCGGAATGTCTGCTCTTTAGTGTTATCCCCTTTCGGCATAAATGAACCTCGCGCTTGACGCGTTGATTGCACCGGCAAACTGAACCAGTACCATCGCCCGAATGTGCTTGTCGCGAGTCCGGAGCCCGTGGTATCGGAAGTCAGCGGAACGCGAAGGCTGCCAGCCGGTTAAATTATCCTGAAAATTCCCTCCCCTTGTCTAAGGGGAGGGTTAGGGAGAGGTCAGCGGTCATTGACTCATTCGACCGATAACGGCGGTAGCGCCGTTGAACGGCGGTTCTATCGGGCGCGCCTGCTGCGGCGCAACGAAACCGAGGCCGAACGAAAACTATGGCAACAATTACGGGCGAAGCGATTCTCCGCGCTGAAGTTTCGCCGACAGTTCCCAATCGGCGATTTCATCGTGGACTTCTGCTGTAAGGAACGCAGGCTGGTGATAGAGCTGGATGGTGGTCAGCATGCCGAGCCAGCCGCCGTTGCCAGCGACAGCAGGCGCACGGGTTGGCTTAAGAGCCGCGGTTATCGGGTGCTTCGGTTCTGGAACAATGATGTGTTGACCAATATCGATGGAGTGGCCCAGGCGATTTTGGATGCTGTGAGGGAGACCTCTCCCTAACCCTCCCCTTGGACAAGGGGAGGGAATTCGGAGTGCGCTGGAATCGGAAAGATTGATTCGTCTAAAGATTGATCCGTCTGATGGATGACTCATGAAGGGTGCGATCGACATCGTGGTCAATCTTTTTACCGAGCTGGAAATTCGCCTCGGCCAGACTGGTATCGACGATCACTTCATGACCCAGGTGCGGATGCCGCCCGCGATGCGTCGAGGCGTTTCGATCGATCAATATCTCGCCAAAATGGATCGCGCGGGAATCGAACGGTCGCTGCTGATCGCGGTCCGGGCGGGAGATCTGCGGGTAAAAGGATCGTTCGAGATTCCATATGAGCGGGTGGCTCAGATTTGCCGCGAGCATCCGGATCGCTTCAGCGGATTGGCGGGCGTCGATCCCTCACGCGGGATGCAGGGTCTGCGCGATCTGGAACATGCGGTGCGCGAATACGGTTTCGTTGGGGCGCATCTTTATCCGCATTGGTTCGAACTGGCGCCTGATCACGCGCGCTACTATCCCTATTATGCGAAGTGCTGCGAGCTTGACGTTCCGATCATGATGCAGGTGGGCCAGAATCTGATCTATCAACGGGATCGGCGCTTACCGAGCGTTAGCCGTCCAATTACGCTCGATCGGGTGGCGATCGATTTTCCGGAGCTGCGCCTGATCGGAATTCATATCGGCTATCCGTGGACCGATGAAATGATCTCGATGGCGTGGAAGCACGAGAACGTTTTTATCGGTGCGGATGCCTATGCGCCGCGGCATTGGCCGCCGCAATTGATTCATTACGTTAACACCTACGGGCGCGGGAAGGTGATCTTTGGCACGGATTGGCCGGTGATCGATCCCGAGCGCGCCGTTGCGGAAATCGAGACGCTTGGATTGCGGCCCGAATCGATAAGTGCGCTGGTGCGCGAGAACGCGATGCGGGTGTTCAAGCTCGACCAGCGCGCCAGTGCGGCGCGTCAGTGAGAATTGCGTGATGGCGACCGCCGACGATCCGCCGCCATCGACCTTCAGGCCCCTGACGATCGATCTGGGCGTGCGCAGCGCCGCGCGGCACACGCCTGATAAGGTGGCGCTGCGCGAAAGCGGACGCGATCTGACTTATCGGCGGTTGATCGAGCGCATCGACCGGGTTGGCAATGCGGCGGTCGCGGACCTCGGACTGCGGCCGGGTGAGCATGGCGCTATTCTCGCCCCCAACTGCCTCGAATACATCGAGATCGTTTGCGGCTTGGCCAGCCGTGCAATCGCGGTGGCGATGCCGAGTCCGCGCCTGAAGCCTTCGGAATTCACCGCGATCTGCGACGACAGCCAGGCGCGCGTTTTGTTCGTCCATCGGTCGCTCGAAGAGGCTGCTCGCAGCGTGAAATTCGCCTCGGTCGAACGCATCATCGTGATCGGCGGCGACTACGAGGAATGGATCGCGAGGTCCAGCCTCGCCGCACCGGATCGTTCGCCGGCCGAATGGTCAACCTTCGCGATTCCATATACCGCCGGAACTACCGGGCAGCCCAAGGGCGTGATGCTGTCTCATCGCGCGCGAACGCTGACCTTCTTCGCGATGGGGGTCGAGTACGGATGCTATTCGCCGGAGGATCGCGCGATCGCGACCGCACCGCTCTATCACGGCGCGGGCTTCGCCTTTGCGATGGCGCCGATCTATTTCGGCGGCTTTTGTGAAATTCTTCCGCGCTTCGATCCCGAATTGATCCTGAGCAAAATCGCGCAAACCCGCGCAACAAATATTTTCATGGTGCCGACTTACTTCCATGCGATTTTCGCGCTGGGTGGCGCGGCGTTCGAGCGCCATGGCGTGCGTACGCTGAAAGCGATCATCTCCAACGCGGCGCCGCTGCCGCAAGCGACCAAGGAGTTGATCGTCGAGCACTTCGGCGACGCGGTGCTGCATGAAACCTACGGATCGACCGAAGGTGGGATCGTGACCAATCTGCGCCCGCCCGATCAATTGCGTAAAAGCGGCTGCGTCGGTTTGCCGTTCGCCTGCACCGAGGTGCGCCTGCTGGACGAAAACGGCGGCGAGGCGGCGATCGGCGAGGTGGGCGAGCTTTTCATGCGATCGCCATATCTGTTCAACGGCTATTGGAATCGACCGCAGGAGACCGCGGCGGTGATGCGCGAGGGCTGGTTTTCGGCCGGCGACCTCGGACGCCGCGACGACGAAGGCTACGTTTACCTGGTCGATCGCAAGGACGACATGATTATTTCGGGCGGTATCAATGTATATCCGCGCGAAATCGAAGAAGTGCTGTTTCATCATCCGGCAGTGCGTGAGGCGGCCGTGATCGGCGTGCCGGATTCATACTGGGGCAAACGGATCATGGCGATCGTCGCAGTTCGTGAGGAGATGACGGTCTCGGCCGGGGAACTGGCGGAGTATTGCCGTCAAAGCCTGGCCGGCTACAAGATTCCCAAGACCATCCGGTTCATCGATGCGCTGCCGCGCAATGCGGCCGGCAAGGTGCTCAAAACCGATCTGCGCGATCGATTTTCCGCCCCTGACGATGACCGGTAAGGAGAACAACGATGTCCGCTGACGCGCTTGGATGGAGAATGAAGTTTGGCGTTATCGCGCCGTCGACCAATACGATCGTGCAGCCCGACTTCGACGATTTGCGTCCGCGCGGAGTGACGAACCATTACTCGCGTATATACATCCCGAACACGCCGCTGAATAACGACGCGGATTTTGAAGTGCTGATGGAAAATATCCGCAAGGAACTGATGGCGGCGGTCGACCGCGTAATGACTTGCGAGCCCGACTATATGGTGATGGGCATGTCGTCGGAAACCTTCTGGGACGGATTGGAGGGCAGCAACCGTTTTCGCGAACGGGTCGAAGCGCGATCGGGGCTGAAGTTGTCGATGGGTTCCGAGGCCTCGCAGGAGGCGCTAACAGCTTACGGGGTACGCCGGCTCGGCGTGATCACGCCCTATCAACCGGTGGGCGACCGCAACGTTATACGGTTTTTCAACGATTGCGGATTCGAGGTGGTAAAACTCAAGGGCCTGCGATGCGACAGTCCGATCGCCATCGCCCAGGTGCAGCCCGCGACCTTGCGCGCAGCGATCGCCGAGGTAAACGGGCCCGAAGTCGAGGCGATCATTCAGGTGGGCACCAATCTCAGCATGATGCGGCTGGCGGCCGCGGCCGAGCAGGTGCTTGGCAAGCCGGTGATCGCAATCAATACGGCGACTTATTGGCACGCGTTGCGGCACAATGGGATAGCGGACAAGATCGATGGTTGCGGGCGTCTGCTGTCCGAGTTTTGAAGCAATTCAACTGTGCTTCCAGGTGACGCGCGGTTCTATCCGGATGCCGCCGCGTGGGTTGAACTTGCCGATCACCTGAATCGATTGCGGTTCGAGCAGCCTTACCAGGTCGTCGCAAATCCGGCTGATGCAGGCCTCATGGAACGAGCCGTGTTGCCGAAAACCCATCAGATATAATTTGAGCGATTTGGATTCGACGCACCAGCGGCCGGGACAGTATTCGATCTCGATTGTCCCCCAATCGGGTTGTCCCGTAATCGGACATAGGCTGGTGAACTCGAACGCTTCGAGCCGGACACTGGCATCCTGCGGCGGGCTAAACGGCGACTCAAATCTTTCGAGCACGCCTGGGTCGGGCCGGTCGAAATTTGGTGGCATTTTGTGGCTGAGCGCTTTGAAGCTTTTCGATTTCACCATTGACTCTGGTACCAGACCGGCCGCTGCCGATCGAATCAAGCCGTAGACCGTTCAGCAAGACAGCTTGCGTCCGGGGTGGACTCAAGGTGCCCCACCATAATAGATATCAGCAGGCTATTGCCATAAAAGTGAACAACTGTCGGATGATTGCAATCGCATCGAAATCTGATAGTTCACGTTTGCACATATTAGAGGATATTGATTGAAAATCAGGCGATACACTGCCTGCGAGGAATCGCACCAAGCGACCGGGCGCGCTTCAACAGCTCGGCGGTGGCCGTTAAGGATGTTCTTCCAAGGAGACGGGAGATGAAATTGAGCAGGTTTATAGTTATAGCGGCGATGCTGCTGTCTTTGTGTACAAGGGGATGGAGCGCCGATGGCGGGCAGGAGTTTATTCCCGCAGGCACCAAGATCACGCCGCAGAACTGGCAGCAGTACAAGCAGTACATGACCGATGGCATGCAGGCGCTCTTTCAGGGCGTCGGCGGCAGCAAATGGAAATTTCCTGACGATTATCAATTGGAGGTCGAAGCGACCAAGCACTATACTCTGCCACCCACCTACGTGGAGCAGACCGAGAAGTACGCGAACCAGGTGAAAATCGTCAATCTGCCCGGCGGAGGGCATACGATTAACGGCTACGTGGGCGGTATTCCATTTCCCAATCCCCAGGAGCCCTTGAAGGGTTGGAAGGTGCTGGTCGATGACTGGTACGCCTATGCGCCGTATGTGTTATGTGCGAACACCTGCGGCTTCACCTTCGAGGATCGTTTTGGCAACGTCACGCATAATCGATTTTTCTTCGTGCAGCATCTGTTCAGCCATCGCGGCGACGCCGGTGTCTCGATTGACGATCCGAAGGTGCCCGGGGTTTACTACACTGAAATCATTGAGGTTGAAGAGCCGGAACAGGCCCGTTACACGGCAGTCCTCACCCTTTATTACGCGGACATGACCAAGTCCGAGGACACCTACGTTTTCGTGCCTGCGCTACGCCGTTCGCTGCGTCTTTCGACCGCGGCCCGCTGCAGTCCGGCGGTCGGTTCCGACTTCAGCAATGACGATACGCGGCATGGCGCATTCAATGGCAACCCGACGCGCTTCGATGCGACCTTCATGGGCGACCGCAATGTTCTCGAGATGACCGAGCCAAACTCAAACATGACTTTGGATGACAACAATTTTGTCAGGCCGCTGTATTTCCCGAAACCACAGGTCGGCAAATGGCAGGTGCGTCCGTCTTACGCGATCGATGTGAGAAGAGTGCCCTCGCAGCGGGCGGGTTACTGCTACGGACGCCGAATCCTGTACTGCGATAAGGAAGTCTATCAGTCGATCTGGGCCGACCTCTACGACGAGGCTGGCAAACTGTGGAAAATCGACTATGACCCGCAGGGTCAGATTCCGGTGCCGGGCGAAGGTATGCGCTGGACCAACGACGGCTGGGGTATCATGCTCGATGTACAGAACCAGCATATCAGCCGCGTGAAGCTCTCGGGCGATAATGGTGCAGTCAAGGCCAACGACGATTGCAAGAACTCGGGCGGCGTCGATTACACCGATACCAACCGCTACGCCAGCGTACGCGGACTATCGGAAATCATGCGTTAACGATCGTACATTACCGGAGCGCGCCTGCAGAGACGCGCTCCGGTAAACCAACCCTTTTGGCCGAGCGTTCAACGGTATTCGATCTAGTGGCCGGCCGCAGTGCCCCATTCGGCGGCGCAACTGAGAAGGTCGATCTGTTGACCGTGCAAAACCGCCTGATACTTCTGCCAAAACGAACGGTCTATCATGCGGGTCTCGCGCGACTCATGCCGGCGCCATCGCCGGTAGGCGTTGGGCCCCCCGTTGTAGGCCGCGTATATCGATCGCGCCAGCTCATCGGGTTTGCCGCGCCTTGCCGCACCGGGCTTGCCTTTTAGGTCCGTGAGCAGGCGTGCGAGAATTTCCATTCCGGCATTCGAGTTGTAGAGCACGTCCCATTCCAGGCGCGGGATGCTGTAAAAGCCACGCCATACGTATTTGTTGACCTGCATCAGGCCCACGTCATGGGATGAAGATTCGAGAAACACGACTCGGTTGTTCTTGCGAACGAACTGACGCCAGCAGCTCTCCTGCCATGCCACCGCTTTCACCAGCTTCAGGTACAGCGGCCGGTACTGCGGATCGATGTTTTCGTCCGCATACTGATACTCGCCGCTTAGCTCAATGAGCCGCTCCATATCGCTGCGGTAACCACGCGCATTGTCGCTGTCGACTACCGCCCGTTTGAGCTTTTTCGCCATCGACTGAAGTTCGTGCATCAGGTTCGCCCCCCCAATGCCGCTCGGTTCGGCGCCATATGCCGCCGCTGGTCCAATCAGCCACCAACTCAGTTCGGAGAATTCGCCTGCGGTTATCGCGGGCGAGGGCAATGGCGTGGCGGTCGCGGACGGCGTCGCGATTGATGCCGTTGGGCTGATGGCCGGCGTGACGGGGGGTGACGGCGCAATCGACGGACTGGGCGAGGGCGATGCGGACTCGCCGGGAATTGCCGTAGCTGATGCGCTCGGGGTGGCGCTTGAGACTGGCGAGGCGGTTGAAGTGATGGAAGGCGTCGGGGTTATGGACGGGAGTTCTTCCGGCTGAGTGTCCAGCGGTCCCTCTGATTCGAGCGGCTGATTTATGCCGAACATCTTTTGCAGGTCGGGATCTTCCGCAAACGAGAATGCCAGCGGGTCAGCGGTGGACTGCGGCGCCATAATGCGTGCCAGATGACGCAGATCCTCCGCCGAAATGCGCATCCCGAGCGCCGGCGCCGCCTGATCCAGCGCCATCAAGGCGTTGCCCGCGGAGATGAACTCAAGAAATTGCAGCGAGCGGTCGCCGAGCGTTCCGCGCTGCGCCGCCGCGCGAATTATCGCTCCCAGATGGCGCCATTGATCGAGGAACAATATCCGCACCGGATCGGGGCCGCCGCTTTGCGGATTCTGCAAGGCCCCTATCAGCCGGGCGCGGCTGTCCAGCAGCAGGCCGAGCAAGTCCTGGCGGAACTGCGGATCGGCGTTGATCGTTCCAAGCTGTTTGATCGCGAACACCAGAAATGCGTCCCACTGATCAAGCTGGGTTTCGAAGGCCGCGACCTGTTGAGACGATAACGCGCCCGCGGTTGGAGCTGCCGGATTGGGCGTGGGCATCGCGGGCAGCGTCAGCCGGATGGTGGCGCGGATACCGGGATCGAGCGCCATCACTTGCGGCAGCACCTGCAAGCTGGCGAGCGTCGCCGTCACCCGTTGCGCGACCTCGGGCGGACTGGCGGCCACCGCCAGTTGCTTGAGTTGTTCGGTGGCCGGATTCAAATCGAACTCAAAGGTTTGCAGCCGGGGAATGAAATACCGCTTGACGAGGTCGAAGCCGTTGCCAGCAATCAGTGTTTTCTGATGTTGCGCGTCGAGCAGATTCAGATCGACAATGCGCAGCTTCAACATGTGTCCCGCAACATATGGAGCGCTTGCGGCCTGCACGATGCCGTTCCAGACGATCGGCGTCACGCAGGTGTTTCCAACCTGGAGTCCGATACTTAGGTGCCCCTGGGTTTCGAGCCGCACCAGGTTTCCGGCCGCCGAGAGCACCGGATGCTCGGCATACAGGTATTCGCAATCGCTCGACCCGCGCCATAGCGTCGCCCGGCCATTGGGCGTGAAGATCTGCTGCGCCATCGCCTGACCCAGAGTCGTATAGTCGATCGTCAAGGGCACTTCGATGGTGCCGGCGGCAGTTTGCGTATCGGCCTCGCATCGGCAGGCATCAAATAAAAACAGGGTCACCAATGCGATTTGCGCACCGATAAGCAGCGATCGAAGCAAGCTTAATGAGTAAAGAGCGGAAAGCTTAGGCGCCATAATCCCTTAAATTCCCACATCATCGATTCCGTCCACCGGGCTTTCATCGCCGTTCCTGTGACCATACATTCGGAGTATCGACATGATCGGACTTACCGATTCTAACGGTTTTTCACCGCTGGCGGCAGTTGAACGCGCCGCGCGGGCCGCGACGGTTCGCAGCCGCTGATTCGATCCGATAAGGAGTAGGCAAAATGCAGATGGGCATGGTCGGTCTCGGCAGGATGGGCGCGAATATGGTGCGGCGGCTGCTGCACGGCGGCCATCAATGTGTGGTGTTCGATCTCAATCAGGAAGCGGTCAAACAGCTCGCCAAAGAGGGCGCGATCGGAGCGGCATCACTGGATGAATTCGCGGCCAAACTCACCCGGCCGCGGGTGGCCTGGATGATGGTGCCGGCGGGCGTGGTCGAGCAGACCATGACCGATCTCGCACAGCGCTTCCAGCAGGATGACATCATCGTCGATGGCGGCAATTCCTATTACATAGACGATATCCGGCGCGCTAAGACATTGCGGGAAAAAGGCATCCACTATGTCGATTCGGGCACCAGCGGCGGAGTCTGGGGCATGGAGCGCGGTTTTTGTCAGATGATCGGCGGTGAGCCGGAGGTGGTCCGTCACCTTGATCCGATTTTCGCCACACTGGCGCCGCCGATGGACTCGGCCCCCCGCACGCCCGGCCGCGAGAAGCATCCCGCCAGCACCGCCGAACACGGCTACCAACATTGCGGGGCCAACGGCGCCGGCCATTTTGTTAAAATGGTGCACAACGGGATCGAGTACGGGATCATGGCCGCCTACGCCGAGGGTTTGAACATCCTGCACCACGCCAACGTGGGCAAACAGCATCAGGCCTCCGACGCCGAGACCACGCCGCTGCGCAATCCCGAACTTTACCAATACGATTTCAACCTTACCGAGATCGCCGAGGTATGGCGGCGCGGCAGCGTGATTGCTTCCTGGTTGCTTGACCTGACCGCGGGCGCACTGCTCGAAGATCCCGAACTCAAGAGCTTTGCCGGACGCGTATCCGATTCCGGCGAGGGCCGCTGGACGATCGAGGCGGCGATCGACGAGGGGGTGCCGGCGCATGTGCTAAGCGCGGCGTTGTACAACCGGTTCGCATCGCGCGGGGCGGATGAGTTCGCGGACAAGCTGCTCTCGGCGATGCGTTACGAGTTCGGCGGTCATCTCGAACGGAAGAAATGAGTTTGCCGAATCAGGTTTGATCAGGAGAAATTATGCAGGCAACCAAAACCCTTCACGATGCGGGTCAGAGCCTATGGCTCGACAACATCACGCGCGGACTGCTCAATAGCGGTGGACTCAAGCGCTACATCGACGAGTTGTCGATCACCGGGCTGACCTCGAATCCGACCATCTTCGATCAGGCGATCAGGAACAGCGCCGATTACGATCAATCGATCCGCGACAAGGTAAAGGCCGGGAAACAGGGGGATAAGCTGTTTTTCGAGCTGGCGCTGGAAGATCTGACCCGCGCCGCCGATCTTTTTCTGCCGGTTCACGAGCGCACCAACGGGGTTGACGGATGGGTCTCGCTCGAAGTCTCGCCGAAACTGGCGTTTGATACCAAAAGCACCACCGCCGCCGCCGCGGACCTGCACGCGCAGGCGGCCCGGCCCAACCTGTTCATGAAGATTCCCGGCACCCGCGAAGGGCTGCCGGCGATCGAGGAATCGATCTTCGCCGGGGTGCCGATCAACGTCACCTTGCTGTTTTCGCGTGAGCAGTATCTCGCCGCCGCCGAGGCCTATATGCGCGGAATCGAGCGGCGGATCGCCGCCGGACGCAATCCTCAGGTGGTTTCGGTCGCCTCGCTGTTCATCAGCCGCTGGGACGTGGCGGTGGCCTCGAAGGCGCCGGCAAACCTGCGCGACAAACTCGGCATCGCGATCGCCGGTCGCGCTTACCAGGCCTATCGCGAACTGCTCGATTCCGATCGCTGGCTGCGGCTGTTGAATTTCGGGGCGCGTCCGCAGCGCATGTTATGGGCCAGCACCGGCACCAAGGATCCAAAGCTATCCGACGTGCTGTATGTCACCGCGCTGGCCGCTCCGCATACGATCAACACCATGCCCGAGAAAACGCTGTTGGCGATGGCGGATCATGGCAAAGTCGAGGCCATGATGGCGCGCGAGGCCGGCGTGGCCGAATCGATACTGGCGGAGTTCACGCGGGCGGGTATCGATCTCGACGCGCTGGCGGAGCAGTTGCAGCGCGAGGGCGCGGCCTCGTTCGTGAAGTCGTGGGAAGATCTGCTCAAGTGTATCGTCGAGAAGAGCAGCGCGCTCAAAAAAGCCAGCTAAGCCGGAGAGTCATGGCCGACAAAACCGTACCGCTCACCAGCCGTCCGTCGTGGAAAGCGCTGCAAAAACACTTCGATCAAATTCGTGAGCTTCATCTGCGCGCCATGTTCGCCGACGATCCGGGGCGCGGCGATCGCTTCGCGGTCGAGGCCGAGGGCCTCTATCTCGACTATTCCAAGCATCGAGTCACCGGCGAGACCATGCGGCTGTTGACCGGCCTTGCGGAAGAGACCGGACTGCGCGGACGCATCGAAGCGATGTTCTCCGGCGAAAAGATAAACCTCACCGAAAAACGCGCGGTGCTGCACACCGCGCTGCGCGCGCCGCGCGGCGCGACGATCATGGTCGATGGCGAGAATGTGGTGCCGCGAGTGCATGAAGTGCTCGATCGGATGGCGGACTTCGCGCGGCGTATCCGCGACGGCTCGTGGCAGGGACATACCGGCAAGCGTATCCGCAATGTAATCAACGTGGGCATCGGCGGTTCGGATCTCGGTCCGGTGATGGCATACGAGGCGCTGCGTTTTTACAGCGATCGCGCGCTGACGGTGCGTTTCGTGTCTAACGTCGACGCCACCGATTTCGTCGAAGCGACGCGCGATCTCGATCCGGCCGAGACCCTGTTCATTATTTCGTCCAAGACCTTCACCACGCTCGAGACCATGACCAACGCGCATACCGCGCGCCAGTGGATACTCGGTTCGCTGCATGACGACCAGGCGATCGCGAAGCATTTCGTCGCGGTCTCGACCAATGCGGCCGAGGTGGGCAAGTTCGGTATCGATACCCGGAACATGTTCGGGTTCTGGGACTGGGTCGGCGGCCGCTACTCGATGGACTCGGCGATCGGGTTGTCGACCATGATCGCGATCGGGCCGGAGAACTTTGGCGCGATGCTGTCAGGCTTCCATGCGATCGACGAACATTTTCGCACCACGCCGCTGGATCGCAACCTGCCGGTGATCATGGGGCTGCTCGGGATCTGGTACAACAACTTTTTCGGCGCGCAAACGGTGGCCGTGCTGCCTTACGATCAATACTTGAAACGCTTTCCCGCCTACCTGCAGCAACTCACGATGGAATCCAACGGCAAGCACGTCACGCTCGACGGGCAACGGGTCGATTATCAGACCGGCGAAATTTTCTGGGGCGAGCCGGGCACCAACGGCCAGCATTCGTTCTACCAGATGATTCATCAGGGCACGAAACTGATTCCGTGCGACTTTATCGGATTTTCGAAAGCGCTCAATGCGCTCGGGCGTCATCACGATCTGCTGGTCGCCAACGTGTTCGCGCAGTCCGAGGCGCTCGCCTTCGGCAAGACTATCGAGCAGGTCGAGGCGGAAGGCACTCCCGGCTGGCTCGCGCCGCATCGCGAATTCGACGGCAATCGCCCCTCCACCGTCATCTTCGCGGAACAGTTGACGCCACAGGTGCTAGGCAAACTGGTGGCGCTCTACGAACACAGCGTGTTCACGCAGGGAGCGGTCTGGAATATCGATTCGTTCGATCAGTGGGGCGTGGAACTCGGCAAGCTGCTGGCCCAGAAGATCATCCCCGAGCTGGAGAGCGCTCGCGCCCCTGCGCTCAAACATGACAGCTCGACCAACCGTTTGATCGAACGGTACCGCCGCGCGAGATCGTCCTGAGCCCAAGCCGATAGCGACCGCCGCGACTATAGCTCGACATCGAAACGGCGGGTCCCGCTCGCGATCATGACCATATTAATCTAATCTGTACCGCTCTGGCTTGGTTTGTTGCGTGGTACCACATCTGGATCGCTGATCCAGCCAACTGCTATTGGAAGAGCACTATGGCTGAAAATTCACGCAGCAAACTGATTACCGAAGGGGTTCAACGCAGCCCGAACCGCGCGATGCTCCGGGCGGTCGGCTTTACCGATTCCGATTTCACCCGGCCCATCATCGGCGTGGCCAACGCTTACAGCAATCTCACCCCCTGCAATCTCGGCCTCAACGATTTGGTTGAACGATCGCAGGCCGCGGTCCGGGCCGCGGGCGGGATGCCGCAGGTGTTCGGCACCATCACCGTCAGCGACGGCATCGCGATGGGCACCGAGGGCATGAAGTACTCGCTGGTCTCGCGCGAGGTGATCGCGGATTCGATCGAAACCGTTTGCAACGCCGAATCGATGGATGGCGTACTCGCGGTGGGCGGCTGCGACAAAAACATGCCCGGCGCGATGATGGCGATTGCGCGGCTGAATATCCCCGCCATTTTTGTTTACGGCGGTACGATCAAACCGGGTCATCTCAATGGCCGCGACCTCACGATCGTGAGCGCGTTCGAAGCGGTCGGCCAGTACAGCGCAAAAAAAATCACCCAGGAAGAGTTGCTGGCGGTCGAGCGCAACGCCTGTCCCGGCGCCGGCGCCTGCGGCGGAATGTACACCGCCAACACCATGTCGTCAGCGATCGAGGCGATGGGCATGAGTTTGCCTTATTCGTCGACCATGGCGGCGGTGGATGAGGAAAAGGCGGAGAGCGCCGCGCAATCGGGCGGCGTGCTGCTCGATGCGGTTCGCCATCAACTCTTGCCGCGCCAGATCATGACGCGCGCGGCGTTCGAGAATGCGATCGCGGTGGTGATGGCGGTGGGTGGATCGACCAACGCGGTGCTGCATCTGATGGCGATCGCGCATTGCGCTCAAGTGCCGCTAACGCTGGACGATTTCGAGGTCATCCGTGAACGCACGCCGGTACTGTGCGATCTCAAGCCGTCAGGCGCCCACGTCACCACCGAATTCCATCGCGCGGGTGGGGTGCCGCAGGTGATGAAGATGCTGCTGGCGCATGGTCTGGTGCATGGCGATGCGCTGACGATCACCGGCAAGACTATCGCCGAGACCCTCGCCAAAGTTCCTGAGCATCCGCGGCCCGATCAAAAAGTGATTCGTCAATGGGATCAGCCGCTCTATCCGCAAGGTCATCTGGCGATTATGCGGGGTAACCTCGCGACCGAGGGAGCGGTGGCGAAGATCACCGGGATCAAGCATGTCGAGATCACCGGGCCGGCGCGCGTGTTCGATCGCGAAGAAGATTGCCTGGCCGCGATCCTCGAAGGCCGAATCAAGCGCGGTGACGTACTGGTGATTCGTTATGAAGGGCCGCGCGGCGGACCCGGGATGCGCGAGATGCTGTCGCCGACTTCCGCGATTATAGGCGCGGGCCTGGGTGATGCAGTGGGACTGATTACCGACGGCCGTTTCTCGGGTGGCACTTATGGCCTGGTGGTTGGCCATGTCGCGCCTGAGGCGCAGGTGGGCGGGTTGATCGCGTTAATTCACGAGGGTGACTCGGTAACCATCGACGCACCCAAACGAATCTTGCAGCTCAATCTTCCCGAACCGGAAATCGCCCGGCGGCGCGCGGCGTGGCAGCCGCCAGCTCCTCGTTACACGCGTGGCGTGCTGGCGAAATATGCGCGCCTGGTCAGCTCCGCCAGTATCGGCGCCGTGACCGATGCAGATGTTACCAGGACCTAGCAGGGGGCGCTTGGATAACGCCATCTTGGATAACACCATGAAGATTGGCGGCTGGCGGGGACGCGAAGCATGACGGCTTCCACCACCCAAACTCTGATGGGACTCCATCTCGTCGCCGCCGACGAGCGCGCGCTGGTTCAATTTCTGTTGGCCGGCGCGATGGCGGCGGTTGCGTTCGCGATGCGCCGCCGCAGCTCGCTGGTGCGCCCGGCGGGGTTCACCCTGCTGTCTTTGGGACTGTTCGCCGACGCCATTTCGGCCTTCATCATCTCGTTTCCGGGATTGGACGACGCGCTGAATGCGGTCGGGCTGGTGCTGATGTTATGGGCCGTCATTTTGCTCCTGCTGGATTTCGCCGAGGCGATGGTGCGCCGCCGCCGCCGTCATTTTTCGACCATATTCAAAGACCTGTTGATGGTTCTTGGATGCGCTTTGGCGGTCGCCGTCGTGATGCGCTCCGAGTTCAAGGTCGATCTCGAATCGCTGGTGGCTTCGGGCGCGGTCGCCAGTATCGTGCTGGGGCTGGCGCTGCAGGAGACGCTGGGCAACATCTTCAGCGGTCTCACGCTGCAACTGCAAAAGCCGTTCGAGCCTGGCGATTGGGTGCGCAGCGCCAATCACGTCGGACGAGTGATCGGAATTGGATGGCGATCCACCACCGTATTGACGCTCGCCAACGAGCGACTCGATATTCCCAACGCGATGATCGCCAAGGACGTGCTGACCAATTACACCGGGGAGCCGGTGGGCGATGAAATAGCGGTGGGTATCAGCTATTTGGAGCCGCCAAACCGGGTGCGAGAGGTGATCCTTCGCGCTCTGCGCGATATCCCGGATGTGGCGCGGGCGCCGGAACCCGAAGTATATGCCTGGGAGTATGGCGATAGCGCCATCCGCTACCGCATCAAATATTGGCTGCCGGACTATGGCTTGCGCGATCGAGTCCGCGATCGAGTTACCACCGCGATCTGGTACGTCCTGCGCCGCAATGCGATGGAAATTCCATACCCGATTCAGACTCTGCAGTTCCGTCATACGCGGCGCGAACGTCAGGGCGAGGAGGCCTTTGAGCGCAAGTTGATCGATCAATTGCGCCAGGTCGATTTCCTCCACGATCTGACCGATGAGGAGCTCCAGTTGCTGGCCAGCTCAGTTCGTATCCATGAATTCGGCGCCGGGGAAGTGCTGGTTCGTCAGGGTGACCCGGGCGATTCTTTCTTTATCATCCGGCGCGGTATGGTCGAGGTGGTCGCGCATCACGGCAACGGACAGCCTGCGCATATCGCCGATCTGCGGCCACCGGCATTTTTCGGTGAAATTGCGTTGATGACCGGCGAGCAGCGCAATGCCTCGGTGGTCGCGCGCAGCGACGCTGAAGTACTTGAGATGGATCGCGAAGCATTTACGCTTCTATTTCGTAACCATCCTGACGTGACCGCGCGGATCGGCGAAGTTATTGCCGCGCGCCTGACTGAACGGCGGGACATTTTGGCGGCAGCCCCCGGAATCGATGGCAATCACGCCCGGCGCAGTTGGCTGCTTGAAAAAATGCGCGCCGTCTTCGATCTGTAGCCGGGTTTTCACTCCAAACGGCGCAATAAAAATTCTGCTGCAATTCGATCCAGCAGGTCCATCACGTCCGCTTCCGATTCGATTCCATAATAAAGCCTCAACCGATGGTGGATTGGATCTTCGGTGCGCAGCGTTGCCAGGTTGTCATACGATTCGATGATCGCTTTGAACAGCGTCATTTTTCTCGGCTCGATCCAGAACAGCACGCTTTTTATGGCCGGTCCCGCGCTCGCACTGGCGGCTGGATCGTCGTGCCGGTCATTTGATTTCATATCCATATAGACGCCTCGACCGCCGCCACCTAAATTCTAGCCGATGGGATTGTCACGGCTCATTTTCGTCACCGGCAAGGGCGGCACCGGCAAGAGCACGCTTTCGGCTGCGCTGGCCGTCGCCTTGACCCGGCGGCACGGCCGCTGCGCATTGACCGATCTCGGCGGACAATTGTCAGCCGCGCGCATGATCGGACTGGCCGGCCGACCGGATTTGCCCAATCCACCAACTTTCGCTGGCGCGCCCGAGGTGCTTGCGATCAGCCGGCGCACTGAGCTCGAAGCTTTTATAAAGCGCATTGTGCCGCTGACGTCGATCTCGAATCGAATGCTCAAAAGCCGCACCTTCGGCTATGTTACCGCGGCCGTGCCGGGGCTTGAAGCTTTTTTGTTGATGGAACGGCTCAGAATGATGGCTGGCGATGCGGCGCTCAAGAACTACTACGTGGTTGCCGATGGACCTGCGAGCGGGAACGCAATCGAGATGTTGTCGGTGGCGGCGGGCTTGCGTGAGATGGCGCCGCTGGGGAAGCTCAACCGGCTGGCTTCAGGCGTCGAGGAATTAACTGCGGATGCCAACCGATTCGGCGTTGTGATTACCGCCACGCCCGAGGAACTGGCGGTGCGCGAAGCGCTCGAATGCGCGCATCGGCTGGCGCAATTGCGTATTACCCGGACGATCATGCTGCTCAATTGCGCCGTCGCGCCGCTGTTCACAACCCCGGAGATCGGGCGCTTGCGCAAGCTGGATGGCCATCGGGAACTGGCGGCGCGCCGCCGCGAACTGGCCGATCGGACTGACGAGGCACGGCTCAAGTTGAAGCAAACCGGTCTTCCGCTGATTGAGTCCCCAATGCTTTTTCGGACCGAGTTGCAGGTTGATGACATAATCAGTCTGGCGACCGAACTCGAAGGCCTGCTCGACCTCGAATGAACGCGACGGTTAATGCGATTCTCGCACAGCGGTTGGTGATCTGCGTCGGCCCCGGCGGCGTCGGCAAGACCACGATCAGCGCGGCGCTCGCGCTGGCGGCGGCTGAAAGCGGGCGCGCGGTCGATGTGATGACGATCGATCCGGCGCCACGGCTGCTCGACGCACTAGGACTCGATCTGAACTCGAATGAACCGCAAGCGGTGCCGCTCGCGGGGCTAGCAGGATCCAATCCGGCGCAAATGCGGGCAATGAGGCTCGATCCGAAGCATACATTCGACCGCCTGGTGCAACGCTACGCGCCGTCGGCCGCCGCGCGCGATCAGATTCTGGAAAATCGCATTTACCGCAACCTCTCGCAGGCGTTGGCGGGAATTGCGGACTATATGGCGATCGAGCGGCTGTTGGAGCTGCATGAAGATGGCGCCGCGGAACTGATCGTGCTGGATACGCCGCCCGCCGCCGAGGCCATGGAATTTCTCGAATCGCCGCGCCGGCTGCTCGATTTTCTCAACTCGCGCGCAATCACGTTGCTGGGCGCATCTGGCAGCATGCTGCGCGGCGGCCTCTCGATCGTCGATCTGGCCGCCCGCGCGGTGTTATCGGCCTTCGATCGGATGACGGGGCTGCATCTGTTGCGCGATGTGCAGGTTTTCATCCGCGGCTTCGACGGCATGTATCCCGGCTTCGCCGAACGCGCGCAACGCGCGCAGGCCTTGCTGCGCGATCCTGGCTGTACCGCGCTGATCATAACTACCGCCGAACGTGAACGGGTGGCGCAGGTGCAGGACTTCGTACGCGGGCTTGAGGCGGCAAAGATCAGGCTCGGCGCGGTGGTCGTAAACCGCGTGATGCGCAAGCTGCCGCGCATCGCGGCTGCGGAGGGTCCGCCGATATCACCGGCTCTCGGGCGTAAGCTGGCGCGTAATCTTGCCGATTTTCGCGCGCTCAAACGCCGCGAATCCGGCGCACTCGATGAGTTACGCGCGATTATTCCGCCCGGCGTGCCTTTGATCGTTGCTCCGGAGTTGGGGCACGAACCGCGTACGCTCGAAGACCTGGCTGAGATCGGCCGCCGTTTTCTGACTGCCTAGCACGGCTCTGCTCAAGGCCTTACCTGTCATTCTGAGCGCAGCGAAGAACCCGGGACACTTAACGGTGCTGAGCAGGAGTTTTCTAGCGGGTTTTCGATCGGCTCCGCCCCGGAGGCGGCGCCGCCGTCTTGCCACTGTCCAACAGCCGGTCGACTTTCAAGCTGAGATTGGTGAATTGTGCATTGAGATGATCGATGCGAGCCTTGAGCTCACGAATGTCACGCTTGGATGGAACATTGACAAAATCGAGTACGCTCTCGACATTGCGATCGAATACGTGTTTGTTGGCGGTCAACCGCTCGCCGGCCCGGCCGAATTGACGACGCAGATTTTCGTTTGCCATCACCTCGGCAAAGAAACTGGCAAGTCCATCTTCGCTTAGGGTCCGTAAGCGATCGATCAGCGAGCGTGCTTCCCTGCGTGCCATGAGTGTAACTATATATAGGACTTACCGCCGCGCAAGATGACCGTTATCGCCACCATCGTAAGCTACGCCTCAGGTTTCGCGCTGATGAGAATGCACGGCGCGCCGGTGAACCTGATCGCCACCTCGCTTATCGTCGATGCGTCGCTGGCCCCACTCACCGTCCTGATCGCGGTCAGGCGCGGTCGCTCGGGCGCGCTGTGGGCGGCGATCGGATTCATCTTCGGGGCCTGGGCATTGCTCGCCGCATTGTTGCTGTTCTCGTTGCGGCGTCAAGCCGACTCAGCATCGTACTTTCCGCCGCCTTCGGATGCGGCCTGATTGGCCACGATCGCGGTTGAATCATCGCCGGGCGCGTGCCAAACGTGTTATCGATTCTGAACTTCCAGGGAGTCAATTGATGGCCGCCAAAGTCGAATTTGGAATCTTTTCGCCGCAGGCCGGGATGAATCTGCCCGCAATGATTGAGCGGGTGAAAAATGCCGAGCGTTCAGGCTTCCATGCGGTATGGCTGGTGGACCATGTTTTCAGTCCGGCCTATCCGGAACTGGACCATCTGGAATGTTTGGCGTTGCTGAGCGCGCTGGCGGCGCAACCGGGTAAAATTCGGCTGGGCGTGCTGGTGCTGTGCAACTCGTTCCGCAATCCGTCGCTGCTGGCGAAGGCGCTGGCGTCGATCGATCAGATCAGCGGCGGACGGTTGGAAATCGGCCTCGGCGCGGGCTGGGCCGAGCGTGAGTATCACGCCTACGGCTACGAGTTCCCCTCGATCGGCGTGCGGCTCAAGCAGCTCGAGGAAACGCTGCAAATCCTCAAGGCGATGTTCACCCAGCCGCATCCGAGCTTCACCGGTCAATATTTTCGGATCGCCGACGCGCTCAATAATCCCCGGCCCGTGCAGCAGCCGTATCCGCCGATCACGATCGGCGGGAGCGGCGAAAAGGTGATGCTGCGGATAGTCGCGCAGTATGCCGATCGATGGAATTGCCCGTCCGCCTATCGCGATTTCAACCATAAGGTGGCCGTGCTCAAGGAGCACTGCCGCGCCGTCGGACGTGACTTCAATACGCTGCAGGTCTCCGAACAGGTGCTGGTCTGTATGGGTAAGGACGAGGCGGAGGCGGCGGAGAAATGGAAGTTCGGCCAGAAGATGAAGCCTTTCGCGCATACTGCCGTACGCGGCACGCCGAAGCAGATCGTCGAGCAGTTGCAGGAACGGGTCGCCCGCGGCGTTAGCATGTTCATGTGCTATTTCAGCGATCAGGCGCCACCGGACACCCTGGAATTGTTCGCGCGGGAAGTGATGCCGGTCTTCGCGTAAACTGTTTGCATGCCCGTGCCCATAAGTATGAAGCGGAATTCCGCTGGACTCGTGCCGCTGATGATCGGACTGGCGATGCTGGCCGGATGCAGCATGATCGCGCCGAACACCTCGACCGTCAGCTATGCGACCGAATTGGATACCATCGGCGGGATCGGTACCGGATCGCCGGTAATCTATGCGGGCAAGCCGATCGGCTCGGTCACCGCTATCGGATGGAAGTTCAACGGCGATTCAAAAGTGAGTTTCGAGATCCAGGATCAATACGCCAGAGACGTCCATCAGGATTCGATCATGGTGCTCCATGCGGATACGACGCCGCCCGGACTGGACCTCTACAACTCGAATCCGTCCAGTCCCGCCGCCGCGCCGGGATCGAAAATTGAGGGCGCGTCGAGTCAGCGCGAGCTGGCGGCGATAATCGCGGCGCATGGGGTGTCGGCGTTTGCCTCATCGCTGGCCGGCGTGACCGGCGCGTTGAGCAGCGGTCCATCTGCGCCGGGAAGCCCATCGGCAGCGCCGCCTGCCGTGACGATCGATCAGCTCCAAAAGGATCTGGCCGCGGTGCAGGCGCAGGCCAACGCCAACGGATCGGCCAACACTGCCGCCACCGCGGCGCAACTGCAATCGCTCAACCAGCAGATACAGAGTTTGCAGCAGGCCTTGATAAAGCAGGGCAGCAGTCCCCAGGCGCAACAATTGCGCGACGAGATCAACCAACTGGCCCATACCCTGGCCACCCCGATGACGCCGCCGCCCGCTGCCACGGGAACCCCGGTCACACCGCCCGTTTACTGAGCTGCGATGGACAGGTTTGGCGTCGTAACATAATCAAGTTGCTGGCAAGCGGAGAGTGATGATGAACGGAGCGGAGAGCCTGGTTCGTACCGCGCAGGCATGCGGAATCAAAGTATGTTTCGCCAACCCCGGCACCACCGAGATGCCGCTGGTGGCGGCGCTCGACGCGAGTGCCGGCATCCGTCCGGTGCTGGCGCTGTTCGAGGGCGTCTGCTCGGGGGCGGCCGATGGTTACGCGCGGATGAGCGATTCGCCCGCGATGACGCTGCTTCATCTCGGCCCAGGCTTCGCCAACAGTATCGCCAATTTTCATAACGCCCGCCGCGCCCGATCGGCGGTGTTGAACGTGATCGGCAATCACGCCATCTGGCATTTACAATATGATGCGCCGCTTACCTCCGACATTTTCTCGCTCGCCCGTCCGGTCTCGGGATGGGTGCGGGAATCGTCGTCCTCGATGGCGCTCGCGCGCGACACTGCCGAGGCGATTGCGGCGGCCGGACATTATCCCGGCAAAGTCGCCACATTGATCGTGCGGGCCGATTGCCAGTGGGATGCCGCCGACGCGGCGGCCGCGCCAATCGAAGTCCCCTCGATGCCCCACGTGGCCGACGCCGCGATCGATCGCGCCGCCGTCATGCTGCGCAAGCATCAGTCCTCGGTCCTGTACCTCGGCGGCCAGGGCTTGCGCGCGCGCAGCCTGGCGGCAGCCGCGCGGATCGCCGCCAGGACCGGATGCGTTCTGATCGCCGAAACCTTTCCCGCCCGAATGGAGCGGGGCGCGGGCTATCCGGCGGTGGCGCGGCTGCCGTACTTTCCCGAGCAGGCGCTCGAAGCGCTCGCGCCATACCACGCGATGGTGATCGCGGGTGCGCCGAAGCCGGTGGCGTTTTTCGGCTATCCGGATGCGCCCAGCGTGCTGATCCCGCAAGGCTGCCAGGTCGAAATGCTGGCCGAGCCTGAGACCGGCGTGGCAGCCGCGCTGGAGGCTCTCGCCGAGGCGCTGGGTGCGCCCGCCAGACCGAAGATCCTCGATGCCGAGCGTCCAGCCAAGCCGTCGGGGCCGTTAAGCGCGGCCAATATCGGCGCAGCGCTCGGCGCGCTGATTCCCGACCATGGAATTTTGATGGACGAGGGCGCCACCACCGGCTTCAGTGCTTATGCCACCTCGATAGGCGCGCGGCCGCATACCTACCTCTCGCTGACCGGCGGTGCGATCGGACAGGGATTGCCCTGCGCTACCGGCGCGGCGGTGGCCAGTCCCGATCGAAAGGTGATTGCGTTTCAGGCCGATGGCGGCGGGATGTACACGCTGCAGGCGCTATGGACCAATGCGCGCGAATCGCTCGATGTCATCACGATCATCTGCAACAACCGCGCCTATCGAATTCTGCAAGTCGAGCTGGCGCGGGCGGGCGTCACCGAACCGGGCAAGTACGCGCGATCGCTCACGCGGCTCGACGAACCTGAAATCAACTGGGTCGATCTGGCGCGCGGGATGGGCGTGCCGGGCGTAAGGGTGAGCACCGCCGATGAGCTCGTCCGCGAGCTTGAGCGTGCGCTTCCCGAGCGTGGGCCAAAGCTTATCGAGATGATGATGTAGCTTTGCGTTGTCCGGCGCTTGCAAACAGCGCTTCAAGCCGCGCTGGCAGCTCGCCGAGGCCGCCGATCCGTTGATCATGCTCGACCCGATCGCCAACCCCGATAAAGCGAATTCCCGCCGCCAGCGCCGCTTCGCGATCGATCGGGCTGTCGCCCACGTAAACCGCGCGATCGGGTTCGACCTTCGCCCGCCGCAGGCATAGCTCGAGCATGTCGGGCGCGGGTTTGGGACGCACCCGGTCGAAGACGCTGGCGACCGCCTCGAAGATCTCGGCCAGGCCGAGGTGCTCGACCAGCGCAAAAACGGTGGTCGATCGATTGGTTGCCAGGGCCAGCCGATAGCGCTGGCGCAGTTCGAGCATGAACGGACGCAGATCGAATGGCGGACGCAGCATCGCGAAAAATCGCGCCGAATCGAGACCGCGAGCCACCTCTTTCATCCGCGCAAGCTTCGCCGGATCGCCGCCGGCGCGCCGCTCGAACATCTGGATGGTGGCGTAGTAGATTCCCTCGCGCTCCTCGATCGGACTCAGCGCAGGCTCGCCGATCGCGCTGAAGATCGCATTGTAGTAGGCAATATTCGCCTCGACTGAATCGAACAGCACCCCATCGGCATCGAAAATAACCAGATCAATCATCGCCGCAGGATTTTATCCCAAACCGGTTCCGATCGCAGGAGACCTGTTCACTAAAGACCGGATCCCAGGTGGCGGGTCGGCATACTTAGCCGTATAATCGCCGGGCATGGCGCCTGACGTGTGGTTCTATGCTCCCCTGTTCTTTTCATTCCTGACTACAGTTTTAAGCTGCGTCATTTTGGTATGGCTGCGCGGCGCTCGCGCCGGTGATCCGCTCAGCGCACAGGATGTCGCCGAAGCGATGCGCAATGAATGCGATCGCATTCGTCTCGACACCTCGGAACAGGCGCGAATTTCCAGGCAGGAACTTGGTGATGCCGTGCGCGGGATGCAGAGCGCGTTGCGTTCGGAATTGACGGCCGGCCATCAGCAGCTTTCGACCGTTTTGAGCGCGACGCTTACCCAACTTGGTGATCATCAGAAAGACCGTCTGGAAGCGTTAAAAAAAGAACTTTTCGCGCTGACCGAGGTCCACAGGAATGCGCAGGAAGTTTTGCGCAATACCATCGAAGGCCGCCTCGACGCGATTCGGATTGAGAGCGCGGCCAAGCTCGAACAGATGCGCCAGACGGTGGATGAGCGGCTGCAAACCACGCTGGAGAAAAGGCTCGGCGACTCGTTCAATCTGGTGAGCGAACAGCTCAAGCGCGTCCATGAGGGGCTCGGTGAGATGCAGACGCTGGCGGCCGGGGTCGGCGATCTTAAAAAGGTGCTGTCCAACGTCAAGGTGCGCGGAACCTGGGGTGAGATTCAGCTTGGCAATCTGCTCGAACAGTTTCTCTCGCCCGAGCAATATCTCCGCAACGCGCAAACTCGCGAGGGTAGCGCCGAGCGCGTGGAATTCGCGGTTCGCCTGCCGGGGCGCAATGATGATCGCGAAGTGCTGCTGCCGATCGATGCGAAATTTCCGCAGGAGGATTTCGAGCGGCTGATACTCGCGTCGGAAAACGGCGATGCGGCCGGGGTCGAAGCGGCTGCGGGCGCGATCGAGGCGAGCATCAAGAGCTTCGCGAAGGGAATTAGCGACAAATATATCAATCCGCCGCGCACCACCGACATCGCGATTTTATTTCTGCCGACCGAGAGCCTGTATGCGGAGGTGCTGCGGCGGCCGGGACTGTTCGAATCGCTGCAACGGGACTATCACGTGACGCTGGCGGGGCCGACCACCTTAACCGCGATTCTGAACGCGCTCCAGATGGGCTTTCAGACTATCGCGATCGAAAAACGTTCGAGTGAGGTCTGGCAGGTGCTGGGTAGAATCCGTTCCGAGTTCAATAAATATGGCGACGTGGTCGACAAACTGCGCAAGCAACTGAATACCGCCGTCGGCACGATCGATAATCTAAGCACGCGCACCCGGGTGATGAATCGCGAGCTGCGCGACGTCACTTTGCCCGAAGCTGCCTCCGCGGTGGTGCTCGGAATTGAACAGGATAGCGAGTACGCCGACGAAGATCGCACCGCCGAAACCGCCGCCGCGAAATAGGCTGCGAACCTGGGGGGATTGCGCCGTCAGGCTGTCGTTCTGAACGGAGTCTGCCCAGTGAAGAATCCCGGGATTCTTCGCCGCGCTCAGAATGACAGGATGGGCCGTGCCCGGAGCTTCGCTAGCTGCTGAACGACTTCGTGGTTTCCGACTTCCATTCGGTCATCGGCTTGAACTCCGGATTTTTACCGAAGTCCTCGACCGTCACGCGCATGATTTCGTCGTCCGACATGCTCAGGTCGAGCGGCTTGACCACCGGCTGCTGTACATACCATGGCGTGTCGCAGAAGAATTCGAGCCGGTTATTTTCGATATCGCGATAATAAACTGACAGCCACGATCCATGGGTAATGGTCTCGAGGTCCTTGACGCCGGCCTTCTTCAGCAACTCGTGACGCATCCGCAAATCGGCCAGCGAGGGCACCCGAAAAGAAATATGGTTGATCACCCGGTCTTCACGCGATCCGGTCCGTCCCGAAGCCAACGCGAGCATGTGATGGTCGCGTGCGGGATCGAGCGTCATGAAGCAGATGTCATTGCCGCGCGCCTGGCCGGAATCCGACAGGTGGAAGCCCAGCACCTCGGTGTAAAAATCCTTCATCTTGTGAAAATCGAAACAGAACAGAACGACGTGACCGAGAGATGCCGTGCCATATTTCATAAAAGTTCTTTTCTCCGGATCGCTACGCCCGATAAATAACACTGGTGGATTGGCAAAGACAATCGGCCAGCTCTGCATTGCGCCAGTGCCGATAATGCGGCAGTTTGACTGGCTGCGATCATTGCCGCACTAGCTATATAACATGGAACGGCGTCGGCTGGGAAAAACCGGGATGGAGGTGAGCGCGCTCGGGCTGGGCACCTCCGAGATTGGCTATGAGCACGTCACGCAAAAGCAGATCAATGATCTGATCAATGCGGCGCTCGATGCCGGCCTCAACCTGATCGATACTGCTGCCTGCTATGGCGAGGCGGAAGAGATGGTGGGGCGCGCCGTGAGCCATCGACGGTCCGAATATCACATCCTGACCAAATGCGGTCATGCGGCGGGCTTGCGGCTGGCGGACTGGAGCCCTGAACTGGTCGAACAAAGTATCGATCGCAGCCTCAAACGGCTGCGGACCGATCATCTCGATCTGGTGCAACTGCACAGTTGCTCCGAAGAGGTGCTGCGCCGGGGCGAGGTGACCCAGGCGCTCGAACGCGAGCGCGACAAGGGCCGGACGCGGTTTATCGGCTACAGTGGCGATGGCGCGGCGGCGATGTGGGCGGTTCGTTCAGGTCATTTCGACACTCTACAAATCTCGGTCAACATTGCCGATCAGGAAGCAGTCGAAGGCGCCGTGGCCGAGGCCAACCTGCGCGGCCTCGGGGTGATCGCGAAGCGCCCGATCGCCAACGCGGCGTGGATGCCGAAACGGTCCGGAGGGATCGAATGGTACTACGCCACTTATCGCGAACGGCTGGAAAAGCTGGCCTATGGCTTTTTATTTGAAGACGCCACCGCCGCGGTGGGAACCGCCTTGCGCTTCACGCTGAGCGTACCGGGTATCCATACGGCGATCGTCGGCACCGCGAAACCGGCGCGATGGGCGCAAAATGCCGCCTTGCTGGCTCCCGGCAAGCTGAAACCGTCACAATACGCCGCGATTCGCAAACGCTGGAGTGCGGTCGCCGATGAAACCTGGACCGGCCAGCGTTAGGTTGTTCAGTTCGTCCTGATGAAATCCAAAAAAGTGGTAATCGAAGTCGCGAACCTCCGTATCGAGCGCGATAATCCAATTCTTGATCGAATCGACTGGCGGGTCGAAGCGGGGCAGCATTGGACGATTCTGGGCGCCAACGGCTCCGGCAAGACCTCGTTGCTAAGCGCCTTGACCGGCTATCTGCCACCGACCGAGGGCGAAATCTCGGTGCTGGGCCAGACCTATGGACGGGCGGATTGGCGCGAACTGCGCACGCATGTCGGGATCGTCAGCTCCAGCCTGCATCAGCTCATGGACGGTCACGAGACAGCGCTCGACATTCTGATCGGCGGCCTGTCCGCGCAAATCGGCTACTGGGGCGAGATCGCTCCGGCCGACCGCAAAAAAGCCGTTGCCGCGCTGAAAAAAATCGAGAGCGAATATCTGCGCGATCGGCCGTGGCGCTTCTTTTCGCAGGGCGAGCGCCAGCGGGTGCTGATTGGGCGCGCCCTAATCGCGCGTCCGAAGCTGCTCATCCTCGATGAACCCTGCGCCGGGCTCGATCCGGTGGCGCGGGAGCATTTTCTGCAATTCATCGAACGCCTGGCTCGCAACCGCAGCGCGCCGACGCTGGTGCTGGTGACCCATCATGTGGAGGAGATCATGCCGGTGTTTTCGCACGTGCTGATTCTCAAGGCGGGAGCGGTGCTGACCGCCGGCCACAAGCATGCGGTGCTAACCTCGGGCGGATTGTCGCGGGCCTTCGACGCGCGGCTCAGATTGTCACGTGCCCGTGGACGCTACGCGGTGCGGGTGACTCCGCGCGCGGAAGTTGTAATCTGATTATTGCAAACTCAATTTCGGCTGGCGGGGTTGCGTTGCGTCGCGGCCTCGAATATTTGATCGAGCACACATCTGCTGTGGGCTGATGGAGATGCGGCGGGGGTTTTCAACCATGAAATATTTACTTGCGCTGGCGGCCGCGATGTTGATGGTAACGGCGGCGTTTGGCGCGGAATCGGATGGCTTACCAATGCGTAATACCGGACACTATGCGGCGCTCGACACCGACAAGGGCACGATCGTAATTGAGCTTTATCCAGCAGTGGCGCCAAAGACGGTGGCCAATTTCGAGAAGCTCTCGCGCGATGGCTTCTATAACGGGCTAACCTTTCATCGGGTGGTTCCCGGATTCGTGGTGCAGGGCGGCGATCCGAGCGGTAACGGCACCGGCGGACCGGGCTACACGGTCCCGGCCGAAATCAGCCAGACCGAAAAACATCTGCGCGGCAGCGTCGCCACCGCGCGCACCGGTGACGAAGTTAACCCACAGCGCGCTTCAAGCGGCAGCCAGTTTTACATCTGCCTTGAGCCGCAGCCGGGTCTCGACCAGCAGTACACCATCTTCGGCGGAGTGGTGAAGGGCATGGATGTGGTCGATCAGATTAAAAAGGGCGATCACATCAAACACGTGACGCTCACTTC
>JADEYI010000322.1_pt1 | contig 75403 bp, 65 predicted proteins | sample 8542331 | NCBI WGS metagenome assembly JADEYI01 (sample SAMN16510988, study PRJNA670497) | mine drainage metagenome | isolation source: biofilm near Copperflume 1 | place: Germany: Marsberg coppermine Kilianstollen | collected 2018-02 | reverse complement strand
CTGGCCAATTTATTTAACTTCTAAAAATGGGTGTCCCAGTGACGAAGTCAGGAGAGAAGACGTGCATTTTTGGGTGGTGAAACCAACGGCCACCATCCTAGTCTGACTCACAAAAGCCATCAGGGGATGATGTGAATTGCGTCCGCGCTTGTTCGGATTATATCCTTTACTACTTCCCTGTTGATCTCCATACCGGGTAATAACAGTGCTATCAAAATCTACCGTTATGTTATCAACATTAATTTGATTGAAAAACCATTCTTGTAGTGGTGGAAATACTTCGGTGTTTCTGGCTTGTGAGAATTTCCCAAAGAACCTGCTATAGGTACTCTGAGAAGGCATCTCATCCCATCCAAAAATAGATTGTAATACCGTGTCTCCTCTTAGCCAATCACAATGAATATATCGACTTGCTCCCGTCCAGATACTTAACCAAAACGATTCGATAACATGGGTAGGATCATAACCACGATTAGAACCGGGTTGCGGTAAGTTTAGTGTGTCCAAATATTCCCTGATTTTTGTCTGATCTAAAAATCGCTTCATCAGACTCATACCACCAAAAGGAGGCACTTGCTTATCTGAATACTCTATAGGAAGATTAACCATAAGGGTGAAGTTTATCGTACTTAAAAATCAAGTCCCATTTCTTAATTTGCAAGCTTTTGACCGAACTTTATTTCCCTATTGCATAATCAAGGCTAAATGGTCGCTATCGGGTATTCTTTCTCGAAGCCTGACATGAGGTTGGTTCTGAGTACCAGCGCCAATTCTTTCCCTTTCAAAACTAAAACGTCTTTAACCTTCTGAAATAATTCCTATCAATTGCTTTTTGTGCATACATCATTGTTGTTCTCATGTCCGCATGCCTGAGTGTCTTTTGAATTAATTCTAAAGAAATATTTCTCTCATACATCAGCTGGCCAGCAGTATGGCGTAGGCTATGCGGAGAAAATTTTCCATTAACCCTTAGCTTCCGAAAGTAGGAATTGATCAAGGCGTCGAGTTCAATTCTCGTCAGGTTGCCAAATAGTTTTCCTTTTTTAACTCCAGATTTTTTCAAGTAAGCGCTAAGCTCTTTTTTAGCGGTTGATGAGAGCTTAATAGTATCTTTTGCTTTTTCACTTTTACCTTTTCCCCAAACTGAAACTTTACCTTGAGAGATTTTTAGGTCAGAAACGTTAAGTCTTAAAACCTCTATAGAACGTAATCCATTCCACGCCATCAATGAGAGAATAGAACGATCCATTGGAGTCTTTGCAATTTTTAGTAAACGTTTTCGCTGTTGCTCAGTCAAGCTATCTTTGTGATAAGTCGATGAGAGGCTTCGAGGCAATACAACTCGTATTGCTGCGATCTCTCGTAATGATTGGGTACTGATTTTCTTCAGGCCACGTTTGACTATCTTCTGCTCCTTGGATAAATCTGATGGATCCAACATTTGATAAGAGAGTACCCACTCACAAAAGGCTTTTAGAACCGATTTATATAATCGTTTTGTATAATCCGAAAGGGTAGGAGATAGGACATATTTACCAGCTGTTCTCTTGTTGATTCGGTTAACATCCTCTTTTATTGAAGAAAAATATCCATTCAAGACTGTCGCATAGATTCCTATACTTCCTTTTGAACGCAGCCGATCCTGCACAGATGCTAAAAACAGCTTTGTATACACATTCGAAATAGGCAGCTTTGGCTCATTCAAATCATTGATCAAGTAAATAAACCCTCGCGCCTCAAGGAAGCCAAGGAAACGAGTCAAAATCGATCGAAGAGAAGCATTTCTTTGGCCTATATAATCTATCAGCTGGGCCTGCGCGTTTCCACCTTGACGATACGTTTTTAGAAACGATCTAGCGTTGACCAAATAGCTTCCAGTAACGCCAAATTTTCTCTTTAACCAGTATTCGTAATCAATAAGTATCTGAGACGCCTTTGGCAGTGATTTTGACAAATTTCGATCTACTCGTAAAATAGGTCTCATAAAAAGTACATGCTGAGGGGTGCATCAATTTAAATTATCATTTACTGAATAGTATAAATGTACATTTATTATACAGTAAATACTATAAGTTTAAAACTTATTTTTCAATAAAGTCAAAATGAATATTTTTAGATTAGCTAAAAAAAATCAGACTAGGTTGTTGATAATAGAATGGTGCAAAAATGAATAAGGATTAAGCCTGATCGTCTATGCCCATCAGTAAATCAGACTGACGAATCCCCAGGGCTTTGCATATTCTGTAGAGTGTAAACACAGATGGCGTGATTTTTCCGGTTTCAATTCGTGAAAGAGCATGGCGATCTATTGAATCTTGAAGCGACTCAAAATCTTTAATTGAAATATTTTTTGACTCACGCATATCCCGAATTCTCTTTCCAAGCGTCTTTGAGTATTTTTCTCTTTCTTTCATTTCGTTGAGCAATGAAAGAATTAAAATCGCTCTATGGGTTGCAATTAATTACAACCATCAATACCTTTACACAAAGTACAACATTATGAAAACTCTAAGGGATGTAGTCGAAAAAGTGAAATCAGACAAAGAATTAAGACCGTATTTTTTAGATTTCATTTGCAAGAATCTGGTATTAGGGATGAGTGATGTATTTACTGTTAATAGTGTTGATCGCACAAGAATTCAAAAAGAGTTCTACGAAAGCCTTCATTCTCTTTCTGAACAATTGCAGAAGGAAGTTCAACAGGAATCATTGCATCCAATAATTGAAGAGGTTTCTAAATATTACTTGGGTAAAATAGGGAGAGTCAGTTTTGAACAATACCCGACTAACTGAGAGGTCACAGAAGATCTACAATCATTAGTATTGCTCCTTCAGCGAGTAAAGTTAGAGCAATCAAACTCATGCGTGAGCTTGACCCGGGGAGGTGAAATGGCACGTCTCCCCCATTGTGTTACAGGGAAGGGGAGGGGATATTCAATAGAATTATAGCTATAACATCTAAACTATGCTTTATTCATTGGCGATACGCACGGAGATTTTAATGAGCTGGCTCATAAAATGGCCATGAGAGGAATCAGGAATTCGCAGCTGGTTCAGGTAGGTGACTTCGGCCTTGGCTTTGGAAACAAGAATGAAGAGGAGTTAAAACTAAAGACGCTCAATAAAACATTGAAGGCTGGGAATAACTTGCTCTATGTAATACGGGGTAATCATGACGATCCTGCTTACTTTCAAAAATGGCAGAAGATTGGCAACATCCGGCTCTTACCGGATTATACCGTTCTCGAATTAGGCGGTTATTCAGTATTTCTTGCTGGCGGAGCGATTTCCATCGACAGGACAACCCGAAGCGAAGGCAAAAACTATTGGAAGGAAGAAGAATTTGTATTTGATTCCAGGAAATTAGAACCTGTAATCAGAGAAATCAAAAACATCAATATTATTGTTACCCACAGCGCTCCGAGTGAATTCTGGCCTTTTGATTTCGATTTGAATGTGCATGGCTATATGATGAGGGATAAACAATTGAAGTCAGACCTTGACAAGGATCGCGCGGCTCACACCAGTTTACTAAAACAGGTTTCGAGTAAATTTGTACCTACTCATTGGTATTATGGACATTTCCATGCTTCTAACCATAGTGAATATTCCGGCATAAAATATTTTGCACTTGGCGAACATGAAATTAGGGAACACGTATTAGTTAAATCAGAGGAAGCCAAAACCAGCCTATGATTTATTTTATTGGAGACATACATGGAAAGTTCAAAGGACTTGTCCATTGGTTGAAGCAAAGGAAAATAACGGATTCCAAGATTGTGCAGGTCGGTGATTTTGGGCTTGGGTTCATCCATAAGGTAAAGGAAATCAACGATCTCCAACACCTGAACAAATTTCTAAAGATCACTGGCAACACCCTGTATGCGATACGTGGCAACCATGACAATCCTGCCTATTTTGATGGCAAAGTTTCCTATTCTAATTTGATCTTCCTTAAGGATTATTCCGTTCTCGATATTGAAGATAAAACGATCCTACTTGCGGGCGGGGCAATCTCAATAGACCGTACAACCCGTAGAGAAGGTAAAGACTATTGGAAGGAAGAAGTATTCGTATTTGATGCTGAAAAATTAGCTGGCGTACTTGCAGAAGCCAGGAAGGTTGATATTGTTGTTACACATAATGCACCAAGTGAGTTCTGGCCTTATGACTTAGGTAAGGTGGTTAGAACCTATGCCATTCGAGATATCAACCTGATTGCCGAATTAGCTAAGGAGCGAGACCTGCACAGTAAGTTGTTGAAATACGTTTCCTCTAAGTTTTCCCCATCACATTGGTACTATGGGCATTTTCATTTCACGAACCAAGGAGAATATTCAGGAATAAAATATTTCGCTCTTGGCGAACAAGAAATCCGAGAACACCTTTCTTAATTCATTGTTGTTAAGACAAATTAACCAAGAGTTGTATCTTTGAAAGATGAATTCCGTGGAAAAATATAAGGCCAGGTTGAAGAGAATGAACGAGACCGTAAAAAAGCTCAAGTCGGTTTCGTCTGAAAGATCGAAAGTCACTTCCAAGCCAATACCATCGAAGGCTTGAATATTGTCCATAAAAAAGAATTGCCTGAACTGGTAATCATAGCCGGCCCAAACGGAGCCGGGAAATCAACAACCAGCCACGACATACTTTTAGACATTGGTATTGAATCCTTTGATTTTGATTTGGAGTTTTACTCGTCCTGGGCAAAATTTGGTTACGACCCAGCCATTGAAAACGGAATTAGGGAATCCGTTAGCCGGCTATTTGAGGAAAGAAAACACCAGGCTATTTCTTCTCAATTCTCTTTTTCTTTAGAGACCAATTATAACAGCACCGAAATCATTAATACGATAAACGAATTTAAGCAAGCCGACTTTTACACCGAACTTGTATTTATAATGCTAGAGACTCCCGAAATCGCCATTGAAAGAGTTAAAGACCGCGTCATAAAAGGTGGCCATTATGTGGATGAAAAAACAATCCGGACTAGGTTCTATGATGGCCTTGAATTGTTGGATTCCAAGTTTATGATTTTTGATTCGGTTAGCATTTATTTATCGAGAACAAACGTGATCATCGATTCGTTGTTGATTGAACCCGAAAATAAGATTGTTGAATTATTCAACCCCATTCCGGAGTCTGTAGTTCTCCATCTTCCAAAATTAAAATTGTACTTGGAGGAATTGGACAGAAGCTTTAGCTGAAAATCGATTGGACAATTGTCAATTTATATCCATGCCAAACAGATAATAAACAGATCTACTCTAGCCAATTGAACTGGACACTCTGATCGATTATTGGTATCCCACTGTGGTTATCGATTGACCTAAATAGGAGGGGGGCTCACACTCCCCTAGTGAGAATTACCGAGGGGGAGGGGCTAAGGCTTCTTGCGGCATAAAATGCTAGGACTCCTATTTGCTGAAAAAAGGGGACATGACCGCAAGAGCAACCAATCACGAGACTGAAAGAAGAAACAAGTTGAATGAATCAATCCGCTTACCAAATTAACTCTATACCCAGAAATTATTCAGTGTGGAGAGGGAGTTCTTACATTTTGAGCCTTGGGGTCTTGTTTTTTTTTATAAAATCGTCTCTTAGCCTGAATGATTTCTCTAAATTACTAAGGTTGTTTTTTACACCGTCAATGACCAAATAGATCCATTGCTTTTGCGTTCCCGTCATTGACTCTATGATTGTCGCACACTCTTTTGTTAATGGCGTGAAACCGTGCCCACTCTCCAGTCCTAGAATTTGATCAGTAGTACAATTAAGCATCATGCACATTAAAACTAATGTGTCGATCTTCGGAAGCATCTCGCCATTTTCATACTTGCTCAATGTGGAAGCAGAAGTGTCAAGCAAATTAGCAAGTTCCGCTAGCGAAAGATTCTCTTTAATCCGGAGCTCACGCATTTTCTTGGCAAAGTTCATTTTTTTATGAAATAAAATCATTTCAAAAATAGAAATTTAATTCGATTTTACCCAAGATCAGGAAGTATATTTTTTAACCTTTATTGGAATTGTTGATTCGTCTTTAGCTTGTAGCTCTTTAAATTTTTCTTTGTTCAACATAACCTGCATTGTGCTTAGAGAGCTTGTAAACAAATCCGCGCAGATATGCTGGACTTCCGGCCTATGTTCACTCATCACCTCTGATAAGTGAATCCCTAATGGGCTGACTTCTGAAACCCCAAACTCTTTATTTAATCCAATAGTCTCATCAAAACTGATTTTAAAATAAAAACAGGCTTTTATGAGAAAATCCAATGGAGCCATTCTACTCCCATTGACATAGTTAAGCAATGAGCTGCGATCAATCCCAAGAATTGTAGCTAAGTGTCCTCTCTTCAATCCAGATCCATCCACCGCCACCTTCAGGGTCGATGCAACCTTTGCAAGAGCTTCGGTCAATTTCTCTCTTTCCATAGATGTCGACAAACGTAGGCAATGGCCGATTTAAATGTCATAATTGTTGACAATTGTAGGTAATTGTAAACTAATTTCAAATTTTGCAACGATTTTATTTGCTTTTGTCACAATAAACTCAAGAAATTTAACCCAGTGAGCTCAAAATCTACTGAAGAAGTAAAGGCTAGATTCCGTTTTTCGATTTACTAGAAGGCATTTTAACCAGAACCATTTTCTTAAACTATATAGAAAACTATTTTTTGAACTACCAAGGCCAAGTTCAAATTAGGGGTGAAACGCTGTTATACTATGGGTTCAATTTGGATGCCCTTCGAGTCGATTATTGGAAATTAAATTCAGAACGATTCTTAAGAGTGACGTGAGTATCTAATGAACACGTAGAAAACTTCACCAGATGGCTTGCGCAGTTAAAAAAGGATTACAAACTATGAAGGGATATTTCATAATCTATCAAAATCGGGCTCTTATAAGATATGATGCCCTTTTCTATTTTGGGCTTAACCTCGATACAGTTCACGAAATACTCAAAACAAAAGATGAATCGTGCTGGGACTTTGTATACCAAGCATATGACAATGTACAACATCGATACATATTTATTGACACAATCCCGGTTAACGTCAGGGAAAAATTCCAAATCCCGGAACCAGAAGAAATTCTTAGAAATGAAAATAGAAAGGAAATTGATTTAGATGATTGTAAAAATCAACAAGTCGCTTCACTTAAACTTTTCATCGCGCATGAATATAAAATGTACATGCTTGAAGAAGACGAAGGCAACAGTACATATTTTGTTGGCTACATTGAAAAGGGATTTAGTCAAGAGCAATCAAAAATTCTAAGCAGGACCCGTGGCATTCTGTTAATATGCCTAAGGTTAAAAAAAGATTACTCGATTGAATTAATCTATGAAGCACTTTTACAACTCAAGGATGAGAACAAGGACAATACGAAATATTTCATAGCCTATGATCTCAAATCATTACGAACATTCTACGATCACTTAAGCGGAAATTCTAACGATGATATTGACAGCATTATAATACATGGCTTGACTGGAAAACCTGGTAATAGAAAATCAATTTGTGATGAGACTGAAAAATTAGTTGTTCAGCTTTTACAACATTTCAATCAACTCTCTGATAAGGTCGTGACGAATTATGCCAATACCATAATAAAGGCCCACCCTGATAAGTACAACCACGGCAAGATAATTTCGCGGCAAAAGGTCAATCAGATCAAAAATGGCAATCATAAGAATTTAATTAAAGCGGCGATTCATGGGAATCAATGGATCAGGGACAATTTCATTCCAGATGTCCACAGGGAATCGACAAAATTTGCTCTTGACAGGGTTGAGATCGATTTTACAAAGGTTCATGCCGCAATGGTGGATGATCACGAAAAAAAAGTAAAAAAATTTATTTGCAGAATTAAGGACGATTATTCTAAAGCAATTTTAGGTGAATCCTCAGGCCGAAGTGAAAGCTTTGATTTGTTTCAAATAGCGTTCAGAAAGATGCTCAGTAAGACCGGAAATCGGCTGCCTGCAGAATTGGTTTATGATAAATCACCAGCTTTCGAGTCGGCGGAATTTCAAAGGATAAAAGAGTTCCTAAATAGTTTAAAGGTTGAGACAACACTGACTAGAAATTGTCAAGCGAAGGGAGGGATAGAATCTCATTTTAAAACGTTGTTGGAAGTTTACATGCCCCAATACGTTGGTTCATTAGGTGGTAACATTGCATCTACAAAGAAGCATCGGCCTAGACACGAAATTCTTGTCCTATTTGAAAAAAAAGACTACATGGAAGAGGAATTTGAGTGGGAAAAAATCTTGGAGAAGATGAACAATGTATACAACGCTACCCAATCATCCAGCAAAGAATTATCACCAATCCTCAAGTACCACCATTCCGAGAAACCTCACTCAATTCAGATCGAAGAAAAATATGTCGCTTATCTCTCGTGGCATCATGCACATCGGAAATTTTCACAAGCTGAATTTCTAGTCCCGTTTGATGGGATGGACTATTTCTTCGGATGGACTCCTAATGAAATTACTGGTTCCAATGAAAAACAAAAGTTTGTGACTGAAAGGGTAGGGGATACCTTTGATCTCTACATGAACCCAGTCCGGCCCAATTCCATTCACGTATTTGAATTAGGGACACTCCGATATGTGATGCAATTTCCTTTGAAAGAACGACTCTATGGCAACAGGATAGATCAAAAAATAGACCCTTCTAGAAGGGTAAAACTGTTAGAATTCCTAAGACAGAGAAGCTTGATGGAAAAGAATCTTAAAAAATTGATTAGCGAAATATCAAGAGATGTTGAAAAGACTTTAGGCGCTGATTTATCAACGGTGATCAAAGAAATTCAAAAAGAAAAGAATTCAAGCGGCAAAAAAGGTGAAGTCCTTGATAAAATTCTTGAAATCATCCAGAATCGTGACGTCACTAAGATTGATCCGTTTAAGTCCACCTCTCTGCAGAGGCCTATGAAAAAAGCAGGGCCAAGGACAGTTTTCAAACCATTTAAAATAAGGCACAACGGTAATGGAAAACGACCTTTATAACGAGGATTATTTTGATTTCAAACGACTGGCAATCGATGAGAGGTTCATTAAAACAACTACAGCAAATTGCACCTATGCATACGATACCTGTTTGAGTGCCGCTTCGACACTGAAGTGCATAGGGTTAATTAATGAAACCGGATATGGCGTACGCACGGGAATTGAAGATTTTATTAAACGCACGAGATACAAATATTATTACGGAATCCGCACCAAAACAAAGCGGCTAAAAAAAATCTTGACTGAGTTTCTGTATGTAGACATTCCTATTTTTATAAAACTACACTCTACGCATGAGGATTACTTGGTAAACGCAATAGGGCATCTGTTCAGGAATGAAACCAAAAGAAAAAGGCTAATAATCATTTACAACGCCGAGAATCTTTCTTTACGTGAATATGGAGTAGTTTGCAGACTTGTAGAGGAAATTAAACGGCATGCAGGTGTAGTACTATCAATTAATGCTTCAAAATTTAGGAAGCTGCAGATTTGGTCAACGAAACATTCAGAGATTAGTAATTTTCTCGCTTGCTTTATTTGGGAAGAACTGCCACCGCCAGACGCACGAGAATTGGGGCAGCATTGCCTTTCAAGGGGCATTCTCGGAAAAAAAATTATTGATCGGCTGATTAATCGAGCAAGTGATTTCAGGATTCTGAATATGGAGATAAATAAATTACGAGGCCTGTTAGTGGATAAAGGCTATCTAACATTGGACCAGTCGACAAAATGAAATTGTTGAATTTCAATTTGATAAAATCAGAGATATCGATGATGATCAATGAGACCCGAGAATTCTTCATTGTTTGCAGTTATAGCACCGAAATTACCAGCGTTGAGGTATTTGAATTCATAAGACTTATAGAGCGCGGCGTTAAGATTAAATTGGTCTTAGGAAAGGAACTTCCTGATAAAGTTTTACACAAACTTGAAAACTTGTACAATATTGGCGTGTATCATCTTCCTGGGCTGCATGCAAAGGTCTATTTGAACGAGACGTCTGCAATAATTACATCATGTAATTTTGGGCGGTTAACATTGCAAAAATTAATAGAGTCCGGCGTTTTTTATCAACGAAAGGACTACAGAAAGGAATACACATTGCTAGAATCACAAGTGATGGAATTAGTTGGACAATCGAAGACCATATTACCAATTCTTCCTTTTAAACCAGATAAGTCGATTGATCTAAAAGATTATTTGATAACAGATGATTAACAAAGAACCTCAAACCTTTCTGTGGCAGATTTGTAAGAAATATATACCCGATGAAATATGAACGAAGTCAAACTTTATATTGATCAATTAAAAACTCGCGGACTTGCGAAAGAGTCAATAAGACAATATAGTCTTGTTCTTTCATCATTTCATAATTTTCTAAGCGAAAGAAAAGTAACTTTTGCTGAAGCCACATTTCAGGATATTTGTGGCTACCAGAAACTACTTATAAAAAGGACCTCAGCAAGAACTACTAACAAAGAAATGGGCATTATAAACATTTTCTACTGTTGGATGCTCAGCAAAGGATATGTGTTGCGTTGTCCATCTTCAAAGCTTCTAAGACTTAGGGAGAAGAAAATTCAGAGAGTGACTTTGTTACATGAAGAGTTATTTCTTTTTTATAAGTTGGTTAAAAATGATAAATCTGTAAAAATCGAAGATTTGACAATGCTGAATGTTCTCATTGGAACTGGTCTTAAGGGTGGTGAATTGTGCAACCTGAAGGTGTCCGACTTTATTGAACAAGGTGAAGTTGGTTTCTTCAGGTTACGAGGCTCCGATCGTATTAATGATCGTATAGTGAGCATGCCTGAATACACTAAGGAATCCGTCAGGCATTTTATAAAAGCAATGCAATTAGGTTGTAAGAATGAAAATTGGATTTTCACAAATTCGCGCGGAAGGCAACTTAATAACCCAGTCGTATACAATAGGATAAGTAAAATGACATATGGTGCGATGGGCCTAAAAATTGGCCCTCGAATGTTGCGTGTCACTTTTGCAACTCACGCGATGAATGAGCAAAGAGTACCTTTAAAAGCTTTACAAATTCAAATGGGTTACAAGGAATTAGCCTCAACTACTTTTTGCGCCGAAAGGGTTACGCTAGATGTCATCAAAAAAAACTTTGATAAATGTCATCCGAGAGCCTAAATCCAACTAAACGTTACGTGGAAACAATAGGCCAAAGATCATGGCATCGGGACAAAAATATTTCTCCACGATCTTGGAATCCATTATTTTTCGGCGCCAGAGGACAAGTCCAATGAATTGCCCGAGTGTGTCTCCGATAAAATAGATCAAAAAGCGGCAAAATAGTTCATAGAAGTTATTTGGTATTGGATTCTATGCGTTTTGATATGAAAACGTGTAAATAGGTATGTAAATCATTATTAATCAATGTATTGCATATTCTATCATGGCAATTCTGCTGATTTAATTTAGCAGTTCCAGTGCGTCAGGAACTTAGCGAGGAAAGAGTTATATAATTTATATTATGTTAAATAATTGATTATCCCAGATAGGATTTAAGAGCGGTAAGTCTTGGTGTATTGCGCAACTTCCGTGTCGCCTTATCTTTGATCTGCCTTACGCGTTCTGTACTCAAATCAAATTTCTCACTGATGTCGTGCAAAGAAAGAGCATGACCACCTGAAAGACCATAAAACAAAGACAAAACGCTTGCTTCACGCTCAGATAATCGAGATAGAGAAAATTGAATTTCCTTTTTTAAGGATACATTTTCCAAGTCTGAATCCGGCTGCATAGCACTTTGATCTGCCATAACATCCATTAATGTACCACCATCTCCATCATGCCCCAAGGGTGCATCCATGGAAACCTTATGGCCACGATGGCTGGCAATCTTTTGTATTTCTTCAGCAGTAGTTTCCATCACGTCAGCTAATTCCTCATCGGTTGGCTCGCGCTGAAATTTCTGCTCAAGATCTGAAAATGTTTTGTTCAATTTCCCAAGTGTACCAATTCGGTTCACTGGTAATCGCACAATACGGGATTGCTCTGATAAGGCTTGCAAAATTGATTGGCGTATCCACCAGACGGCATAAGAGATGAATTTAAAGCCCCGTTTTTCATCAAAACGAGAGGCTGCTTTTATTAAACCTAAATTACCTTCATTGATCAGATCACTCAAGGTAATTCCACCTTGCTGGTATTGTTTAGCTACGGATACCACAAAACGCAGATTGGCGTTCACTAACTTCTTTAATGCCACCTCATCTCCTTCCCTAATGCGCTTTGCTAGATTCGCCTCATCTTCGGCCGTAATCAAGTCGATCCTTGCTACCTCACTTAAATATTTTTCTAAGGATTGAGATTCACGGTTGGTAATTTTTTGGGTTATTTTTAATGGCCTCATGCTGAAAAAGTTAGATAAAACGATATTTTAAATTTCATAGCTTCTGCAAAACGACTATCAGAAAAAAAGTCTGACTTTTTGACGTTATTGGAATAATTCGCTTTGGATAAAGAATTAAAGCAAAAAATAGGAATTCAGGTAAATGAAATGCAGTGCATTTTTGCAAAGTTACAAAAAACCTTGCGGATTTGAAAATTTGTATTTCAATACTCAATTACTCAGATAATAGCCATCCCACAAACCTTGAAAAAAATGCCTCGCGTTGATGCCGAGAACCTTATTTTGATACCCGCCTTCTTGAATAACTAACGTTGGGATTTTCATTGCCGAAATTAGTTGGCCATTTATAGTGAAATCATTAGCCGACAATAACCATGTACCTGTAGGATCCCCTTTGGCAATATCCAACCCTAAAGCAATCACCAAATAATCTGGATTATAGTGCTTGACAGCTTGAATTGCCAGCCCTAGGTTTTTATGGTAATCCTTACCAACCACGTGCTTTGGCAAAGTAATATTCAAATTAAACCCCTGACCCTCCCCTTCCCCAATTTCATCAGAAAATCCAGTAAAATTAGGATAAGCATATTCAGGATCACCATGAATAGAAACTGTAAATACATCGGATCTTTGATAAAAGATATCTTGCTGGCCATTGCCGTGATGGTAGTCAATATCCAGTATGGCAACTTTGCCTTTTCTACTCAAATAATGCGCTGCCACCGCATTGGAATTAAGGTAACAAAACCCACCGAAATATTTTCGTTCAGCATGATGCCCAGGAGGCCTAACTAAAGCATAGGCCATTTGTTTCCCTCGCAACAATTCATCGGCAGCCGTCAGCGCACAATCTACAGCAGCACGCGCTGCGATGTAAGCATTTCCGTTGAGGGGTGTTGATGTATCAATGCAATAATAGCCAATCTGCAATTCGATATCTTTAGGAAGCCGGGCGGGATTGCGTATGGGAAAAACATCGCCATATCGCGTTGACGTTGTGCCAATGGATTCGCAAATATTCTTTAAAAACTTAAGATAGGTTTTGTCGTGAACATGTGCTAAGTGTTGATCCGAAAAATGTTTAACAGGTGTGGTTTCAAAAATGGCCGTTTTTCTTAATTCCTTCAATATCGAAATAACACGAACAGGTGATTCAAGGTATCCCCTTTCTTTCACATGGTGGATAAGATGCCCTTCATTGATGACCAGACTTATTTTTTTGTCATTTGGAATGGTGTGTGTGGCCGTATGAGTCCCTTCTTGGCTCTGATACCGAAAGGGCCTCAATAAAACTTGTCCTTTGACTGAACTAAGAACTTCATCGAGGTATTGTTGGGAACATTTTTTATTGGCCTTGCTTTCTAATATCGATTGAAATATCCCTTTGCAAACATTGCTGTTTAGCTTATCCCTGAGACCAAGTCCGTCAAACACCAGGTGAAATACTGACTGATCATTGCGTGGCTTTTCATAGGCCGTTCCAACAAGTGGGCGAGCACCAAACCGTTCATAGAATTTTAACCGAACTCTATTTTGTTTTCGTTCCTCTTCGTGAGGGCATAATTCCTGCTCATCGGGCAAGCAATCAAAAAAAATACCAACGGACGATAGGCTTGTAGCTTCTTCCCTCAACCTTTGGTAAAGTGCCCCGCCAATCCCACCGCTAATGCGATGTTGTCGGGTTGCGATATAATCGAGGAAGACAAAATTGTGGTCATGAAAATAAGAGGCAATGGCTACACCAAGCACTTGCTTGTTTCGGTCTTCAGCAACTAAAACCAAATAGTGAAAATCCTTAACCTGTGGTGTATCCCCAATAGACAAAAGCAGCTCATCGGCCTCCTGCTCATTCATATAGGGGAATTGTGATAGGAGGATTACTTTACCTTGTTGTAAGGCAGTTACATTGACTTGGTTTTTGTGATCATGGATTCGCCTGATCGAATGAAGTCCCATTTTTTAAACTTTGCTAAAGCAATTTTACGGCTTCCACAACCTCCTTAGTCACATTATAAAATTCCTTGTGCATATTGAAAGGTGGTTCACCGTTATGCTCTTTTATTTTATAGCTACCATCCTCTTGCATGGTGTAAGAATTTACGTTGTCTTTTAAATTATAGCGCAACACATTAATGGCTTGTTTGCGTAAGATCTCTTGTTCTAGTAGAAATAAGGATTCAATTCTTCTATCAAAACTGCGCACCATGGCATCCGCACTCCCAATGTATATTTTCGGATTGCCCCCATTATGAAAATAGTAAATTCTCGAATGCTCTAAAAACTCTCCGATAACGGAGATCACCTCTATGTTCTCGCTAACGCCCTTCCTGCCTGGCCGAACACTGCAAATGCCGCGTACTATTAGTTTGATGACTACTCCTGCCTGAGAAGCTTCATAAAGGGCATCAATAAGTTCTTTATCTTGTATGGAATTAAGTTTAATAACAATTCCGGAGGGCAAACCATTGAGGGTATTTTCTATCTCTTTGCGAACCAACTTACAGAGTTCATTACGCATATCGATTGGAGATGTAATCAGGTTGATGTAAGATGAAGGGTGCGAATGCCCCGTAATAACATTGAAGAATTCGGACACATCGTGAGCATACGTTTCATTTGTGCTCAGAAGCCCGATGTCTGTATAATAGCGGGAAGTCGTTTCGTTATAATTTCCGCTCGACAGATGCACGTAGCGGTAAACCCGATCAGGTTCATTTCTTACAATAAGCAATAGTTTGGTGTGCGTTTTTAAACTGCTCACCCCATAGATCACAAAACATCCTGCTTTCTGTAGCCGCTGCGCTTCACGTAGATTGTTCTCTTCATCAAAGCGCGCCTTCACTTCAAACAGAACCGAAACGTGTTTGCCATTTTCGGCTGCTTTTAGCAACGCAGCACTGATGCGCGACTCCTTGGCAAGTCGATAAATGGTTATTTTAATAGACAAAACATAAGGATCTTCAGCCGCTTTCTCCAACAATTCAAGCAAAGGCTCCATCGAATTATAAGGATGCTGTAAGAGAATGTCCCGCTCTTTTAACACTTCGAAAAGATCACGCGTACCTTGTTCTGGAAAAGAAATTGGCTTCACCGGAGGTTGTGGTTGGAATCGCTTACTTTTAAATTCAGAGTGGTTAGCAATTTGGTTAAGTCCGGTGAAATCAATCAAAGCGCCTTTAGGAATCACAAAAATATTTTGATCGTCAAGATCCCATTGGATTTTCAGTAAACGCATCATCCATGGATTGGGGTTGTCTTCAATATCCAATCGCACCACTCTGCCCGTCCTGCGCGTTTGAAGCTTTCGCTTCAGCTCTTCCAGGAAATTAGTTTCAATATCTTCACTTTCTTCTAAGGTAAAATCTCCATTGCGGCTGATGCGAAAGAGACTCACATTGACGATTTCGATATTTCGAAAAAGGTGATGAATATTATTTCGGATAATGTCTTCTATTGCTATGAACGAAATGGAATTGTTGCTGTTAAGAATTTCGTAAAACCGAGGAATATTACTGGGAACCTGGATAAATGAAGCCCGCAGTTGATTTTGATTGTCGTGAGGGGCTCTCGTGACCACACCAAAAAGCAACCGATTATTTTTTAGTGCCGGGAAGGTATGGTAGTTGTCAAACATCATGGGCGTAAGCATCGGGTAAATGGTACGCTGAAAATAAGCATCTACCCTAGCTTTGTCGTCCGGACTCATAAAAGAATAATCGGCAATCCTAAAGTTATTCTTCTCAAAAAGAGGACTTAAATTTTTAATGAAATATTCGCATTGATCGCCAATGAATTTATGGATATCACTCATCAGGTATTCCCGAAATGGCTCTTCCCGCAGGCCGCTGTAATCATACCGCTCTTTTTTAAAATCGAGATAATTGTAAAGACTACCTAACCGAATGGTACAGAACTCATCTAGGTTAGAGGCCGTTATTGAAAGGAATTTTAGCCTATCAAAAATACTCCTATCTACGTGTTTGGCCTGATCCAACACCCTATTGTTGAATTGCATCCAACTTAAATCACGACTGATATAATTGCTCGTCTGGATTTGTTTCTCTATTAAATCCAATTCTTGATTTTGCACTACTTCACTTTCCATATCAGATTTCAAGATTGTAAATCCAAAGAATCAAAGGGCTAACACGTTGCCTTTTAGAAACATTGAATTTTAAAATTATTTAAATATCCACCTTCGCGTACTTCGCATTCTTTTCGATAAACTCCCTTCGCGGTGCAACCTCATCGCCCATCAACATGGAGAACAAATGATCAGCTTCTGCCGCGGATTCAATGTTCACTTGTTTCAAGGTCCGCTTTACAGGATCCATCGTAGTCGTCCAAAGTTGCTCGGGATTCATTTCGCCTAATCCTTTATAACGTTGCACGCCAACATTTTCTTCCTTTCCATCTTTAGCCAATTCTTTAACCAGCTTTTCGCGCTCCTCTTCGTTCCAACAATATCGTTCCTCTTTTCCTTTTTTTATTAAATAAAGGGGTGGCAAAGCAATATAAATGTATCCTTGCTCTATCAAATCACGCATGTACCGAAAGAAGAAAGTCAAAATTAGTGTGCGGATATGACTTCCGTCAACGTCTGCATCCGTCATAATGATTATTTTATGATACCTTAACTTGGCAATATTCAAGGCCTTGCTGTCGTCAGCAGTGCCGAAAGAAACGCCCAGTGCCGTGATCATATTCTTGATCTCCTCGTTCCCGTATATTTTGTGTTCCTGGGCTTTTTCCACATTAAGAATTTTTCCGCGCAGGGGAAGAATAGCTTGAAAATTACGATCCCTGCCTTGCTTAGCAGATCCACCCGCTGAATCACCCTCTACCAAATACAGCTCGCAAATGGAAGGGTCCGAACTGGAGCAATCGGCCAGCTTTCCCGGAAGACCAGTGCCCGACAACACATTTTTGCGTTGCACCATCTCGCGTGCCTTTTTTGCCGCGATACGGGCTTGTGCCGCCAAAATCACCTTGCTGATAATCAGTTTTGCTTCCTTTGGATTCTCTTCCAGATAATTCTGGAGCATCTCCCCCACGGTAACGTCCACAATGCCCATGGCTTCGGAATTGCCAAGTTTGGTTTTGGTTTGCCCTTCAAATTGAGGTTCGGCCACCTTGATTGAAATCACTGCGGTCAATCCTTCACGGAAATCATCGCCATTTATCTCCACTTTTGCTTTTTCTAATAGCCCCGATTTTTCCGCATAACTTTTTAAGGTTCGGGTGAGCGCCCGCCTAAATCCGGCTACGTGTGTTCCGCCTTCATGCGTATTGATGTTATTTACATAGGAAACCAAATTCTCGCTGTACGAAGTATTATAACCGAGCGCTACTTGCACTGGAATTTCAGTTTTGTTGTTTTCAATAAAGATCGGACTAGCAATCAATTTTTCACGCGTAGAATCCAAGTATTCAACAAATTCGCGCAAGCCCACTTCAGAAAAGAAGGTGTCTGATTTCGGTATCTCTGATTCATCTTTTTCCCGCAGATCCTTTAGGTTTAGCCGAATGCCTGGGTTCAAAAATGACAATTCACGCAACCGACTTGAAATCGTCTCGTATTTATAGTCCAATGAAAGCGTAAATATTTCAGGATCAGGTTGAAAATGAATGGTTGTTCCCATTCGTTGACTTTCGCCTGTAACCTTAACTGGGTATTGTGGAATTCCACGATGGTATTCTTGTTCAAAGACTTTTCCTTCTCTGTAAACAGTGGCTTTTAGCATAGACGACAGGGCATTAACACAGGACACGCCAACGCCATGCAAACCACCTGAAACTTTGTAAGTGTCCTTGTCAAATTTTCCGCCAGCATGAAGCACTGTCATCACCACCTCAAGGGCTGATTTCTTTTCCTTTTCCATCATATCGGTGGGAATGCCACGACCGTTGTCCTCTACCGTAATGGAATTATCCGGGTTGATTGAAACATGTATTTCATCGCAATAACCAGCCATGGCCTCATCAATGCTATTATCAACTACTTCCCACACGAGATGATGAAGGCCTTTTACGCCCGTATCACCAATGTACATGGAAGGCCTTTTACGGACGGCTTCCAGGCCTTCTAAAACTTGAATATTACTGGCTGAATAGTTTGTTTCCTTGTTTGCTTTTCCTTCGTTCATTTTGGGGTTATTATAACTTTCAAAAATAAGGTTTTCACACGCGTTTTCCGCATTTTTTATTCATTTTTGTTGAGATTTAACAATAATAAAAATGAAGGCCCGATCCTGACACCATGACTATACAAAATGAATCCAAAGAAGTATTTCTCGGGGTCAAATTCAGTCAAAAGATTACTGTTAAACCTGAGGACATTGATGAATTAAATCATGTGAACAATGTGGTCTATTTGCAGTGGGTTCAGACAGTGGCTGCCGCACACTGGAGATCAAAAGGAGAAGAAATTACATCAAACTATTTTTGGGTTGCCTTGCGTCATGAGATTGATTACCTAAGTCCTGCCTATCTCGGCAATGAAATAACGGCCTACACGTGGGTAAGTCGAATGGAAGGAGTTAAATCAATTCGGCAGGTCGAGTTTTATTTAGCTGAAAAGTGTATCGCCAAAGCGGTAACCCATTGGTGTCTATTAGAGGCAACAACACTAAAACCCAAGCGAATTGGGCAAGACATCAAAACCCTATTTGATACATAAGCAGCAGTTCGCTTAAGTCGGCTTGTATTGCTTCTGATAGAAAGCAAAAAAGCACAGGCTTAATTGAAAAATTGCCGTGGCAGTGATGGTAAAAATTAGCAACATAGCTCCATCTTGTTTAAGTTGAATATAAAGTTAAAGTAAAATACTTTAATTATCCTAATTATCAGTAAGTTAAATGTGTTTACCTATGGATATAAAAGAGGCACTATTAAAGGAACACACAAAGGATCAATGCGTTGTCATTGTAAACCATATAGGTAAAAATACTGATCGTTTTTCTCAGCTTGTTGCTGTTTTCCTAAGGGGGCCCTATCGCCTAACCCAGCGAGCGGCCTGGCCTTTAAGCGTCTGTTGCGAAAAGGAACCTCATCTAATACGTCCTCATTTGAATAAAATTTTGAATAAACTTGGCCAGGCTGACCTACAAGTAGCTGTAAAGCGAAATGTTGTTCGGCTTCTTCAATTCATACCTATCCCCAAGCACCTGCAAGGCAAGACGGTGGATATTTGCTTTCAATTTCTTCAAAATAACATGGAGCCAATTGCAGTACGCGTATTCGCCATGACCGTTTTGGCTAACTTGGCTAAAGCGCTACCCGAACTAAAAAATGACTTGATCCCTTTAGTCGAAGATCACCTCCCCTACGCGAGCACAGGCTTCACTTCTCGCGGAAGAAAGGTTTTGAAGGAATTAAAAACATAATTTGTGTGAGGGGACAGGAAAAGTAAGAAATCGTATACCGAAGGCAGACTCAATGATCAATCATTAAGTAAACTCATCGTACGTTCTGCTCCAATGGTGCAAAAAGAAAAAATCATTTCAGCCGCTTTATCTATCAAAGTAGGCAGTTCGGCTATTTCTTCCTTCGAGAAATTGCTTAAAACAAAATCAACCTGTTGACCTTTGGAGAAATTGTCTCCAATACCAAAACGCAATCGGGAATAGTCCTGACCACCTAAAACAAGTTCAATATTTTTTAATCCGTTGTGGCCAGCCGCACTACCTTTGGTGCGCATACGCAAACTACCAAAAGGCAGGGCGAGATCATCAACGATGATAAGTAAATTTTCTTTTGGGATTTTCAAATCTTGAAGCCAATACGCAACTGCTTTGCCACTCAAGTTCATGAAGGTATTTGGTTTGATCAAATGCAGTTGACGGCCTTTATATTTGAATAAAGCCTTGTCAGCCAGACGATGCGTTTCAAACTTTAGTTTATGGTTGTCGGCTATCCGATCGAGGGTAAGAAAACCAATATTATGCCTGGTGAGTTCATACTCAGGTCCAATATTTCCCAAACCAACAATAAGATATTTCACAACCACGAATAAACAAAAAATCCCGCCCAATCCCGACAACTATGCGGATTGGAAACGGGACTTTTTATTTGTTTAAAACTATTATTTCTTGCCTTTTTCTTCTTTCTTAGGGGCATCACCTTTTTTTGCATCCGCTGCAGGGGCTGCGCCAGCCGCAGGAGCAGCAGTGCCTGCTGCGGGAGCAGCAGCACCTTCCGCAGTAGTGGCGGCAGCAGCGGCTGTTTCTTCTTCAGCCAGCTTCGCAGCACGCGGCACTTCCACGGCTGCAATGGCTGCTGCTTTGGGATCTAAGAACTCTAGGTTAGCAATTTTAACATCCGCTACTTTTATGGCATGATGAAAATCCAATTCAGAGCAATCGATGTCAATATGGTCAGGCATGTCCTTTGGCAAAGCAAATACCTTCAAGGCAGCCCGTTTTCTTACTAACAAACCACCTTTGGCAACGCCAGGTGCTAGGCCAACTAGCCGAGTAGGGATTTGCATTTTGATTTTCCTGTCATCGCTGATACGCAAAAAATCGACATGAAGAATAATCTCACTTACCGGGTGAAACTGTACTTCCTGCATTATTGCCTGGCATTCTTCACCTTCAATGTTCAGATGAACAAAATGCGCTTCGTTGGTATAAACCAATTCACGGAATAGAATCACCGGAGAATAAAAATGCACTTGGCTGTCTCCTCCATACAATACACACGGCACATGACCTTCTTCCCTTACTTTTTGGGCGTCATTCTTGCCGAGATTTGCTCTTCGATACCCTATAATCTCAACAGTTTTCATAATAGTTAATTGTTAATTGTTAATTGAAAAATTTTATAGTCTAATAAATAATGAACTAATGGATTCGTGATCGTGTATCTTTCGGATCGCCTTCGCAAAGAGATCAGACACAGTTAACACTTTTATTTTAGAAGAAAATCCTTTCAATGGAATTGTATCAGTTACAGCCATCTCCATTAAATCCGAGTTTTCGATATTCTCGTAAGCTTTTCCAGAAAGAACAGGGTGTGTGCAGACTGCCCGAACTGAATTTGCTCCCTTTTCTTTTAATAAGGTGGCTGCTTTACAAATAGTCCCTGCGGTATCAACCAGGTCGTCAACTAAAACAACATCCTTTCCTTCCACTTCCCCAATCAGACGCATGCTATCCACCTTATTGGCTTCTTTCCGATGCTTATCGCACACTGCTAAGTCCGCATCAAAAAATTTCGCAAAACTCCGGGCTCTTTTAATTCCACCAACATCTGGCGAGGCAAACATGATATTTTTTAGTCCCAAGGATTTCAGGTAAGGCACAAAAATGTAGTTACCATCCAAGTGATCCATGGGGATGTCGAAAAATCCTTGAATTTGATCGGCATGAAGGTCGCATGTCATAATGCGGTCAGCACCAGCAGCAGAAATCAAATTTGCTACCAATTTAGCCGCAATGGCCACTCTGGGTTTGTCCTTTCGATCTTGACGGGCATACCCAAAATAGGGAATAATAACGTTCACATTCTCTGCACTAGCCCTTCGCGCTGCATCGATCATGAGCATGAGTTCCATAAAATTATCTGCCGGGGCAAAAGTAGATTGCACCAAAAAGACATCATGCCCGCGCACAGATTCAGAAATATAGGGCGACATTTCACCATCGCTAAAGTGCTGATAATTGACTTTGCCCAAGGGTTCACCATAGGCGTCAGCAATTTTTTCTGCTAAATAAGTTGTTGCGCTTCCTGAAAATATTTTAACCGCCATTTCTAAACAAAAACCCACACCTATTATCGAAGTGGGGTTTAATGGTTGTCCTACTAGGATTCGAACCTAGAAAAGCAGAATCAAAATCTGCTGTGTTACCATTACACCATAGGACAATAACCTTCCAAAATCAGAATTTTGGAGCGCAAAGGTAGGATTATTTTTGGATTAGAAAATGCCCTCTGCAGCATTATTTGCACAAGAATAAAAAATAATTTTGAGTTGAAATATACTCCAACATTCTTAAGGCTTATTGGGTAAGTTCACCAACTATAGATTTGCCCATTTTTATCTTAGTTTCAATAGACCCATTTTCACCAAGCATTACCATTAGTTTGGTCAACGCAGCCTCTGTAGTCATGTCGCCACCGCTAATAACTCCAATTTCTTGAAGCGTCCTACTTGTTTCGTAGCGCCCTTGCAGCACCATGCCACCCGGGCATTGCGATATATTAAGCACAATAATGCCATTCAGGATTGTTTCTTTTAATAGATCCATAAGCCACTTTGTAGTTGGGGCATTTCCAGATCCATAGGTCTCCATAACCACCGCCTTTAGCCCATCGCTCAACAACACGCCTCGAACTATCGATTCCGTAATTCCGGGGAATAATTTTAAAATAGAAATAGATGGATCGATCTTGTCGAGCAATCGCAAAGATTCGGTTGCTGAAGGCTTATAAATAGCCGATTCATTATATTCAATTTTTACTCCTGCTTTAGCCAACGGAGGATAATTTTCGGATTGGAACGCATCGAAGTGCATACTTTCAGTTTTCCGACTGCGGTTACCGCGCAGCAATTCATTTCCAAAATAAATACATACTTCGGGCACCATTGCTTTGCCTTCTCTTTTTGCCGCGGCTATTTCTAAAGAAGTAATTAAATTTTCTCGGGCATCAGATCGAGTCTCACTAATGGGCAATTGTGCACCGGTCAAAATAATTGGTTTCGTAAGCCCCTGAAGCATAAAACTCAAGGCCGAAGCAGTAAATGCCATGGTGTCCGTGCCGTGCAATACCACAAAACCATCGTGCTCCTTGTAATTTTCGAAAATGATTCGTGCAATAGTTTGCCAATGCTCCGGCTGAATATTGGAAGAATCGATCGGGTTATTAAAGGAAATAACGGTAAGTTCTAAATACAAATTGCGTAGCGTTGGCAAGTGTTCTAGAATCAAAGCAAAATCGAACGGTACCAACACGCCATTTGAATCATGAGCCATCCCAAAGGTACCGCCAGTATAGATGATCATAACTTTCGATTGTGACTTAATCGGACTGGCAGTATTGATCTGGATTTGTTTGAAATTCATTCTTATTCAATTCAAAACTCAAAAGTACATATTCAAAAATTCAATGCCGTTCATTAAAAAATACTTTCATTGCATTGGCAGTCGTGGCCTTCTGCAATTCCGCCAAAGGCATTTTTTTAAATTCAGAAACTTTCTGAGCAATTAAAGGGATATGGCTCGGTTCGTTGCGTTTGCCACGATGCGGCACAGGTGCCAGGAATGGGCTATCGGTTTCCAAAACAATTCGGTCCAGGTCAAGGTCTGGAATTACTTTGTCCAATCCACCATTTTTGAAAGTTGCCACACCACCGAGTCCCAGATAAAAATTCATTTCCACAATTTTTTTGGCTTGATCGGCATCACCCGAAAAGCAATGAAAAATTCCCGTTAGCGTTCCGTCAGCAAAAGGTTTGAGTAATTCAATCGTCTCGTCTATCGATTCACGACAATGGATTACTAACGGTAAATGAAATTTCTTTGCCCATTGAACCTGGATTTTAAACGCCTCTTGCTGCTCATTCCAAAATGACTTGTCCCAGTGCAAATCGGTACCCATCTCGCCTACCGCGGCAAACTTTCTTTTGTTAAGCCAGTTCTCCACAAGGTAAAGCTCTTTTTCAAAACCCTTTTTAACAGAGCATGGATGAAGTCCCATCATAGAACAATATTTAGTTGGAGCCTTTGCCTCAATCTCCATCATTGAGTCGAAAGAGGTATGATCAATGTTGGGCATGTAAATCTTTCCAACGTTGGCTTCGTCACAGCGAACCAGCATATCGGCAAGATCCGGTTTAAATTCCTCCGAATAAATGTGCGCGTGGGTGTCGATCCAATACTGAGGTGTCATGGTGGTCAAAATCAAAAGATATAGCGTGCAAAGATGATCATTCCAACGATTACCGAAATGAGGGCAATAAATAAAACTGCTGCAGTTGAAATGTCTTTTACTTTGCCTGCTAGAGGATGCTTTTCCTCTGTAACTAAATTGGTGAGGTTTTCAATTGCGGTATTGATCAATTCAAAACCAACAACTAATCCCATCAATAGTAAGATAACAATCCATTCCAAAAGGCTAATGGCAAAATAAAATCCCAAAGCGATTACAATCACTGAGGCAACTAAATGAATTTTTAAATTGCGTTCTTCATTCAACGCGACCCAAAAGCCCTTTAAGGCATGACCAAAGAAAAATAAAAAACTCATTCTAATAATTCTTTTACCGCTTTAACCAGCAAGGCATTGTTGTACGACTCGGAGAATCCTAAGTAAGTCGAAGCCAACGCAATATCCTTATTCAAATCGATCTTCTTCAAAGTTGTTTTGTAGGCTATTTTATTTTTATTCAGCCGCTTTGCAAGATACAATTGTTCGGTCTGACCCGGTGTAGGTATGAAAATCGCTTTTTTACTAAGTTTTGCTAAATCCATAATTGTACTGTATCCCGAGCGGCAAAGAATAATTTCTGATTCAGCGATAACCTGATTTAATTCCTTACTGTTTAAATGATTCTCCTGGGCAACATTATCTCCAACATCAACTGTTGACTCATTCCCAGGAAGCCCGCGAACCAGCATGGCTTTGAAAGCCGTGGCCATCAGTTTTTTTATCATTTCCTTTTCAAACAGGGTTCGGCTTGGTTCAGGCCCAGAAAGTAAAACAAGAATGTCGTATTTTTTTTTTACTAATTTAACCTCCTTAAAGCGAGAAAGCATTCCGATAAAAGTGAGCGACAGCCCTTTCGCTTCTGTCAATTTTCCTGTGATTCGATTCGATAATTCATCAGGCACCCAACACTGATCAAAATTTCTAATTAGCTTATGAATAAAATAATTAACGATAGGCTCCATCCATTTTAGCAAGGTTGGCAAAAGGATATTGACTTGATGGGTGATCAATATTGAAGGGACAATTGCCGACCAACAACCATAGCGGTTATCCGAAATCAAAATGTCAATTCTATCTTCTTCTACTATCTTTTTGATTTGTTCATGCTCCTCTTTTATTCGACCCCAGAATTTAGAAACCTGAAAACCCAAACTGACGGCCAGCGGAATCACCTTTGCGTAGTGCACGTTATATGAAACTATTTCATGAAATCTTGAGTCGGGAAATTCTTGTTTCAATAAAACCAACGCATTTCCGCTGGTGGCAATTTGCACCTCACAACCCTGACTTAAAAATTCTTTAATAACAGGGATGCAGCGCGTGGCATGACCAAGCCCCCAATCCAAAGGAGTAACCAATATTCTTTTATTTTTAGTAGGTCTCAATTTTCAGGATCTATCACCATTTTGCAGCCACAAGAAGGCTGCCTTAAATATCCAACAAAGTCTTAAATACAAAACCTTGTGAAGTAAAATGTTCCAAGAATTTTGGAAGCACAAATCTTAGGTTTTTTTCGGCTTTAAGGCTATCGTGAAAAACGATTATCGAACCAGGGCGTGTTGCCTTGATAGCGCCCTGAAAGCAATTGGCTCCTGAAATACCTTTGGAGTAGTCATGCGTCAGTACATCCCACATTACAATTTGGTATTCATTTTTCAGTGCTTTTATTTGGGAACTTGTAATTCTACCATAAGGCGGACGAAACAAATTGTTGCTTTGGAAATTATGATTTTCAATTTGTGACTTACAGTTTTCTATGTTCGCTAAATAATGTGGTGTTGAAGTGCTCCAGCCTTTCAAATGATTAAAGGTATGGTTGCCAATAGCATGACCGTTTTCTCCTATCTTTTTCAAAATTTCAGGGTATTTTTTCACATTGTCACCAATACAGAAAAAAGTGGCCTTAGCGTCTTGCAACTTTAATTGCTCAAGCACAAATTCAGTTGGGCCTGGCACTGGACCATCATCAAATGTTAGGAATATCTCCTTCCGATCGGTGGCCACACGCCAAAGCAAGGAGGGATAAAATTTAGGTAGAAAAAAAGGCGTGCGAAAAAGATTCAAAATTCAGGACTTAAAATTCAAAATTATAGATTCTATTTTGAATAGCGAATATTAAATCTTTATTCTACCCGGCACGAAAGCAGCGTGATGTCATCCCTATAGGGATTACGACCTTTGAATCCATCGAGATTGATAATAATGTCGCTGTGTATTGTTTTCAAATCCTTCTTGTAATTATGTTTAAGATAATCTAAGAGGGTCTGAATCCCAAACTCCTCATTGTTCTCATTTATCGTTTCCGTAAGCCCATCAGTATAAGCGAAAAGTGTGAAGTTGTCAAGGTCAGTGATAAAACCCTCATTGATAAAAGGCAATGGATGCATAGCGCCTAAAACCGTAGAACCTTCTTCTAACAAACGAATACCCGACTGATCGCAAAGCGCAGGTGGGTTGTGACCCGAATTCACATAGACCATCGTTTTCAATTCCAGATCATAAATGGCACCAAAAAAAGTAATGAACTTCTCTCCTTTCGCACTGTCCAAGACTTGATAATTGAGCGCTTCAATGATCTCCGTAAGGTTTGAGGTTTGCCTTAACAACGTATGCAGTGACGCTTGAAAATTACTCATCATTAAAGCTGCTGGGATACCTTTGCCACTCACATCTGCTACACAGATTAAAAACTGATTTCCGTTAATGGGAATAAAATCATAATAATCACCACCAATCCGGTCGTGCGGTAAATAACTTGCCTCCACTTTTAACCTATCCGTATTGGGTAACTTTTCAGGAAACAAAAACCGCTGCACATCACTTGCAATTTCAAGTTCTTTGCGAAAGGCCTCTTGCTCCAACTGTTGCCTCACCAATTTCTTATTTTCAATGGCCACTACAATAATATTACTTAAGGCTTGAATAAACCGGATATTATCTTCACTGTGATTAGCCTCTTCCGCCCCTCCAACAAAAATCAAGGCAAGTGTTTCTGACTTATGGGCAACCGGTATGACAATATCAAATTCCTCAAATTCACAGTCTTCAAATTCCTTCAACTGATGAACGTTCTTAATCATCTTCATTCGATCATCGAGCTTGGTTTTTTGATAATTTTTAAGAGCCCCAAAACTGACTTTACATGACCAAACTTTATCATATACAAAAAGGGCGAGCTTCTTAATCTGCAGATTGGAACGGAGCGTAAAATTAAAAATCTTGTAAAGCGAATCCTCAGGCAAATTGCTGTTTATCGCTTGGGTGATTTCCAGCAGTGCACTTAACTCAAGCTCCTTCCGTTCAATTTGTTTTTTGTAATCAATTCCGCTTCCAATTTTCATTGATCAAAAATATTAATTCTTTCCAAAGGTCATGTTTATAAACCTTAAAGTTATATCGCAGTGGGAGTTTATCCTATCTAAACTCTGGTATAGATGGAATATTGTATCGGGACAATCATGCCAGACTTCAGTTCCGTAACTCAAAAGCCTCTTCGTCCCTTCCATTTATAACTGAACCAAGGAGAAAAAAGTCCAACTATCAAAACGTAAAAAGGATAAAGAAATTGCAACCCCATGAAAGGAAGGATTCGAAATTTAATGTTCAGAAAACGGATTACAGGCAACAGAAAAAATATATCAGCGCCTATTTTAAGGAAAACCACTAGGATAGCCAGGCTGTAATTTCCAGCTAAAAAGTAAATCCACGTTAGTATCCAAGAAGCCTGGACGAGAAAGATGAAAACCGCTAAAAGTTTAGCCCAACCCAATGGGTTTGATTTCCATTTGCCGGCCCATCGAATTCTTTGATGCAGGAAATCTTCCACCGAGGGTTGAGGTTTAGTAACAACCACTGAATCATCACTGGTTAGTAACCGAACCGTGTCTGGATATTTTGATAAAATTTTACGCATCAAAAATTCATCGTCCCCGGAAGCTATGTGTTCGTTACCTTCGTACCCGTTTAGTACCATAAATTTATCCTTTCGAAAAGATAAGTTAGCGCCATTACACATCAATGGTCTGCTCCATCCAAAGGCCGCTACTCCAGTTCCTATCACACTGGCAAACTCCATGGCTTGCCATCGAGCAAAATAGCTAGGGCTCTTTCCAATAGCGACTATTCCCACAACCATATTTACTTCAGGTGCTTGAAAAACGAAGTTAATACTCGCTAACCAGTTCGGTGGCAAAAAACAATCAGCGTCCGTTGTCGCAATAATTTCACCTTTGGCCTTACGAATTCCACTTGTTAAGGCGGCCTTCTTCCCAAACTCATTTTCTCCAAGAGAAACAAGGGTCAAGTTTTTGAAATTTTTTTTTAAGACTTCAAGCACGACCACAGAATGATCGGTAGAATGATCATCCACTAAAATGATTTCAAAAGACAAACGATCATAATCCAATCCAGAAAGACTGGTCAACAAAGGGGTTAGACTATCTTCTTCATTGCGAAATGGAATAATAATTGAAATAAAGAGGGTTTCGTTTTTATGGCGCGTTTTCTCTTGCAGCCGGAAAGCTTTTTCCCAGCCCCATCGAAGAAAGAGCAGGAGCACAAAATATAATCCGAAGAGAAGCAAAAAATAAAAAGTCATTACCGCTTATTGCGTAAGTTTGGGCTGTGGGCAAAGTTGAGAAAAAACCTGTTAGTGAGAAGATTATTTTGGGTCTCGACCCGGGCACGAACATCATGGGTTATGGTATTTTGATCATTCAGGGTAGCAAGATGAGTGTAATCCAATTTGGCGTAATTAATATGGGGAAATATGGAGATCATGCCTTGAAGCTAAAGAAAATATTTGAACGTGTGCTGGCTTTAGTAGACGAATATAAACCGGATGAAGTAGCACTGGAAGCTCCTTTTTTTGGCAAGAATGTGCAGTCTATGCTTAAGCTGGGCCGCGCCCAAGGCGTGGCCATGTCAGCGGCACTCTATCGCGAAGTACCCATCACGGAATACTCACCAAAAAAAGTAAAGCAGTCCGTCACTGGCAATGGAAATGCCAGCAAAGAGCAAGTAGCCAAAATGTTGATGCAAATTTTTTCGATCAAAGAATTGCCCAAACTTCTAGATGCTACCGATGCCCTGGCGGTAGCCGTGTGCCATCATTATCAAAAGGGTGCCGTGAAAAACAAATCCTCTTCCTGGGGCGCATTTTTGAAGGAAAATCCGGGTAGGGTTCGATGATCAAATTATTTTAGAATAGTTACAGAACTTTTGTATTTTTCAATACAACCACCGGTAACTAACATGAAATAAATTCCAGGATCCAAATCGCCACCGTCCCAATCATTCATGTATCCAATCTCGTGAAATACTTTTTTACCCCATCGATTAAAAACTTCAATGTTTAGCTGCCCCAAAAATTGATCTGGGATTTTATAAAAATCATTTTTTCCATCTCCGTTAGGCGTAATTACGTTGGGCAATTTTGAATAATCTAATAGCTCATTTTTCACCACATGAAGCGTGTCCGAAGCTTGCCCGCAATAGTTCTTCACGGTTAGCCAATAGGTGCCAAAATCATTGACCTTAAATGTGGACCATTTAGATCCGTCTTGCCATAAGAAAGTAAGACCTGTGGTATCTGAAAACGGCTTTAAGGGCATAGGTTGAAGTTGACATAGTTTTTGATCTACACCCAACGAGAATGCCGTTGGGGGTTCAGAAAAAGTAAGCCTCACGCTATCTTTAACTGTTCCACAGTCCCCGGACACCCTGATTACATATTCTCCTGAGGTAGCCACCACGATAGAAGGACTAGTCATTCCATTGTTCCATAAATAGGTTAGAGTAGGATCAGATAATCCCGTGGATAGGGTGGCCGAAGTTTGATTGCATAAAATTTGATCAGCGCCTAAGTCAAGATTTATCTTGCTCCCCGATATTTTAATCACCTCAATTTGGTGGGAAACCTGAGTGGCTGGGTTAGGTGAAACAGCCCAGTTAGGAATACTGTTGTTATTCCTTGAGAACAAACTGCAGGAGTTTGCATTTTGATAAGTGTAATTGACATCAAAAGAATTGCTAGCGCCAGCACTAGTCGCTGCAAATACCCCAAAATAAGGTTGGCTGATTTTTGATAGATTTAGGCCCGTTATTTGACTCGGTAAGTTCTTGACTTCATAAATTTGAATCCCCTCGGGATTACCTTGAATATTCGAAACGGTAACTTTATCTGCTCCATCAGTCATTGAAATGTTTGTGCCCGTCCAACCTGAAGGGGGATAAAGAAATGTGCTGGAATTTCCAATCGGGGCACCTGAAAAAACGCGCTGTGGGTTTCCTTGTGTTTGTCCATTGAATCCGTTAGGCGACTTATCAAATACGGTATTGCCGCTTGTTTCATCAAATGGCCAATAACCTATTAACCCGGTTTCGTTGCCCTTCAACTTTTTACACATGTCCTGTCGTACTTCGTCTTGCGTGAGAGAACGATTCCACAACTTAACTTCATCTAAAGTACCCTTAAAGTGATAGGCAGATCCATTTGACAAAAAATATCCGATTTTAGGCGTATCCCCAGTGAAACTTGATGCAATCGTTAAACTTGACCCCCCACTTGGGTTTCCACCAATATTCACGCCATTAATATAAAGATTAATATTAGATGGGGAAGTCATTACAGCACAAACGTTTATCCATCGGCTAGTAACATTTTGAATCGAAGCAATCTTCCCTTGACGAAATGCAGGATTATTTCCACCCGTGCCATCTCCAAATTCGCACTCAAGAACATTTGGACTTATAACAAACCAAAAACCTCTGTATAATGGGTTATTATCATTCGTCACAAAAATAGGAGAACCCAAGCTAGTTGGGTCAAGAAAAACCCATGCTGAAACAGAAAAAGGAAAATTTAAATTATGGTACTCATCTCCAAGAACCACATAATCCTGAATACCATCAAATTTTAAAGCATGACCTGACCCAACACTGTCCGTTTGTGAATAGCTTGCCTTTGCTAACATTAGCAGACCAAAAAATAGAAATGTCCTCATGATTATCAAGATTTCAAATAGATTATGCCATTTTTGAGAAAATCAACGTTTCCCCAAACCTTGTTCCATTATATTTGTTTTTCATGTCAAAAATCTTAATAATTTCTCTCAGCAACCTAAAACAGGATGCCCGTGTAAAGAGGCAAATATATTTCTTAAAGGATAAATACCAATTAACAGTTGCTTGCTTTGATGCCTTGGAAGATTCTACTTTTAAGTTTGTTAAATTAAACCATCCAAATCTAACTCTTTCAATCAAAATATTGGCAGCAATACTACTGGTTCTTAGATTCTTTAGCCAAGCCTTTAAGTTACTGCATTCTTATCCTGAATTAAGGTCATTAAAATATGATTTTGATTTAATCATTGCCAACGATATTGAGTCGCTTCCCTTAGCATATAAATTAAAAGGAAAGGCCAAATTATTATTTGACGCCCATGAATATTTTCCAAGACAATTTGAAGATAAGTTTGCATGGCGTATTCTTTTTCAACCTTTTAATAAATATTTGTGCTCAAAGTACCTTTCTAAAGCCGATATTATTACAACAATAGGGGAAGGGATTGCCAAAGAATATGAAAAGCAATACCTCGTGAAACCCATTGTTATTAACAATGCTGCACCCTTTCAAAATATTGCCCCTAGCACAACGAGTGAGGGAATTATTCAAATGATTCATCACGGAATAGCAATACCTTCAAGAAGATTGGAACTAATGATTGCTATGATGGATCATTTAGATGAACGATTTCATCTAAATTTAATGGTCTTCACTCCACAAACAGGAAATCAAAAAACTCGCAAATATTTATTTTGGCTGAAAGAAATTTCAAAAAATAACAAAAGAATAAAATTTATCGAACCAGTAAAATCCGAAGAAGTGGTCGAAACTATTAACAAATTTGATATTGGAATAATTTTGGTGCCACCAATAAACTTCAATTACAAAAACGGATTAGGAAACAAATTCTTTGATTTCATTCAGGCTAGGTTAGCAATAGCAATTGGTCCTATACCTGAAATGGCTGCGTTTGTAGAACAATATAATTTAGGACTAGTATCGGAAGATTTTACGGCAAGAGCTCTTGCTGAAATATTAAGTAGTCTGACCTCTAAGGAAATAAACTCCTTTAAAGAGAACGCTGAAATAGCGGCTCGAGAAATAAATGCCGAAAAAAACAAGATTCTTTTAAATAAGATTGTAAAGCAACTATTATCTACTTAACGAATTATTACCTCGATGCAAAACAAAAATAAAATCCTAATTCTTGCTCCTCATACCGATGATGGTGAACTCGGTTGCGGAGGATCAATTTCCCGGTTCGTTGAAGAAGGAAAAGAAGTTCATTATGTCGCCTTCTCAATATGCACCCGTTCTTTACCTCCTCACCTAGCACCTGACACGCTTGCAAAGGAAGTTAAAGTCGCAACAAAAATCCTAGGAATCCCAGGTTCCAATCTTGTCCTTTTCGACTTCGATGTGAGAAGATTTAAGGAGTACCGGCAAGATATATTAGAAGAATTAATAAAACTTAAAACAAAAATTCAACCAGAGATAGTATTCCTTCCCATCTCCGAAGATATACATCAGGATCACCAAGTGATTGCCGAAGAAGGCTTAAGAGCATTCAAAAACATCTCAATTCTTGGATACGAATTACCTTGGAATAATCTTTCGTTCAACACACAATGTTTTATTAAATTGAATGAAGGGAATATTAAAAAGAAAATTGATGCCTTGAATGCTTATGACTCGCAAAAACACAGAAGCTATCTCAATGCGGATTTTATAAAATCCCTTGCTACCGTCAGGGGAGTACAGATAAATTCACCTTTCGCAGAAGCCTTCGAGATAATCAGATGGGTTATATAAATTATAAATATGAAAATTCGCATTAAAGATGTGATCAGCAAATTCCCCGAATGTGAATTTCATGGGAATGAATTAGAAACTATTGAAAATGCAACAGGCTTGCATGAAGCGCTTGGAAATAGCCTAAAAAATTCAATTAGTTGGATAAGTGATAAATTCACAGATTCAATTGAACCTGGTGGAATTAATTTGGGACTTCTCGTTTTATCAAAACTCAGTTACCAAAAAATCAGTTCTGCAAATTGCAATTTCTTAGTCAGCGAAAATCCTCGATCCACATTTGTAAAAATTTTATCGATTTACTTTAAAAAGAATTGGTCACAAAAAATTGAATCCTCTGCCATTATCCATCCCTCTGTTAAAATTGGATCCAATTGCTATATTGGCCACCACGTTGTTGTGGAGGAAAACTGCACTATCGGGAACAATAATGTGATTCTACACAACACCACAATTCTTGCTAATACTGTTATCGGAAACAATGTAATTATCGGCTGTAATAACACAATTGGAAACTACGGATTTGGTTACGATAAAGATTCAGACAATGACTATCAACTTATGCAACATTTGGGCAAAGTAGTTATAAAAGATAATGTTGAAATACATAACAATACCTGCATAGATAGGGGGGTCTTAAGTGATACTGAAATTCATGAAAATGTAAAAATCGACAATCTCGTACACATTGCTCATGGTGTTGTAGTCGAAAGAAATTCGCTTGTGATTGCCAATGCAATGATTGGAGGAAGTGCAAGAATTGGTGAAAACACTTGGATCGCCCCTTCCGTTTCAATAAAAAACCAAATTCACATTGCAAAAAACACCAACACAGGTATTGGTGCGGTCATTTTGAAAGATACTACAGAGAACAGTTTAATGATTGGTAATCCAGCCATAACAATGGATGAACACAAGAAATGGTCAGAAGCACGAAAGAGGTTTTTAAAGTAGAGGTAGCAGTTGAGAAAGATTCCCTTATTGCTGTTTGAATGATAGCTAATTGAAACAATTCCATTGTATGAACATCTATCCCAAATCCATATCTTTCTGACCTAGTGAATCCCCATACTGCCACAAAAAAGCACCTCATCCTCTTAACCAATCATTTTCCTTACGGAAAGGGAGAGTCATTTCTGGAAAACGAAATTAATTGGCTTGTTGATGGATTTGATCAGGTAGTCGTAATCACCAAAGAGATTGAGACAAAAGACTGTCGCTTTTCAGCTCCAAACTTTACTTCAATCCAGGTAAACCCGATAAGTACAAAAGGAGAAAAAATTGAATCTGTTTTTCTTTTCTTAAAGAATTTTTCGTTGGCTCTCTGGTGCCTCTATCAGGAAGTTTTAAACTTAAAGTCCATTCGTAAAAAAATCTCTATTCGGGTAATAAAAAAAGCGTTCCACGACCTATTCAAAGCGCTTGTTTTAGCTAAGCAAATTGAGAAAACAATTATTTCAAAACAACTTTCCGGAACAGTGTTGGTTTATTCGTATTGGTTTACCTCATCAGCACTCGCCACAATTTTTGTCGCTCCTAAAAGCATATCCGTCAAAAGGATAGCCCGAGCCCACGGCAGCGATCTTAATCCTACCTTGCATGCTGATCAATATCTAGCCTTCCGTAAAATAATTGCATCAAAGTTGGATAAGGTTTACTCCGTTTCTGATTTTGGTGCAAACATTCTAAATGAATTAATTGGCCAAAAGTTATCCGCCAAAATAGAGATAGCAAAGCTTGGTACTGTAATGCCAACAACTCTTCCCACCAGAATAAAAGATCAAGGTTTCCTTTTAGTGAGTTGCTCAAACCTAATTCCCTTAAAACGAATACATCTAATCATAGAGGCCTTGTCGCTACTTAATGATTTGCAAATCCATTGGATTCATTTTGGTGATGGGCCATTACAAGGCGAATTAGAAGAGTTGGCTTCGCAGCATTTAAATCATGATAAGTATGAATTTAGAGGTTACATAAAAAATGCAGATCTGATGAAATTCTATGAACAAAACTTCGTAGACCTCTTTATCAATACCAGTATGTCGGAAGGCCTTCCTGTTTCGCTCATGGAGGCACAATCCTTTGGGATTCCTTGCCTCGCCACCGATGTAGGTGGAAGTCGGGAAATAGTTTCTAAAGTTACCGGAAAGCTACTGTCCAAAGAAATCACACCGTTAGAAATTTCGAATTCCATTCGGGAATTATTGTTGTTATCGAGCGATCAAAAAGAAGTTCTCAGGAAAAATTGCATTTCTAATTGGCGAGAACACTTTAATGCCGAAACGAATTTCTCTAATTTTACCAATAAAATCTTAAATCCTTAACTCTTGAAATTAGATCCTCAAACACTTGAATACCTTAAAGGAAATAAATTTTCAAATAGCCTTGATGTTCCTTACTCCTATTACCAAGCCATTCCTGACCGAATAAAACTTTTAACCAATTTAACTAAACAAAAAAAAGTTCTTCATCTCGGTTGCCTGGATCACCTCCCTCTAATCGAGCAAAAAATTAAGGCTGGAAAATGGCTTCATAAAGAACTTACAGACCATACGGTAAAATGTTTAGGCGTAGACATTGATGAAGAAACAAACGAGTATGTGAAAAGCAAGTTTGGATTTCAAAATATTATCCTCAGAGACATCACAGGCGAACCTATTCCGGAAGTGCTGGCTGAATATTGGGACTATGCGATCTTAGGTGAATTACTGGAACACATCGACAATCCTGTGCATTACCTAAGAGAGATTAAAAAGAAATATGGAAAAGTCATTGACAAGCTAGTGATCACAGTTCCTAATGTCCTCACCATGCAAGTATTTGTACAGGCAAAAAAATCAAGGGAAAAAATAAACAGCGACCATCGTTACTGGTTCACACCCTATACCATCGCTAAAGTCATGCAACAAGCCGGAATCGAAATTGAGGAGGTATATTTCGCCAATCGAATCCAACTTTCTTTTCTCGGCCTGGTTCGAGCAAAATTAATTACTTTATTAGGTGGCACTCCCAAGTATGGATTTACCTATTCCTCTTCACTTGTGGCCATTGGGAAATTGAAATGACTTAGCGAAGGATTTTAGAAAGATCTATTGTCTTTAACTCGTTTCGGTAGACCCACACCAATACTAAAATTCCAATTAGTATGTACAAAGCGTGTGTTAGTAACGGATGCGCTACGCCCAGTAAAGGTTCAGAAACAACAATTAAAACCGCCATTGCGATAGGCGCGGCAATTAATTTAAAAACATTAAACGCTACAGTAAACTTCTTCTTAATACCGAAAAACAAGAAAACAATTTCTATTATATATCCCACCCATATTGCAATGATTACACCCATAATGCCATATTTTGGCAGCAAAACAATCATGGTCAATATTTTTATGGCCACCATGATGAAATAAAAGTAAGGGAGGGGTTTTGCATACTTCAAGGCACTATACGGCATGGCGACATAAAATCGCATGGAACGAAGTAAGTAAGTAACCGCAAGCATCGGTATCCAGGGAATAGCCGCCCGATAACCCGGCTTGGTAACAAACGCCTCGATCACTATCGGGAAAAAAAATATTGACAAAGTGACTAACAGGATAGCAACTGCGGTAAGGCCATGGTAATAGCGATTAATCTCTTGCGTGGTTTTTTTTTCAGGCTGCAAAGCAATGGCACCCAATACTTTCGGGTAAAAGGAACTATTGAAACCCGTGATCACCAACTCAATTACGGATAAACATTTTGCCGCAAAGTCATAAATTCCGACTTGCGCCATTGGCAAGTACGAAGTCATCAACACTCTGTCGTAATAATTGTTCACCCATTGAATCAACTGATAAATTAGTACGGTCTGGTTATAACCCAATATGCTTTTGATTAGAGGCCAATTAAAAGTAAATCCATATTGACGGTAATTAACACCTAAAACCCAAACACCTGAAATGGCCGAAGCAGCAAATCGTCCACCGATTGGGCCTATCAGGTTATCAGGAAAAATGATGAGTCCTCCAATGGTAAAAGCAGAGATTAATGAAAAGGATAGAATGTTATACCACAAAAAAGAACTGGCTTTTTCTTGGGTTTGGAGCAGGCTACTATTCACTTTAAAAACAGCTTGAAATATCCCAGTTGCTACTGCCATCATACCATAGGGATAAAACAAAATTTCTATCCCGGCAAATGCATGCTTAAAAACAATTTCAAAAATCCAACCTCCGGAGATAGCCAACAGGCTTCCTAAAAGAAGACTTGTAAGCAATATGAAAATGAACACTGAACTGATAAACGAACGCAGCTTTGCGTTATCATTTTTGAACTCGTGAAAATAATTATAGACGGAAGTATCAAAACTATAGGTGACGAATACCTGAACAAGCAATGAAAATCCTGTATAGATAGCCATTGTACCAAAAACATCGGGGGTGAGGTACTTGAGATAGAAGGGCAATAAAATGATAGCGCTGGCCATAGGCAGTGCGCCAGCAGCGGTATAAATAATTGAATTACGGATAAATTTTTTAGTGATCAAGATCCTGGGATAATGGTATTCAATTGATCAGTCATTTGCTTTGCTAATAAACGGTGGGTATGTTTTCTTGAATCATTTTTTATGGAATTCAGATCGCCTGATCCAAATTTTCGATACAAATCTAAAAGATAAGCCCGGATTTCAATTTTATCTGAGAATGAAAAGCACTCCCCTGCCCGGGTCTCCTTAATTACCTGAGCGGCATCGCCATCCACAGGCCCCACCATTAAGATCGGGCGATGGGTTGCCAGGTATTCAAATAATTTGCCCGTGAGCACAAATTTAGTTGGCTCAAAAACACACATGAGCAAAACCTGGGCGCTACGAATATTTCTGATAGCCTGATCATGTTGTTGGTAAGGAATCAACTCTAAAAACTTTTCCAATCCAAAACTACGGATCGCGTCAACTACCATAGGGTCAACCCTTCCCATCAATTTAATTTTCAATTTCAAAAACATCGGATGGCCTTCGTCTTTTAATTCAGCTAAGGTCTGCCATAAATTGATGGGGTTAATGCGAGCGAAAAAAGTACCTACGTGAATGATTGAAAAATCTAAATCAAGCGTGGGGGCATCGTTCAGAAAATCGTCTTCATCATAACCGTTGGTAACAACATTGACCTCCCTCCCACTTTTTTCTTCAAATTCCTTCTTCATTCCTCTACCAACCACAGTTATTGAATCCGCTCCTTTCAAAACCTCGACTTCCAAGCGGTGATGTTTTTTATCTGCCCATTTCGTGAGCAAAAGTTCTTTGTAATAGTCCATGGTTGTCCAGGGGTCGCGGAAATCTGCTAACCAAGGCAATCCTAATTTTTTCTTCAGTGCTAATGCAATGAGGTGGGCGCTGTGAGGCGGGCCCGTAGAGACAATAGCATCGACTGGATTCAACTTTAAGTAGCTTGATAAATACCTTACCGAGGGTTTAATCCAAAAGGCACGGGCATCCGGAATAAAGAAGTTACTTCGAGCCCAATTGGCCATTTTCTCAAAAAAGGTAGCACGATTCTTTGGCTTGATGTCTGCTAGTCCGCTTGTGTTTTTTTTTAGAGAGAAGAAGCGATACAAGTGATGCGGCTCCCAAATTGGCTGTTTTAATATCGTTATATTATCAGGGACGTCCTTCAAAAGGGATTCATCGAGAATGGGATAACTTCCATTACTAACCGTATACACCAATGGTTCCCAGCCATATTCCCGAAGGTACTTAGCAAACTTAACCCATCGCACGACAGCAATGCCTCCCGCTGGCGGCCAATAATAGGTAATGATGAGCACTTTCTTAGGCATGATGGGAAAGTAAAAAGTAGGCAGTAGGCGGAAGGCAGTAAGCAGGCTTAGAATTGAATCCAAAGCATTTGCGCTCATGCACAATTAAATAAATTTTCATTTTGCTCAAATTGATTTCAAATGCTTACTGTCCGACCGCCAACATATTTTCCAAGTAGCCTTTCAGCACCTCCAACGCGCGATCAAAATGGCTGTTGTTCGGAATCACTAAATCCGCATCGTGCTTCAAAGGCTCGATCAGTGATTCATAGATGGGCATCACATGATTTTGATAGCGATACAACACATCATCAATATCATAGCCACGTTCGATTTGATCGCGTTTAATCCGCCTTCCTAGTTTCACATGATCTTTGGCTTCAATGAAAATTTTCAGGTCAAGTTCATTCCGAATCTCCTCAAAATACTGAACAAATAATCCTTCTACAATGAGGATGGGAGCGGCCTTAAATTCCAATTGCAGCGGGATAACCGAAGGATTATTAAACGTGTACTCCTTTTTGATTACATCATTTCCAGATTTAAGTTTCAATAAATCCTTTAAGAAAATTTCTCGCTCGATGGATTCAGGCAAATCAAAATTCTTTACGCCATTTTTATCAAGCGGTTGTTGGTCGCGCGGCTTATAATAATTGTCTTGTGAGATAAGGCAAATCTCAGACGGTTTGAAGTGGGCCGATAAGCCTTGCAAAAAAAAAGTTTTGCCAGAGCCACTTCCTCCTGTAATGCCGATGGTGAGGGATTTCATTAGATTCAAAATTACAGATTAAAGCTTCAAAATTGAATTTAGTCTTCAATTTTGGGCGTTGAATTTATGCAGCTGTTAAAAAATCAACGAGCTGTTGTACTGCTTTTGCGCGATGACTTATCCTATTCTTCTCTTCCAACGTCATCTCGGCCAACGTATTTAAGTATCCTTGCGGAAGAAAGACAGGGTCGTAACCGAAACCACCAGCTCCCTTTTGCTCACTCAAAATAGAGCCTTCCAACACTCCCTCAAACTGAAAATATTTTCCTGACAGAATCAACGTAATAATAGTAACGAAACGCGCCTTTCGATCATCGATTCCCTCCATGTTATTAAGCAACAGATTAATATTATCCTGATGATTCCGTTGAGCCCCAGCATAATGGGCCGAATCTACACCCGGTGAATTATTCAGCACAAATACCTCCAGACCAGAATCGTCAGCAAAACAATCGATCTTAAACTTATTAAACACATAGTCCGCTTTTTGTTTCGAATTACCTGCGATCGTACCCGTTGTTTCGGGCAGCTCTTCATGGCAACCAACGTCAGTCAATTTAAGGAGGTTGAATTTTGGACTAAGAAAAGGCTTAACCTCCTCAAATTTGTGTTGGTTATTTGTTGCAAAGCAGAGTCTCATGGATTATGGATCACCTTGATCAATTTGATCTGATACACCAAGTTAGAATTGGCTGGAATCTTAGAACTCACTGCACTACCATAACCATACGCAGAAGGAATATAAAAGGTAGCGTTGGCTCCCTCCGGAATATGTGGCATTAGAATTTTCCAGCCTGGTATTTGAGTATTTAGGGCAACCTTAACAGTGGTGTCTGCGGTAATGAAAGCACTCGAATTCAGTATTTTACTGGAATAGGAAAGTATAACTGAATCTTTTAACAAAGGAAATGTTGAAGACGTAGTCACACCGCCCACTGAGTATCGCAAACCAGATGATGGGTCGGTAATTACGGTTATTGATTTGGCGCTCAAAGAATCTGCAATCAAGGTTAGGTAGGTCGTAATAGAAGTTTGATCATTGGTTAGATGCGTGCCAATCACTCCCAATAACTTGATTTTGTAAAGCAAATTGGCATTAGGTGGAATGTTATAATTGGCATTGGCAGATGGATCAGCATTGCCGCTCACACCGAAAGCCAGGCCAGATGGAATGTATAACTCACCGAAACTTCCTACCGGAAAATTTGGCAATGTAAGTTGAATGCCAACGATTGAACTGGATAGCAAGACCTTAATCGAGGAGGAACTTCCGATAAGCGCTAGCGAAGATAATGATTCAGTGCTGCTGGCGATATGATAAGTATCAAAGGAAATTATGACCGAATCAGCAAGCACTGGATAAAATCCCAAGGCTACCGTATCAATTTTGTACCAAGCTCCTCCAGCCACCTTGGTGGCGGTAATATTATTATTTATTAAGAACTCACTAATGGATGTGGTGTCCGATTTTAATTGCGCTTGAGGTGTTACGATTTTTTCCTTCAGACAGGACTGAAAAAGAATATTGATCAGCAACACAATTAAAATATTCTTCATAATTCATTGCACAGCCATTCAATTTTCATTACTGACTAATACCCAGAAATTGAATATTAAAAATCATATTCTGATTGCCCTTAATACTTGTTCCCGAGCCTCTTGGGCCATAGGCCAGGCTGGAAGGAACATATAAAGTTATTGTTGATCCCACGGGCACTATTGACAGACCTATCTGCCAACCCAAAATTAAGGACGACAGCTGAAACACCACAGAATTTCCTTGATCAACAACCGTCACATCATTGCTTAAAACTTTTGCTTTGTAGGTCACTTGAACGCGGTTTGTCAACGCAGGAACGCCTCCAGAACCAAGACTTTGAATTGTATATCGCAGACCACTTGGATCCTTAAAGGCATTGATAGCGTTGGTTCTCAGATAAGTGCCTATCGCTGTGGTATCCATCATCAATTGGTGATCTTTCACATCGACCAACTGAAACTCAAAGTCTAAGACGGAGTTGGCCGGAATATTCCCATTAGCCACATTACCATATCCAAGCGAAGAAGGTAAAAATATTCTTCCTTTGCTTCCCTTCTGAAATTGTGGCATGGCGATTTGAACCCCTTGCATGAAATCACTTAAGGTCATCAGCGTTGTGGTGTTAACCTGAGCAAAAACAGTATTGCCCGGTATCGATTTGATGGAATACTTTACATACACGGTGTCACTAAACGTAGGACGAATTCCACTTGCTGCTGAGTCGATAATAAACCAAACGCCTTGCCCAGACAACTCAGTCGCACTTATTTGATTTGCTTTCAAGAAACTAGCTATCGCAGTCGTATCTGAATTAAATTGAGCAACCTGCTGCGACAAGGTGTTGTCAGTTTTTAAGCATGAACTCAATAACCCAAAAAGGAGGGTAAATAAAACTAGCGAAAGTTGTTTCATTTTTTTTGGCTACTTCAAATCAACCAATTCCAAATCAAAAGCCAAAATAGAGTTCTCTACAATATCTTTTCTTTTCTGCCCCCCGTAAGCCAAAGTAGAAGGAATATAAACCGTCATCTTGCTGCCTTTATTCATCAACCTAAGCGCATCGTGCCATCCTAAAATAACTTGACTTCTACCCACTACTACATCATAAGGCGCATACGGACGGCCCTGCTGGAATAGATTTTTTTCTTTTGCCAAGGATTCAATGCACGTATCAAAATATTTACCATTGAGTAAATAGCCTGCATAATTTACTTTGGCCGTTTGGCCATCCATTGCATACGCTCCTTTTCCAGGCTTGGTAATTACATAGCGAAGACCATCTGAAGTTCTTAAGGCATTAATATTTTTGGCCTTTAAATATTCATCGATTATCAAGGTATCTTTAGCTAATTGCACGTTACGCTCTATAGCGGCCTTCTCATTTTGCTTGGCAATAAGTTCAGTTCTATAGGTAGCAAATGTGGCACTATCCATTGCATCCTTCATGCCAATGACAAAAGTGAATAAGGATGATGAATCAATTTTAGGAGGGACAGGGGTTCGGAAGGAATTCTTGAAGATATCACCAACGGGAACCTTAAACATAATACTGTCGCCTTTGGTAAGCATGCTAATCACTTCCAAAACTTTGTCGCCATGTCTTATAACCCCTTGTTTTTGCATGATAATTGGAATTCCACTTTTTCGTGTATCATTCCAAACAGAATCTTTTGCATCCTTAAACATAAAATTCATAATCAAAAACCTGCCTGAATCGATTTTCTTTCCATCACCTGCACGGAGCACTGTAAATTTTTGGCCTGAGGCTGTTTCCCTATCCTTGGAGCAAGCAAAACAAAGCGAAGCGACAATTAAGAATACTAAAATTGAATTTTTCATTGTTAAAAATTATGAGTTAAGGTTTAATTTTTCTTTGTACTCCGGGAGTAGTTTAATAAGTTTTTCTAGGGCCTGTTCAAGGGATAGTTTTGAAGAACCCCCAGAAGCATTTTTATGCCCCCCGCCTTCAAAATGTCTCCGCGCCAAGTCGTTCACCGAAAAAGCGCCCAAAGATCGAAAAGAAATTTTGATTTCCTCACCACGGTCGTACATTAAAACAGACATTTGCACATCTTTTATAGACAGCCCATAGTTTACCAACCCTTCGGTGTCGCCAGTTTGCACATCAAATTTCTTGAGTTCTTCTTGAGAAAGTGTCATATAGGCCGTTCGGAATTCGGGGAGCACAGTGAGTTTTTGACTTAATACAAATCCTGTAAGACGAAGCCGGCCCAAGGAGTTTGTGTCATAAACCAGTCTAGCTATTTCACTCGGGTTTGCGCCTAGCGCAGTTAACTCTTCAGCCACTTTAAATTCACGGGCAGTAGTATTATTATGTCTAAAGCCACCCGTATCGGTCATTAATCCTGCATAAAGGCAGTTTGCAATTGGTGGATCAATTAAATCCCTGTCGCCAAGAGAATCGATAAGGTCGTAAACAAGTTGAGCAGTAGAGGCTGCCGTAACGTCCCATTTTTCGAATCCGGCAAACTGTTCAGGTTCCAAGTGATGATCGATCATTACTTTCGCTGCCCTTGCCTTAGCGACCAGGTCACCCAATTCGTTAATCCGTTTAAGGTTTGAAAAGTCTAGGCAAAAAATAATTTCAGCAGCTTCAAATACAGCGGCCGATTTAATTTCAGGTCCCTTTGATTTTTTCGAGAGGGCAATCACCGCCTCTGAGCCAACCATCCAATTAAGGAATTCCGGGTAATCGCTAGGCGTAATTACATCAACATGGTGGCCTTTCTTTTTTAAATACCCCCCTAAGCCCAATGAAGACCCAAGCGCATCCGCATCCGGCTTAAAGTGGGTCACTATCGCCACATTCCTGGGAGAGGCTAACAAAGCCTTTAGGTCGGTTAAATTTTTCATTAAAGTCAGCAAAAATGCAGATAAATGGCGGAAACGAAAAATGAAGCGATTCCCCAAACTTCTTGAATCAAACTTCTTTTGATATTTTTGCGCGCAATTTAGATCAGGATTTAGGAATCTTCTAATTAATTAGAGCTTCTGACAAGGTCGTGATTTCAAGATTTACAATTATAATTTAAAAAAACAAAGAACATGGCAGGAAAAAGGACCTTTACGATGATTAAACCTGATGCAACTGGCGCAGGCAATAGTGGAGCGATCATGAAAATGATCGAAGAGGCAGGATTCCGAATTGTGGCACTGAAGAAAACCCAGCTTAGCGCAGCGCTAGCGGGTAAATTTTATGAGATACACAAGGAACGCTCATTCTATGGTGAACTGGTGAGCTACATGAGCAGCGGTACAATTGTGCCCATGATTTTAGAGAAAGAAAATGCCGTGGAAGACTTTCGCAAACTGATTGGCGCTACCGACCCCAAGAAGGCCGCCCCCGGAACGATCCGTGCCTTGTTTGCCAAATCCATTGATGCCAACGCGATCCACGGTTCTGATTCCGATGAAAACGCTGAAATTGAAGGGAGCTTTTTCTTTTCGCAATTTGAACGTTTCTAAATTGGTTAATCGTTGTCCGTTACTTGTTAATAATAATTTCGGACTACCATTAACCATTTACCATTAATGAATAATTTTTTATCTATGAATCCTTCCTACTCCGAAAAATTTGATAGCAGGCACAACGCACCGGATGCGCTTCAAATCGATGCAATGCTAAAAGCGGTAAAGGCAAAATCAGTAGACGAACTGATAAGCCAGACTGTGCCCGCCAGCATTCGATTAAAGCATCCGCTAAACTTGCCCGCTGCTCAATCGGAGTACGAGTTCTTAAACGGATTCAAAAAGCTCGTTTCTAAAAATAAAATTTACAAATCCTTTATTGGAATCGGCTATTATAATTGTATTACCCCTGGCGTTATCCTTCGGAATGTGTTAGAAAATCCAGGATGGTACACTGCGTATACGCCCTACCAAGCAGAGATAGCGCAAGGGCGCATGGAAGCCTTGATCAATTACCAAACCATGGTGATGGATTTAACAGGAATGGAAATCGCCAATGCATCGCTTCTTGACGAGGCCACTGCTGCCGCAGAAGGGTTGCATTTATTGCACGCATCACGTAAAGTAGAAAAAAAGACTGCGAATAAGTTTTTTGTCGATCAAAACACTTTTCCTCAAACCATCGACTTATTAAAAACCCGCTCCGCCCCTATTGGCGTAGAACTGGTGATCGGTGATTTAACAAAATTAGATATTACTGATGGCGAACTTTTTGGTGTCTATCTCCAAAACCCAGACAACAATGGTGCGATAAAAGATTACACCGACTTCATTTCTTCTGCCCATGAAAAAAATGTTTTTGTAGTAATGGGTACAGATTTGATGAGTTTGCTATTAATGAAGTCCCCCGGAGAAATGGGTGCCGATGTTGTTGTTGGGTCATCGCAACGGTTTGGTGTGCCCATGGGCTTTGGCGGTCCTCATGCTGCCTTTTTCGCTACAAAAGACGAATTCAAGCGCCAGATGCCCGGCCGTATTATCGGGATCTCCATAGATGCCAGCGGCAACTCAGCCTATCGTATGGCACTGCAAACACGCGAGCAACACATCCGCAGGGAAAAAGCAACCTCCAATATTTGCACCGCTCAAGTTTTGCTTTCGGTAATGGCGAGCATGTATACCGTTTATCACGGACCAGAAGGATTAAAGAAAATTGCCGGAAGAATTCATGGCTTGACAAAACTATTGGCGCAGGGCATCGAGGCATTAGGCTTGAAGCAAATCAATGAAAATTATTTTGACACGCTGAAGATCGCTGTGCCTGATAAAAATGCAATCCGTAAAAAAGCGGAAGAGCATGAAATCAACTTCCGTTACTTTGAAGATAATTTTATAGGCATCTCAATTGATGAAACAACTACAATCAAGGATGTAGAGAAAATTCTTCACGATATCATTCCCTCCCACCTGCCGCTTTCGCCTGGAAGAGAGGTAATACTTTCCTGGCCAGAAAACTTGATAAGAAAATCAGCATACCTCACCCATCCTGTTTTCAACACGCATCATTCCGAACACGAGATGCTGCGCTATATTAAAAGACTTGAAAACAAGGACTTGTCGATGGTCCACTCCATGATTTCCCTGGGATCGTGCACCATGAAGTTAAATGCAACTTCCGAGATGATCCCCGTGACGTGGCCAGAACTTGGACAGATCCATCCCTTTGCTCCAACCAATCAAACGGAAGGTTATACGGAGATGATCTCTAATTTAGAGAACTGGCTTAAAGAAATCACCGGCTTCACAGGCGTATCCTTGCAACCGAACAGTGGGGCACAAGGTGAATATGCAGGGTTATTGGTAATCAGAGCATATCATCAGTCAAGAGGTGACAACCATAGAAACATCGCACTTATTCCAGCTTCCGCTCACGGTACCAATCCTGCCAGCGCTGTCATGGCGGGCATGGATGTGATCGTTGTAAAATCGGATGGCGAAGGCAAAATTGATGTGGCCGATCTGAAAGCAAAAGCAGAACAATACAAAAACAAGTTGGCCTGTTTAATGGTCACCTATCCCTCAACCCACGGGGTATTTGAGGAATCCATTAAAGAAATTTGCGAAACAATTCATACTAATGGCGGTCTTGTTTACATGGATGGCGCTAACATGAATGCACAGGTAGGTTTGACTTCACCCGCCAATATCGGGGCCGATGTTTGCCACTTAAATTTGCATAAAACATTTTGCATCCCGCACGGTGGTGGCGGCCCAGGCATGGGCCCGATTTGTGTGAATGATAAATTGAAACCTTTCTTGCCCGGCCATGCTGTAGTAAAAACAGGTGGTGAAAAAGCGATTCACGCAGTCTCGGCTGCACCGTATGGAAGCGCCAGCATTTTGGCAATCTCATACGCCTACATTGCTATGATGGGTGGCGAAGGACTAACCAACGCCACAAAATTGGCGATCCTTAATGCCAATTACATCAAAGAAAAACTTAGCGAACATTTTAAGATTTTATATACCGGCAACAATGGCCGATGTGCCCACGAAATGATTGTCGATTGTCGCGAATTTAAGAAAGCAGACATCGAAGTGGAAGATATTGCCAAGCGATTGATGGACTACGGCTTTCACGCGCCCACCGTTTCGTTCCCGGTTGCTGGCACGTTGATGATCGAGCCAACGGAAAGCGAACCGAAGGAAGAACTTGACCGCTTCATTGAAGCTTTAGTAGAAATTAGAAATGAAATCCGCGAAGTAGAAGAAGGCAAAGCGGACAAGGAAATTAATGTGCTGAAAAACGCACCGCACACTGCTGCTGTCATCACCGCAGATCAATGGACACTTCCTTATGGCCGGCAAAAGGCAGCTTACCCACTTCCTTTCGTGAAAGAAAATAAATTTTGGCCATCCGTCAGCCGTGTTGACAACGCCTACGGAGATCGTAATTTAGTTTGCAGTTGTTTGCCGATTGAGGAGTACATGAAAGCAGAAGTTACTGCATAAGGAAGCTGGAGCGGCACTTGAGAAAATAGTGGCTATCAGCATCACACTTTATTGTTCATGCACTATTTTTTTTCTCGCTATTTTAAGTCGCTAGATTTCGAAAAGAAAGAAAAGTAATGGTTTAGAAAGTCCAATAGGAAGATCCGCATTCAACATAATTGATAGGAATATCTTTGATGAATTTCCTGAGCCATTCAGCGCAATAGTTCATGCCGCTTTCTTCCGAATTGATATGCCCAATGAAAATAATTGCCTTCTTTCTTCCTTGCGCTACGGCATCTCGCACGTATTCGTAAGTTTCCCATTGAGGTACTTCCCCCGCTACTACAACTTGTATACTATTATCATTTAACGCATGAATTTGTGCATCAGTGCCAGAAGCACCGGGGACAAGCATCACACCCGATAATTCTAGTGAAGGGTCACCCACTACATTAAAGGTATTTCGCGGGAATGTCTTTTTCAAATTCTCCAAAAATGCTCGTAAAGTAATTTGAGGAAAGGAAAACTTATACGGGTTGCCTTCCACTATATTTTTCTCCCATCTCAATTTATCCACCATTCCTGACATAATCCCGTCCGGTTGGATGCGATGAATGTAGTCATGAAAACGCCAGATGACGAGGTGATGGTCATCGATATATTTCTTTTTCATAAGATATACCGAGTCGTTTTGAAACTTCTCCGTTTTATCCAGGTGGTTATAATACAACGGCTCGTGCACAATGATCAGGTTACAATTTTTCTCAACGGCCTTTTTCAATACCTCCATAGTAGCAAACATACAAGTAACGATGCCGGTCACTTTTATTTCAGAACTTCCTTCTTTGATAACATCTACGGTATTTGGAACTGGCGCTGAACCGGTATTTTTTATGATGGTTTCGATTAACTGTCCTGCGTTGAGTGATGACTCATTTTGCCCCATCAGTAACGTTGGAAGAATCCAAACAATTAGGCTGAATACTATTTTCATGTTTACGTATTTAGTTATCACATCGAAGTTAAGGAAAATTAACCCTAATGATAAAATCTTTACACTTTTAAAAATTCGCTCCGCTCCTTCTCATAGGTAAGCGTGAGCTTGTGCATTGCCCGTGTGCAAGCAATGTAGAGCATGCGTCTGTCGATATCGGATTGGTAGTTGCTTGCTGAAACAAACGGGACGATCACCTCATCGAATTCAAGTCCCTTCGCTAAATGCACGGTGGTAATGATAATACCATTAGAAAAGGAAGTGCTGTCCGGTGTAAGCAAGTGAACGTTGGGCACATTTAAAATATCATGCAAAGCATTCGCTTGACGTTGCGTTTTGCAGATGATGCCCAAAGATTGGTTTTCTGAACTTCCAAACTGAACCACTAACTCCCTGATCGCTTCGTTCTCATCATTGAAATTAGAAAAACCCTTTACCTGTGGCTCCTCCCCATGTCGCTCCATGGCGATGAGATTTGGATTGGGGACGATGCGCAAAGAGAACTGCGCGATCTCCCATGTGGAGCGATAGCTGCGAAACAACTTCACGACATCGCCTTGTGGAAAAACCTCTTCAATCCCTTCGGCAGATGAAGCACTGTATGGATTCACGGGTTGATTCACATCACCAAGAATGGTTTTCTTACAGTTGAATACACGGGAAAGCACCGCATATTGAATAGGCGTATAGTCTTGCATTTCATCCACCAGCAAATGCTTGACGTGATCATAAGTCTGCACGCCTTCGAGACGGATCTTGCAATAGATGAGTGGAAACACATCGGCAAACTCAAGTTGCGAGCCGTGCATCATGCGGAACAGTTCGGGCTTACCAATCCATGCGAAAAAGTTTTTATACACCTCAAAGGCACTGCGGATGTTGAACATGCGTGGCACGAGCTCCCAAACTTTTGCCTTCTCACGACCGCTGAGTTTGCGCTTTACTTCATTACGAAGGTATTGCAACACCTCTTGCACTACTTCTGGGATACGTTTGTGCATGGGCATACGCTGCCATGCCTTAAATTTTCCTACAATGAACGGAAATGGCACCACCACGGCTGCCACTTTCAATTCGGTGTGCGTAAACGAATTGTTTTCGAGATGAATAAAATATTTGTTGAGCATCCGAACAAATTCAAACGAGGACTTGAATTGGATGCGCTCGATGAAGTCCGAATTTGGATGTTCCAGTAATGATGCTACTTGCTGAAAGAAAGTCTGGAATGGAAATTTTTTATCCAGCAGTTGAGCCGCGAGCTCTTCCATTTCCGTTTCAGGAATGTGCTCTTCACCCAGCTCGGGCAATACGTTGCTGATGTAGTCGGCAAAAACTTTGTTGGGCGATAGAATTAAAATATCATTTGCCTTGATCGTATCGCGGAAGCGATAGAGCAAAAATGCAATACGGTGAAGGGCGATGGATGTTTTTCCAGAGCCAGCCACACCCTGAATGATCATCACCGAAGCCGTTTCGTTACGAATGACAGCATTCTGGTCGCGCTGAATGGTGGCCACAATGTTTTTCATCCGGTCGTCAGCCGACTTGCTCAGCTCGCGCTGTAGCACTTCATCGTGGATGCTCACGGCATTCTCGATCATGAATTCCATCACACCATCGCGAATTTTATATTGACGCTTCAGGTTGATCGTGCCGCTCACCATTCCGGACGGTGTTTTGTATTCGGCATCGCCCAATTCAAAATCATAGAACATGGAAGCGATAGGTGCGCGCCAGTCGAAGATCAAATTTTGGCGGATTGTCTCATCGGTAAACGTAGCGAGGCCTACGTAGACAGGCATCTCTTTTTTATCAGTGGCCGATTGAAAATCAATCCTTCCGAAATAGGGAGAGGTCACCAGTTTAAGCAATTTACGCCTGCGGTCCACCGCTCCTTCGCCTGTGTACACCATGCGGTTAATCGACTGCCCGGCGGCCACCATGTCGGCTTCATCAAGGCCGGACTGATGTTCGTAAATGTATTCTTTGTTTTCTCGCAGCTCTTCTGAATACTCGCGCACGCGACTTGCTACACGATGCAGTGCCAGCGAAAGCCGTTCCTTGATTTCCTCAAGGTAAGTACGTTCGTCTTGCTCGGTGGCGTTAATCATGATTTCATTTTCGAAGCGCAAAGATAAAGAGAAAGGTATTTTTGATTACCGATTAACAAAAATTAAAGGAGAAATATTCTACACCAAATTTTGTGACTTTGGTGAGGTGATGAATTGTAAGGTAAAAGGGTTATTTTTTATGTGGCCTGCCGATCCCGAGGGCTATCGAGTGGTCATCGCGCTATCTGTACAAGTCCGGCCGCAGCACAAAACCACGCACTTCGGGCTGGCCGAAAGAATAAACTATCAACTTATTGTAATTTTAATCCTTAAGGAAACGACATTGCGTTCTATTTTAGAATTATGTCCGATTATTTTATCGTTTCTTTTAACTATTGATTCCGGATCGAGCTTCTTGTAAAGCTTCTCGATTAAGATTTCGAATTCACTTCCTTTTTTCATGTAAACATAATTTAATGGTATTCTCCTAATTTACCAATTAAGAGAATATCGGCTAGCGATAGAGCGGAAGCCCACAGCCGCGATGGCAAGTGTCGGAGCGAAGACTTGAAGCAGAAAGCCAAGCGCCTCGGGCAGCCCACACAAACCAAATCAGTTCTTTCAAAATCCAACATACCAGTAAGCGTAAACAGAATCCAGTGGCAAGAATCCAGTTTCCAGCATCCAAATTTTTGTATTTTTGCTGAATTAATTTTGAATCCGAAATCTTAAATCTTGAATCAATATGCCAGGCACCGAATTATTTGGAAGTGAAGAGAAAAAAGAGATCAACGATGTATTGGAAACAGGCATCCTCTTTCGGTATAATCATGATGCACAGCGCAACAACATCTGGAAGGCGCGCGAGTTTGAAGCGGAAGTAAAAAAAGTAACGGGCGCCAAATTTGCCCATGCCGTATCCAGCGGCTCAACGGCCGTGGCCTGTGCGCTGGCCTCCGCGGGGATTGGTGCAGGGGACGAAGTAATTGTGCCTCCTTTTACATTCATTGCCTCTGTGGAGGCGGTTCTGTTTTGTGGGGGACTTCCTGTATTTGCCGAGATCGATGAAACGCTCTGCTTGAGCGCTGCCGGAATCAAGGCAGCTCTCACCCCTAAAACAAAAGCCGTTTTGCTAGTACACATGTGTGGCGGAATGGCCAATATGGATGAAATTTTAAACGTGTGTAAAGAAAATAACCTGACGCTCATTGAAGATGCCGGGCAGGCGTTTGCCGCCTCGTACAAGGGAAAAGGAATTGGCACGATGGGAAAAACCGGTTGCTACTCGTTTGATTTTTTCAAAATTGCCACCTGTGGTGAAGGCGGTGTGATGGTGACCAATGACGAACAGGCGTATAACAATGCCGATTGCTACAGCGACCATGGCCATAGCCATGTGGGCAACAACCGGGGGATGGAACCCCACCCGATCATGGGTTTCAACTATCGCATCGGTGAATTGAGTGCGGCCATTGGTTTAGCACAAACGCGAAAAGTGCCTTTCATCCGCGAGAAAAATCGTGAATACAAAAAATTGCTTACTGATGCGCTTTCAAAAATCACTGGCGTAAGCTTTAGCACTTTGCCCGATCCTTCTGGCGACTCGGCTACGTTCTTAAATATGTTCTTGCCTGACACAGAGGCTGCGAAGAGAACGGTAGATGAATTCAACAAAGCTGGTGTGACCGGATTCAACTACTGGTTTTTGAATATGTACCACTTTATCAATCAGTGGGATCACATCAAAGAATTGAAAGCCACTGCAAAACTTCCCATCCATGTGTTGGATGCGCCTCAGGATTATAAAAACCTTCAGTTACCTAAGTCGCAGGAAGTGGTAGGTCGGTTGATTTCCTTCGGCATTCGCTGCACGTGGACTGAGGAGGAAGTGAAAGCTTTGGCGAAGAAGATTGGTGGTTGTGTGGAGAAGGCATTGGCGGTAGCCCACGCGTAAAAAACCTTTGCCTGGGGATCTCTGCGGTGTATTTTCGAACTCAAAGGACAAAGGGATCCTGGCAGAGGTTCGCAGAGCTAAAAAGCATGACATCACAAATTGGGATGTCATGCACTTTAAAAATACGAAACCACTAGAATTCATGGTGTACTAATAATGCAGTTAAAAAATATTGAAAGCAAGATTTATGAGGTGCGGAAGGAAAAGGTGATGCTGGATTTTGACCTTGCAGACTTGTATGAGGTTGAGAATAGAGCTCTGAAGCAAGCCGTCAGAAGAAATATGGATCGCTTTCCTTCCGATTTCATGTTTCAACTCTCAAAAAAGGAATGGCGGGAGGTTATCACCAATTGTGATAACCTCCCAGACGGCATAAAATTTAGTCCCGCTACTCCTTTTGCATTCAGCGAACAGGGAGTATCGATGCTTTCAAGTATACTCAGAAGCAAGAAAGCGATTCTAGTAAACATTGCAATAATGCAAGCATTTGTTGTACTCAGACAATTCGCTCTATCACATAAAGATTTGACTGCAAAACTTGAGGAACTTGAAAAGAAGTACAACAAACAATTTAAAGATGTTTATGAAGCCATAAACTACCTTCTTCAAAATGACAAACAAGAAAAAGAATTTAAAGAAAGGAAGAAGATTGGATTCAAAACAAAAGAGGACAATTAGACTTTATTTGAGCACACGTTTTAAATGAATTATTTATGCACAAAAATTTCAAAGGAATAGAGAAGACCGTATTCGGTCGCGGCAGTTTTAACCAGTTAGGCGATATCCTTGCCGAGAGAAGAAATGACAACGATAAGTTTATGCTTTTCGTGGTGGACCAATATTTCAAAGGGAAGGAACTGGAAAAAAGAATTCCATCACAGTCCGGGGATATAGTCCGGTTTATTGATGTAGATGCTTATGAGCCCACTACAGAACAAATTGATACACTGCGCGACAGCGTGAAGAGTTCGAAAGGAATTCCCGCGGCCGTAATTGGTATTGGTGGCGGATCGATCATGGACATTGCCAAAGCGGTATCCCTGATGTTTACCAACGATGGCTCGTCAACCTTATATCAAGGTTTGAATTTGATTAAGAAGCCGGGCATTTATCATATCGGTGTGCCTACAATCTCCGGAACAGGTGCTGAAGTATCGATGACGGCCGTGCTTACCGGGCCTGAAAAAAAACTAGGGTTGAAATGCGAATGGACGGTTTTCAATCAGGTGGTGCTGGATCCTGATTTGATTGCCTCCGTACCGCGCAACTGGTGGTTCTACACGGGCATGGATACCTACATCCATTGTGTCGAATCAGAAAACGGAATTTTAAACAATGCCTACAGCCACGCGTATGCCGAACAAGCGCTGAAACTTTGCCAGGAAATTTTTCTAGGAGCGAAAAGCGGACAAACCAAAGAGAATGATGACAAACTGATGGTCGCCTCGCTCATGGGCGGGTTAAGCCTCACCTACTCTGAAGTGGGCGTTTGCCACGCGCTCTCTTACGGACTTTCAAAGATCCTGGGCACCCGCCATTGCTATGCCAACTGTGTCGCCTTCAATCACCTCGAAGATTACTATGGCGATGGCGTGAAAGAGTTTAAAACGATGATTGCCAAACACAAAATTGACCTTCCGCAAGGCTTATCAAAAGACTGGACTGAAGAGCAAATTACGGCCATGGCAAAAGTAGCCTACAACCTCCCTCACATGTGGGCGCACGCCATAGGCCCAGATTGGAAAGAGAAGGTCAGTATTGAAAATATTAGCGAACTCTACAGAAGACTCTAAAAAGATCCAATACAAATTATTGGATCTGAGCTCGTCTAAGCAGAAGCTAATTCAACAGAATTGTGCTTTTTGCTTTCGGTTTTCCTTTTCAATTTACTGATCTTCTTAAGTTCCTTTTTCATTTGCTTGCCAACTAAAGCGGCTAGTTTCTTAGAACTTTTTGCAATCAGTTTTTCTGACTTTCTTTTTGGTTTGACTATTCCCAAGGTTTGAATAGTTTGGTGCATTGAATCAAGAAGATGCATCCTGATTTCCTTTTTACCTTTCACAACTAATTTTTCCATAAATAAATAAATAAATAATAAATAAGTGATTAGGCTGGAAAGCTATCAGGTTAAATTTTTATTATCAAGTATTTCCTAAAACTTAACATTGGGTGTTCCGTCAAATAAATCGATGTCTGGTGGACTTAAAGCTTAGTATTACTAAATAAATTAGTTTAAGTGCCGATTAGGGAAACTAACGGAAAGCCGTTGTAATGAAAAAGAGACAGTCTGTATCCGTGACTACAAAACTTACCAAAATGATATGAACGCAACATAGTCAATATCATCTTATTTGGTGTGAAGCTACTTTAACGTCCGGCCGGTCGTCTGATCGCCAACTCAAAAATTTTTAAAGCATGTTGGTCACACCAAGTAGCAAGTGTTTGTCTAAACTTATTTCCATTATTTGTTCGGGTTGCCATCAATAAATTCACCTGCTGGGCAACATTTCATTAAACAAACCTCCAAGGACATGATTGGGAAAAGTTGTTAAAATCACCAATAGTCAAAGCTATAAAGCTCACCGGCTCTTCGTTGTTCTTTTTTTAAGCGAAACGTTACGTTTTGTTCATCAATATCGTCTGTGTAGGATATGCGAATTGAATTCCTCGTTTCTCAAATTCCTCAAAAATTTTAAGGTTTATGTTCTGTTGAATATCCATGTATAAATTGTAGTCTGCACTTTCTACATAATACACAATCTCATAATTCAAACTGAAATTTCCGTAAGTCGCAAAATGAGCGCGGTCGAAAGTGATGGGCGTTGATTGTTCTATAATTTGCTTGATCAATTCAGGAATAGCTCTAACCTTTTCCAAGGGTGTTTCATATACAATACCAATGCTAAAGAGCACTCTCCTTCGTTGCATCTGTTTAAAATTATGAACACGTGATTTTGTGATGTCACTATTTGAGAGAATCAGTTGTTCACCGCTTAAGCATTTAATGCGGGTGGTTTTAATCCCAATATACTCCACCGTGCCTACCTTGTCATCGATCTTCAAAAAGTCACCGATTTCAAAGGGGCGATCGAAAAAGATGACAAAATAGTTGAACAAGTCACCCAAAATATTTTGAGCCGCCAGTGCCACAGCGATACCCCCCACGCCAAGCCCAGTGATAATGGCCGTTACATTGTAGCCTAGGTTATTAAATAGTAAGATAAGACCGACACACCAGATGATAATGTTGATAACGATCGTTATCCCACGAAGCTGTTTTGCCTTTTGTACCCCATTTTCTTGTTCCTGCACATAGGACAGTAAAGCCGTGCGTAGACTACTTGTAATTATACGGATGCCAAAATAGGTGATCACACATGCAGTCGCATATTCAACTACCTTTTCAGCACGCGGATCAAGAGTCAGGTAATTAACAGCGTAATAAAAGAGGATTAAATTTAAGATGGGCAGCATAAAGCGTTCTACGCCATTCACAAGCAGATCATCCAGTTTGGTCTCCGTTTTCTCGGCCCAGTGGCGCATTCGATTCAAAACAATATTTCTAAAAATGCGGATCACTAATATGCCCACAACAATAAATCCCGTTGCAATCAGGTAATCTTGTGTTGTGTTATTAAAATATTTTTCGTCTAAGTATTCTTGCATGATTGTCAACTATTTTAATCGATTAGTGAATCGCAAAAGTATAAAGGGTTTTCTCCAATCCAACAAAAATTTTTTTTTATTGTAAAAAAAGCAATGGTGTCATCACCTTTGCTTATGTGCCAAGAGCTCTCGACCCGTTCGATCTGCCAGCGTAGGCAGTAGGCCTTTCTTATTTTTATGATGAACAATATTTCCCTGTGTTCACCATGCCCACACGTTCTATCACCAATCGCCATCTGAGCCCGTGTTGGTATTCTTCACCAACACGCAACCTAAGCCTCACATTGACGCTACCCTCCAGAGTGTGTCAAAAAACGTCCAATCTTTCAAAACTTTAGCCATTGACAAACGATTCGCAATAGTCCATCTCAACTTGGAGATGAAATGATTTAAAGGGCTACTTCCAAAACCCATCTTCCAACTCTTCAAAAATTTTTTCAGTAGAGAATAACTTTTATAAAAATTTATTTAATCAAACCATCGAGCCAATATCTGATCCCATGGAAGGATAACTATAAACCATATTTCTAATATCAGCCACTTTTAATTTGGCTTTGATTGCCATAGCAAAAAGATTAATCATCTCCTCAGCATGCGGGCCAATAATATGACTTCCTAAAATATTTCCTTCCTTGTCTGAAATAACCTTGTAGGCATATGTTGACTCATTAATGCGTTTTGCATTGTACCAACCAGAAGCTGACGCGGATTTCACTTTGTATTCAATACCCGAAGCCTTAGCCTGTTTTTCAGTCATACCTACTGCAGCCAATGTAGGCAACGTAAACACTGCACTAGGCATTTCTGCGTAGTCTGGCTGCTTACTATTTCCTTTTATAATGTTAGCCGCTACCGCATGACCTTCCATTACAGCAACGGGTGTAAGGTTCAGTCCATCACTTGCTGCAGAATCGCCAGCTGCATAAATCCTTGGGTTGCTCACGCTCTGTAAAAATTCATTTACCTCAATACCTTTTTTGCTGTAGTTGATTTTTGCCTTTTCAAGTTGGAGTCCGTCCAACTCTGGCACTCTTCCCGCTGCATTTACAACCAAATCCGTATTGATTTTTTTCTCACGCCCATTCGATTGCGCTGATACAACGTAACCATTTGCAGTCTTTTCAATGGCCATCACATCGAATTCAAGATGAAGGTCAACTCCAAGTTCTTCAGTAGCTTTCACCAGGTGCTTAACTATATCTTCTTCAAAATTTTCCAAGGGGAGTTTCCCACGATGGAAGACCGACACTTTGCTGCCTGCTCTTGCTGCCAAGTGTGCAAACTCCATGGCAATGTAACCACCGCCTATAAAAGTGATGTGCTTTGGTAATTCTGCTAAATCTAAAAATCCACTACTGTTAATAGGAAGATCGCCTCCGGGAATACTAAGTGTAACAGGTCTAGCCCCCGTGGAGATCACAATTTTTTCAGCTTCTAATAGTTTATCTCCAACCTTGATGGTGTTCTCTGATTGAAAGCTGGCTGATCCGTGGTACATATCCACACCAGATTTTTCATATCCTTTTTCTACACCCTTCGGCATTCTGGCAACAAACTCATTTTTGTAAGCCATAAGTGCTTTCCAGTCGATACCTATATCCCCAATAATTCCAATGTTTTTCATTTTGTGGGCACGGTCGATGATTTCAGTTGCGCCCACCAATATCTTTTTAGGATCGCAACCCCTCAAAGCACATGTACCACCATAGGGGCGTGAATCTGTGACGGCAGTTTTAAGTCCCTTGCCTGCACATTTATTAGCAATGGTCATCCCGGCCATACCGGAGCCAATAACGATTACATCATATTTTTTCATTGAAGTAGATTTTAAACTTTTTAGCTTCTTTCTTTTTCTAAAGCCTCAGGTTATAAGCGTTAACCATCTTTTTAGCTTGCGCAACAGCTCAATTTTGAAACGTCTTTCCCGAATGTGATCGCTGCCAATTTTATTCCTTCACCTAATGTCAAGTAAGGATAAAAACTGTCTGCCAAATCTTTTACAGCAATGCCATGTTTGATGGCCATACTCAATTGCTGGATCAGTTCACCACCTTCGGAAGCCACTACCCGCGCTCCAATTAGCTTGTCCGTTTCTGTGTTGCGGATAAGTTTAATAAATCCTCTTGTGTCATTGGCTGCTAAAGCACGAGGCACATTGTCGAGTGTTAACTTGGATATTTCAAATGGAATCTTTTGTGCTTCGGCTTGTGCTTCATCAAGTCCTGCTCCCGCAATTTGCGGATCGGTAAATACCACCCATGGCAATGAGGAATAATCTGCTTTTTTTCCAGCACTGCTAAATGCGTTTTCAACAGCTATCTTTCCCTCATAGGCTGCCGTGTAAACAAACGCGGGTGTGTTGGTTACGTCTCCCACCGCATAGATGTTTGGAAGATTAGTTTCCATTTTTTCGTTAACCAAAATATGCCCTTTATCACCAAGTGATAAATTGATAGTATCAAGACCCAGCTTTTGAGAATTTGGTTTCGTGCCTGTGGCAATCACTACCTTCCCCTTTTCTGTTATCTTAGTGAGCGAACCGTCAGGGCATTTGCAATGGATAATTGTAGCATCTCCGTCTTTTTCAAATTTTACCGCACGGAAGTTGGGAAGTATTTCAATTCCCTCACTTTTCATTTGCTTCTCTAACTCCTCACTGATGTCAGGCGTTTGGGTGCGAAGTACACGATCTGTAAATTCAATAATGCGAACTTTTACACCAAGTCTATTGTAGGCCATGGCAATTTCTAACCCAATATATCCGGCACCCATGATAGTGATGCTTTCGAGTTTTTCTTCGAGCTCAAATAAACTCACATTGGTCAGATATCCGATGTCATCCAGTCCTTCGATTTCCGGAACATTAGTAGTGGCCCCGGTAGCGATAATAAATTTGATAGCAGTGTATTTGTCCTTGCCGTTCACCAAAATGGTTTTGTGGTCCAAAAATTCTGCCCAACCCTCGATCATTTGCAGGCTCTCAAAATCACCTACCACATCCATGTATTTCTTTTCCTGTAAGGTGGCAACAAGTTGCTTTTTATCTTTGATCACCCGTGCAAAATCAATGTCAGCACCTTTTGGTTTGATGCCTGCAAAATTTGAATGTTTGGCATGATAGACGGTTTCTGCTGCCCGAATCAATGTTTTGGAAGGCACACAACCCACGTTTACACAGGTGCCGCCAAACGGCAATCCTGCATTTACCATCAAGGTCGATAGTCCTAATTCCTCTGCTTTAATGGCGGCAGAAAAAGCGGCCGACCCACCACCGATAATAATCAAGTCGAAATTATTTTTTCCTGATCCGTTTTCCGTACCGTTACCAACAACACGATAACTTTTTGAGGTGTTGATCGTATCAATGATTTCTTCTTTTGTAATCAGGGAAGGATCGTAGGTGAATTCGCCACGCTTCTTGCCGTAGCTAACCTCTCTTTTCGATATTCCTTTCTTGCCATCAAATCTTTTTGCTATTGACATGGCACAGTGGTCGCAGGTCATACCTTCAATGTTGAGTGTTACCTTTGAAATATCTGTATTGTTTTTAATTTCTTCCATTCTATTTGTTTTGAGAAAAAAGTTAATTAATCATTAATTCGTTTTTTTAGGAGCGCAACAAGAAGGAGTTGTAGTAGTAGTATTTGGCTGACTACAAGTTGCTCCTTTACAGCCCTCATGATTGCAATCTTTCTTATCACTTGAACAGACGCTCCACAATGTTTCGAGGGATGGCATATTGTTGGGCCCCAATAAACCGTCACCAAAAGATATGATGTCGGCCAGCTTTGCCTTGTACACTTGAGGATCACTTAACTCGGATAGCGATTGATAGTTTACGAACAAGTCATAAAAAGAAGTGTTAATTTTATCACGAAGCTTCTGCTCATTTAAACTATTTAATTTCGTTTTTTCTTTGATGGATTTTAAAAGACGATCGGCCATGATAGAAGCTTCTTCTTTACTTAGCTTATTAATATCCAATCCCCTTAACCAATTTTCCTTTTTTTGAAATGATTCATTGTTCAAGGCATATTCGTCCATCAAAAGTTGGGTTGCGTTTAGCTGGTGACGGTTGAATATTGTGGATGCAATTAATTGTTGATTTTTCTGATCAGTTCCTATTTTCCAAACAACTGCGATAACTGTCCCACTGCGATTTAGCCAGGCCTCTTCAATCGCTGGTGAGTTTTCAAAATCAGAAAGGACGGGCTTTGCGCGACTGCCGCATCCAATTGAAGGAACGGCTGCACATACCAGGGGAACCTGATAAAAGGAAAGAAGACCATTACTTTTGGTATTGGCTTTGGCGTCTTTTCCTTCAAGCTCTTTTGCTTGCGTTCCATGTGATTCTGCTTTGTATCCTGCTGATGCAATGGTTTGGATAATTTCAGTTTCGTTTGTTTTGGCAGGATCATATGTAACACTGGTTGAATTTGAAGCAAAGTGTATATCTGATTTTAAAATTCCATCATGTTTTGAAAGGGCCTGCGATACATGGTCGGCACAACCCTGACAGGTCATGCCAGTAACCGTCAGTTCAACGGCTTTGGTTTTAGCTGTACCAAATGGTTTTCCAGGTGTTTGCCCAAAGGCGGTTTTACAAGAGCAACCGCAAACTAATGTGGCTACCAAAAGGGAAATCATAGTTGTTTTCATCGTTGTATGAATTTAATTTTCTAATTCTTTTGTTTCTGTTACTGTGTAGCCTGTAGCATCTACCGCTCCCACCAGTTTTTCTTTCGTTGCCTTGCTCGCATCAAATTTCACAAGACTTGTACCTTGCTCATAGGATGTAATGTGTCCCAAAACTCCCGGCACTCCGTCTAGGGCGTGATTTACATGCTCCGAACAACTCTGGCATGTCATGCCTGAAATTTTCAGCTCTACTTGTTGGATGTTATTCTCTTTTACGATCACCACATTAGCAACTGGGCTCTTCGGATAAAATATATGTGCGTAATGTGGAAATGAAATCATCAATGCAGCAAACACTGTGATGATAGCGAGAAAAGTTTTGCTTTGCCAGAAGGAAGGCTTTTCGTCCGTTTCGCATTCACAATCTATTTCGTCCTGCTTGCGAGGCTTTAACTTTTGATACCAGGCGAAGCCAAATACGAGGAAGGTTGCCCCAATGAGATAAGGGCGATAAGGCTCAATCCATGAAAAAGAGGCAGCCATTCCGCTGACACCACCTAACAAGGCTAGTACAGGCGTAATACAACACAAGGATGCACCCACGGCAGCGGCCGCACCTAATATCCAACTTTTTTGATTTTCTGTTTTCATATTTCTACTGGTTTTCGATTCATTTGATCGATAGCTTTAAAAAAGGTTCTTAGAATTTTAAGGTGCTCAGACCGAAGCGAGTAAAAAATTGTCTGGCCGACTTTCCGTGTTTCCACTATTCTGCCATCCTTGAGTTTTCGTAAGTGTTGGGAAATAGCAGGTACGCTCATGCCCAAAATGTCGCTGATGTCGCAGGGGCAAAGCTCATTTTCTTCTTCGAGCAGATAGAGGATTTTAAGTCTCACTTCATTGCCTGCAAGAGAAAGAATACCACCCAATTGGGTGAAAGAATTGTTATTCGCCAAGACCTTCTCACGACATTGCTCGATTTGGTTCTGGTCAGCGAAAACGCGTATACAAGTGTTTTTTTCCATATTTTCAATTGGTTGTAATGAGTTAATTGTGTAAAGTTAATAATTATTTACTTATTTAAGCAAATAATTAAATTAAAATTTCTGACGCATATCAAATAAGAGTGTGCGGGGTGGGATTGGGCTCTTGCTAGCACGTTGGCATTCGAAGAAGTTCACAATGCCGTCCATCGGGAAGCGTTGGTGGTGATGTATCGTTAATCCTATTTCGTCAGCAGTTTGTTTTGAAATTTACTCTTCGCGCTGGTGGTCGCCAAGCATTTGCCCGATGAGATGGAAATGGTTATTCATGATCACAAAAGCGTATATAGTTACTCGCTTTTGTGTGGCCAAAAAGTGAAGCTGAATATACCGGAGCGTTTGACCCCTATGTACCGATAATGGTTTGACCCCACCCATTCGTACTAAAATTTGATGGCGTAAAGGTATTAGATTTTCTTTGAGTTAGTAGTTGATTTTTTACGTAGTGATTCTCCCTTTAATTCAATGCGGTTTGCGTTGGTTAAAAGTCGGTCCATTATCGCATCAGCCAAGGTGACCGCGTGTTGCGCTGGCGTGGGCTACCGTAAAACTTGCATCCACAAGTTGCCCTTCGTTGAATATCAATCCCTTCGATTCCAAATATTTTTTGAATTGATCGAAGACTTCTTCCACAAGCCCTGTGCGTGTGAGGTTCTCCCGGAATGCCCATACTGTTTTTTTCGTCAGGGGCTTTGTCGTCTGTGTCAAGGTCAAGGAATTTTTTGAAACTTGCCCGGTCTATTATTTGATAATCAAATAGTTAAATTATAGAACCTCCCTATTGCAAATTTTGGATCTATCACACTCATCACTTATGGTACCAGCTGAATAAGCGGTTGAAGAAATGGGTTAAGTGGGAGAAGCGGCTTTATAAATTCGCATCTGTGCGGTGGCTTAAGAAGAAGTATGAAGAAAGGCCGAACTTATTCGCACACTGGAAATTGGTATATCCAAAATGTAGAAATACATTTGTGATTGAACAGGAAGAGCCGTATGAAGGGAGACTTTCACGTACGGTTGTGTGAGAACCTAAGGGTGAAACTCCCTAGGGTGACTCGACTAGCAGTATTAGGGCCCGGACAATTTAGTCATCTAACGGGGTGACACTCTACTAACAAAGATTTCCCACATGACAAGTGAACTTCTTCAGGACAACTTGGACTAGAAAAAATAGTAACGTTTAGCTGTGCCAGCCAGAGGACAAATATGTTTTCAAAATGCGCACCAAGCACATTTGATTTTTGCCAACATACTAAGCCAAAAATAAATAATAAAAGAATTTAAACTTTGCCAACACTCAAAATGAATTGAGTAATTTAAATTTAGAATAGAATAATGTAAACGAATAAAGAGCCGAGATGACAGATTTTTTTAAACACTTAATGCACGAATTTGAACTGCCACTGGGAAATCCAGTACTGATATTTTCTTTAATCCTGTTTATCATTCTGTTATCCCCCATTCTCCTGAGAAGATTAAATATTCCCGGAATCATTGGATTAATTATAGCAGGAGTAATTATCGGTCCGCATGGATTTAACATCCTTGCAAAAAACTCTGCAATTGAATTATTTTCAACTATCGGACTTCTTTATATCATGTTCATTGCAGGGCTTGAGCTGGACATGAACGAATTTAAATCGTACCGAAACAAGAGTCTTATGTTTGGGCTTTTTACATTTATTTTTCCATTAGGAATAGGATTTCCAGTATGTTATTACTTGCTCGGATATGACTTTAATGCCAGTTTTCTTACGGCCAGTATGTTTGCAACGCACACGCTTGTTGCTTATCCGATTGTCAGTAAATTAGGTATCTCAAAAAATCAGGCGGTTGCCATTACCGTTGGAGGGACAATCTTAACCGATACGGCAGTTCTTATCATTCTGGCTGTAATTATGGGAAACAGCCAAGGTAATTTAAATCAGGAATTTTGGATAAGACTGGGAGTTTCATTAGCCATTTTCTCAGCTATTATGTTTTTTATAATTCCAAGAATTGCCAAATGGTTTTTTAGGAAAATGGAAAGCGAAAAACACTCCCACTATATTTTTGTCCTTGCTGTAGTGTTCTTTGCAGCATTTTTGGCAGAAATAGCAGGTGTTGAACCAATAATAGGTGCTTTCGTTGCAGGGTTAGCCCTAAATAAACTCATTCCGCATTCATCTGCATTGATGAACCGAATTGAATTTATAGGCAACTCATTATTCATTCCGTTTTTCCTCATAAGCGTAGGCATGTTGGTTGATATGAGCATAATTTTAAGTGGTCCTATGGCTCTTATTGTAGCAGGAACACTTTCTGTTGTGGCTTTGTTTGGGAAATGGTTTGCTGCATTCTTTACGCAACTTGTGTTCAAATATTCCAAAGCACAACGACAACTTATTTTTGGACTTAGCAGCGCTCATGCCGCAGCGACTCTAGCAGTAATTTTAGTCGGTTACAAAGCTGAGATACTGGACGAGAATATCCTGAACGGAACCATCATACTAATTCTAATAACTTGCATAGTTGCTTCATTTGCTACAGAAAAAGCCGCTAAAAAGATTGTGATTGAATCCGAAGATAATACAGACAGTCTTGTAAAAGCAAATGGCGGGCACAATGAACACATCCTTTTGCCAATTGCAAATGCTTCAAATATAGAAAAGCTTCTCGAACTTGCTATTTTCATTAAGGACAAGAAATCAGTAAGCCCTATATCAATTCTTTCAGTGGTCTCTAATAACAGTGAAGCCGAAATTAATATTCTGAAGACGAGAAACAAGCTGGAAGAATTTGTAAGGCAAGCCTCAGCGTCCGAAACAAAAGTAAACATCATCACAACCATTGACCATAATGCAGCAAGTGGGATAGCTCGTATTTCACGAGAAATTATGGCCGACATCATTGTTTTGGGGTGGCCTCAACGTACAGGCTTCATTGATAAATTAATTGGCGAGAAAGTAGACAGTATATTAAGCAATACTGATAAGACCACCTTTATTTGTCACTTGGCAAAACCATTGGTATTGCACAAAAGAATTGTTATTGCAGCGCCACCCTTGACAGAACATGAAAACGGTTTCGGGTTGTGGGTAACCAAGATAGCTAAACTGGCTCAGGAACTGAGTATTCCAGTTCTGCTTTACTGCAATGAAGCAACGGAGAAAGCAATTGAGAAGTTATTCAAAAAGACAAAACTGATAGCATCAATTACAGTTACAAGATTTTCGGAATGGGAAGATTTTCTGGTGCTTTCACGAAATGTTCAGGATGAAGATTTGTTTATACTGGTTTCTGCCAGAAAAGGAGCTACTTATTTAGGAGTACTTGACAACTTGCCTGTTAAACTTGAAAAACACTTTGCGGTTAACAGCAGGTTCGTAATCTATCCTCAGCAATATGCTGACAACATAAGTAGCGAGCAGTATAGTAACTTTTCAGCAGAATCATTGAACAAGGGAATTGAAGCAGTGCAGAAAATTGGCAAAAGCATAAGTTCTATTTTTAAGAAAAAAAACAATGAATAAGTTAAAGTTAGATTTTATCAAATTAGCCTCACGTTAACTAATTTGTCAAAATGTTTCTTCAATCTGAAGCCATCAGTGGTACAAATTCTACCTTAGTTAAAACGAAAAGTGAGAACCAACCGTTTGGGACAAAAAATTGAGCTACGAATGAAGCGAGGAGAAGGGCCCTACTACTGCCAATCGAGTAGCCCGCCCCACTAGCGGATGCTAGCGGGGAGAGGCTCTCACACCACCTTTAGACTTGCAAAACAATAATTTAAAAGATATAATAGTAGTAATAGTACTTTTTCTTTTTTGGTTCTTTTTTCTTTTTGTGAATAGTGTGAATTTGTGGACAACATACAGAAGTCCTAGTTTGGCAAAGAAAAATAGAAAGTAGCACCTTCGTCGGGTTTTCCCTCTGCCCAAACCCTTCCTCCATGTTTACTAATGATACGTTTAACGATGGCCAATCCAATACCTGTCCCTTCAAATTCTGAAGTCGTATGCAATCGCTGAAATACACCAAATAGTTTGTCGGAGTATTTCATGTTGAATCCCGCGCCATTGTCTTTAACACTATAGACTGTTTCGCCTCCCTGTTTGATACAGTTGATTTCTATTTGGGGGCTCTCCTTTTTGGTGGAATACTTAATCGCATTGGATAAGAGATTTATCCAAACCTGGGTAAGCAAAGAATGATCCGCATTGACAGGCAACAACGGATTCAATATGATTCTAGCACTGTGGTGTATAGCACTGCCGATCTCGCTAATGATATTTTGTACAAGTCTCGCAACGTCAATTTCTGATTTCTCGACCTGCTGCCTTCCCAACTTCGAAAGCCTAAGTAGATCATCAATGAGGTTATTCATTTTATTGACATTACCCTGAATACTACCCAGCAGCCTTTTAGCTTCATCATCTAACCTGTCCCCATAATCTTCCAAAAGGATACCCGAATGGCCTTTCAAAATTCGGAGGGGAGCCCTCAAATCATGTGAGACAGAATAAGAAAATGATTCGAGTTCCCTATTAGTGGTTTCCAATTGCGTCAGATTCTTCTGCAATTCTGAATTTAGCTCTTTGATTTGTCTATCCGCTTTTTCTAGGGATAGGTTTTTTTCGATCAGCTCCTTTCTTTGCAATTGGATCTTAAGAAAGACAGCAACCTTGGCCTTTGTAACTTCGGGGTCGAGTGGTTTAGAAAGGTAATCTATAGCGCCTTCCTCAAATCCTTTCATAATGAAATGACGCTCTTTCTTTTCGGCCGATGCAAAAATGATTGGGACATCCTTCGTTCGCTTGTTCGACTTCAATATTTTGGCCACTTCAAATCCATCTATCTCGGGCATTTGTACATCCAGGATGATCAGATCAATCATTTGGTCAAGCGCAATCTTCAAACCATCCTTTCCGTTTTGTGCACTCAAAAAAAGCCTTTCCGGCCTCTCCAATAATTTTTCTAAGGCATAAATATTCGCAGGTTTGTCATCGATTATTAGTATTACCATCTTGCTTTCCATAATTATTTGCACCTGATGTATATCTTTTCCTTCCTATCAATCACATCAAACTTTTCTTTCTGGCCAGAAAATAAAAGCGATTCTTTATCACCAAGGCCTAGAAAGCCAAAAGGACACATACTGTTGTAAAAGAGATCAACCACTTTATCCTGTAGGCGTTGATTAAAATACATCAGCACGTTGCGGCAAATGATCAATTGGAATTCATTGAATGATTTATCGGTTGCAAGGTTGTGGGGCGAGAACAAAATATTCTGGCTTAACGATTTTTCGAATAAAACAGAATTGTATTTTGCGGTATAATATTCCGAAAAAGCATTCTTTCCACCGGCATTTAGATAATTTTTGGTATAGGTCTTCATTGCCGCTAGGGAGTAAACCCCCTGCTTGGCGACTTTCAATGATTTTTGGTTGATGTCAGTGGCATATATTATCGATTTTTCTAATAGCCCTTCTTCCCTTAACAAGATTGCAACTGAATAGGCTTCTTCACCCGTTGCACAACCAGCCAACCATATTTTTATTACTGGATACGTGGCCAATCTCTTCACCACCTTCTCCCTCATACTTTTATAAAAGGAAGGATCCCGAAACATTTCGGTCACCGTTATTGAAAGGTCCTGAACGAACTCTTCAAAGATGCCTTCATCTTTAAGGAGGAGCTTTCCAAGCTTATCAAGTGTGCCAAGCCCTTTGTTCTTCATGAAATTAATTATCCTTCTTTTTACAGACGGTTCGGCATAATCTGTAAAATCATATCCATATATAAATCGGATAGACTCCAGAAGTTCCTTGTATTCGGCCGTTCCGATAAAGGGTCCCATCATTCAAGGTGTTATCGGTAAAGCCAAACACGCATCAGTGAAAGCAGTTGCTCCACATTAACAGGCTTTGAAATATAGTCCGACATGCCCACGGTTAAGCATTTTTCTTTGTCCCCTTTCATCGCTTTAGCTGTTAACGCGATAATAGGAAGCTTAGTGAATTCAGCCATTTTCCTGATCTCAGCGGTGGCCTCATACCCATCCATCACAGGCATCATTACATCCATCAAAACCAGATCGATCGTTGGATTTCCTTTGAGGGTTTCTAACGCAGCGATCCCGTTTTCAGCCGTTATACAATACAAGCCCTCATCTTCAAGTGCATTTGTTAAAGAGTAGATGTTCCGGATGTCGTCATCCACAAGAAGTATTTTTTTACCCTTTAATATTTCATCGACCTTGTGCAGTTTTCTGATTATTGCTTGTTTTTCTTTCGGTAGCCGTGACTCCACACGGTGAAGGAACAATATGGTCTCATCCAGCAAACGCTCATGGGAGTCAGCCGTTTTTAGCACTACAGTGTCGGCAAGCTTGCTGAGACGGTCGTTATCTTCTTTTTTTAGATCCTTGCCTGTATAAACAACAATCGGAATATGGTTCAGCCTATTGTTCGCTTTTATCCTTTCAAGCAATTCAAATCCTGACATATCGGGCAGGCCCAAGTCAACAATAATACAATCAAAAGTATCTTTCTCTAATTTTTCATAGGCCTCTATTCCCCTGAAGGCAGAGAAACATCTCACATCACCATTTCCGATCAATTCCCTTATGGCAGTGTTCTGCATTTCATTGTCCTCAACAATCAATAGGTTCTTGAGTTTTCGATTGGTGAACTGGTGTATGTTGTCAAACACCCTTTGCAAACCTGCCATTGTCACAGGCTTATTGATGTAATCGAATGCCCCTAATTTTAGCCCTTCTTTTTTTTGATCGTAAGCGGATATAATCTGAACAGGGATATGCCTCAAATCGGGATCATTTTTTATTTGTTTCAGTACCTGGATCCCATCCATAACAGGCATCTTCATATCGAGAAGGATTGCATCGGGTTTGTAATGCCGCGCATAACTTATACCGGTATTTCCCTGAGGTGCAATAATCCCTTTATAGTTACGACCCCTGACAAAATCGAGAAGCACGTTTGCAAATTGTTCATCATCTTCTATGATTAATACGACCCTGTCATTCTCCTGAATATGTTTACGGTCATCATGCGCATCGGTTTCATCGGTTTGTTCCGTATGGATTATTGTTGGTTTCTTCTCAAGTGTTTTCTCTATTACTTCAATTTGTTTATCTGATACGACAACAAACGAAGGATCAAAATCGATGGGCAGGTACAGCGTAAAGGTGCTTCCCTTTCCTTCTTGGCTCTCCAGTTGAATTTCGCCCCCTAACACTAGCGCAAGCTCCCGGCTTATCGATAAACCCAGTCCAGTTCCACCGTATTTTCTTTTCGTAGAACCGTCCACTTGCTGAAATGCTTCGAATATGACATTGCGCTTATCTTCAGGGATACCTATTCCTGTGTCGGAAACTGCGAAAGCAACAATATTTGTGGTTGAACTTAGGTATTTGCTTTTGAACGATACACTTGAAGATGGTTTATTAATTCTTAAAGTGACTTTGCCACCATCACTGGTGAATTTGAAAGCATTGGATAGCAAGTTTCTAAGGATTTGCTCGATTCGCTGTAAGTCCGTTTTCATCGAAGGAGGAAGAGCCTTCTCATTTAGGTCTATTTCAAATTCGACAGACTTGCTTTTTGCCACTTCGGAAAACATTAATGAAAGATTCGAGGTGATGTGCTGGAACAGGGCCTCGCCAATGTCCAATTGCATCTTTCCCGCCTCAACTTTTGAGAGGTCAAGGATTTCATTTATTAAATTGAGCAGATCGTTTCCAGAATTGTAAATGTTCTTCGCGAACTCTACCTCTTTTTGCCCCAGTGTATTGTTCTTGTTTTCTGAAATAAGTTGTGCCAGAATTAGGATGCTGTTCAAAGGGGTGCGAAGTTCATGGGACATGTTGGCAAGAAACTCGGATTTGTACTTGCTGGTGATTTCAATCTGCCGGGCTTTGATCTCAATTTCAGTTTTTGCGCTCTCCAACGTATCTTTTTGCTCTTCCAGAAGATTGGCTTTTTCTTCTAACTCATCGTTGGTCTGCCTCAATTCTTCCTGTTGGGCTTTTAGCTCCAATTCTGACTTTTCGAGAAGTTCCGTCTTGGCATGTAGTTCCTCATTGGATTGTTTCAATTCCTCCTGTTGGGCTTCCAGTTCTTCCGCTTGCCGCTGGGTTTCCTCCAACAACTCCTTCATCTTTTCCCGTGATTGCGCTGATATGATGGCAATGGCAATGCTGTCCACAACGATCGGCAAGTATTGTTTTTGCAGCTCGGTAAATCCATGAAGGCTGCCCAGCTCAATAACACCAACCACACGATCCTCAAAAACAATAGGACAAGCTACAATGCTTTTCGGTGAAGCTTCCCCAAAACTTGAATTAATGGTAAAATAGTCCACAGGAATATCGTTGAGAAAAATAGATCTTTTCTCCACAGCAGCTTGCCCGACTATCCCTTCGCCAAACTGGACAACTGGAAATTCCTTTTTGGATTTATCAATTGAATGGGCACCCACCAACTTCAGAATGCTACTCGCCTCTTCCGTGATGTAGATCGCTCCAATGTGGGCGCTAAGGTAGGTTGCCAGTTGATTGATAATTGTTTGCGACAGCTCGGCTAATGACTTGTTGCCCTGCATGCCCTTTATTAACTCTCCACTCCCCGACAAGTTCCAGTTCTTATTGGCTGTTTCTGATTCAGCTCTTCGAAGTGCTTTAAGGTTGGCCCTGATAAGGAAGTAGACGACAAGCAGTACCAAGACAATTGCCGATAACAAAACAATAAATATGAGATTGAAATTGTTCGCATCGCCCTCACTCGCCCGCCTTCTTTCTGCCAGTAGCGTTCGTTCAATTCCTTTTGCTGAATCAATCATTTTTCTGATTTCATCCTCGATACGTTTGCCTTCTCCGTTGGCATCGAATTCTTTTGCACTCTCGAAATCCATTTTTCGCAGCTCAATTATTTTATTGAGATAGTCAAGATGGGCAACCACTAATTTTTCAAGACTGTTAACGTTTTCCTGCTGCAAAGGATTGTCTTTTGTCAATTCTCTTACTTTTTTAATGTGCTCAAGTAGCTTTGATTTTGAATTACTAAAGGGTTCAAGGTAATTTTCACCTCCCGCAATGACAAACCCCCTAGCGCCTGTTTCAGCGTCAACCGAACTAACAAGTATCTGGTCAAATTCGGAGAGTACCGTGTGCGTGTGGTTTACCCATTGATTTGAGTCCATGAATTTTTCGCTGTTATTGAAGGAAATCACAGCGACTGCAAGCAGCACTACTGTGCAACAAACAAAGCCTATGAGTATTTTTTTGTCCAGTGTCATTTTTACAAGATTTCAAGTTTCTTGGCAAGGGGAAAAACCTAATGGCAATGTCCAAAAATATTCTTTTAATTGGGATTTAATGGATGTTTTATGGGATTAACTCCTATTAAATTAAATGACCCAACCAGGGGCCTCCAGCGCTACCAGAACCAGCGAGGACTTTCCTACAACCAGTCGCTGGAAACGGTGACCGTTACAGGTTCCCCGCTGCAGATCGACAACCTCGCCTACACCTACGCCTCAGGGAACCAGTTGAGCAAAGTGGCCGATGCTTCCGGCAACACGGCCGGCTTTAACGATGGGGCCAACACAACGACCGAATACAATTATGGAACCCTTGGCAACCTGACGGCAGACCAGAATAAAGGCATCAGCGGGGTCACCTACAATATTCTGGGCAAACCCCAACAGGTAACCTTCACCAGCGGCACCACCGTGGCTTATACCTATGATGCCACTGGCGCAAAACTCAGGGCTGCCACAACGGTGAGCGGTGTGACAACGACAACGGATTATGTGAACGGGTTTGTTTATACCAACAATGCAATAAGTTTCTTCTCCTCTCCTGAAGGGCGCGTGGCAAAAAATGCCACGGGCTACGAATACCAATATGCCATCACCGACCACCAGGGGAACACACGTGTGCTTTTCACCAGCGCTCCGCAGACGGCAATATCCGTAACGGCCACTTTTGAGTCCGCAGTCCAGACAACCGAGGCAACAAAATTTTTAAATTATCCTACTGGCTCCCACCTCAACGGAGTGGCGACCAACGCGCACACCGGCACCTACTCGGAATACCTGAACGGTGCTGCATCTGGGGGTCAGGTTGGGGTGGCCAATAACTACACCGTGATGCCGGGTGACAAGCTGCAGATAACAGCGTATGCCAAGTACTATGCGCCATCACAAACAGCGAGCAACCTCGTGGGCTTTGCGGCTGCTTTGCTCGGGGCATTTAATCTCCCTGCCCCTGGCCAGGGTGAACTCGGGACGCCTTCGGCCGGGATCAATACCTTTGGGAGCATGGAAGCGGGCGCGTTCGGGGACGGAACAAAAGACAACACCGACCCCAAAGCTTTTGCAACAATCCTTATCTTTGACAAAAACTATAACTTCTTGGACGTGGCCTACTCGCAGTTGACTTCATCGGGAACCATGACGGCAAACTACACCGTGAAAGAGGCGGGCTATGCCTACATGTACATCAGCAATGAACAGCAATTTCAGACCGACATCTACTTCGATGACGTGACGATGGGCTACACGCCAAGCCCCATCCTCCAGCAAAACGAGTACTACCCCTTCGGCCTGCAGACAACCAATAGTTGGACACGAACAGGCACCGTGGCCAATGAATTTTTGGGCAACGGTGGGACGGAATTAAATCCTGTTACAGGCGTCTACGACCTCGACTTCCGAAACTACGACCCGGCCCTGGGCCGCATGAACCAGGTCGACCCAATGGCGCACAAGTATGCCTCGCATACACCGTACAATTATTCGTTCAACTCGCCCGTGGTGATGAACGATGTCAACGGGGCGGACCCACTGCCGACCGGGGGCTGTGGTGAATACAACCAGATCAATGACAAGTACTCAACCTATTACGAGAACATGATGGCGCAGGGCGCCTTCCGGCCTGCAGCCACTACCCAGTACAATAATAATTACGGGGGCGGGTATTCCACGCTTTCAACCATGTTTTTAGCGCCAAGCCAATGGGATGAAAATCAGGATTTAATATCGAATTATTGGGAGTTTGGTGGCGGTACCAGAGACGGTTATAGTTCACTGTCGCAGACCCAGATAAAACAAACAGGTGGGTACTGGGCTCGTTTTACCCATTACTACCAGACGACAACTGGGATTAAAGATGAGAAGGGCAATTGGATGCTAGAAGGCTTGTCGGTGGTAAATTCCTCGGAGTCAGAATATTATTACGTTGATGATCTAACGCAAGGAGGGAGAGAAATTACAGGTGCTGATATAACGGCATTGTCCAATCAATTTGGAAAATTTACAAATGGTCAACAGGTACTCAACTTTATCAATTCTTTTATCAATGCCAACCCCAATGCGTATGTGAAGGGTTCCACTTTAAGTAAGAGCGTCCGAAACATCACCGATCAAGCACGTGATGCATTGAAGGGCATTAACGCGGCAACGTTGAGTGATAACCAAATCGCAATATCCACTATTGATGCTGAGAAAATTAAGATTAACATATTTCCGGGGCTTAACCTTAAGATTTCGGACGGGGCCACTTTTGACATAAGTACATTAGGCCCTAACCAAGCTGTCATCGATGTAAGTGGGGTAAAAGTAGGGCTTTTCAATTTTAACCAAGTTGTCATCAATCCTGGCTCTGTGACTATTAACATTGCTGGAGTGAGTAAGACTTTTGATTTGAATAAGTAGTCGTTATGTGCAAATCACTAAGTTTGATACTTGCCTTTTTGCTTATTCCATTGATAGGTATTTGTCAATCGAAGCCTGAAAGAATTCACACTCAATCCACATTTGCGACTTTCGGTGATTTCAATTCCCAAAACGGCTATATGCTTTTTAGTGCCACTGATGTAGACACAATTTCGAAAAAACTAATAGGGACATCGGTCAGGTTAAAGAATATGTCCACTGAAGAAGAGATAATCATTCAGAGGAACACACTACTTCCTGCTATAGGATGGTTAGATTCTTCGCACGTCCTAATAGAGGCAGTCACTTCAATTGGTGAACAAAAAGTGTTTGGCGATTGGAAAGGATATCTGATCAAGCACAATATTTTTACTCATCAACAGGATACCCTACCAAGTTCTTGGTATACTTCATATAATAGCGTGGAGAATTTTTTAACCTCAAGTAATAAGCTTTTTTATTCGATTGCTTATGGATCAGAGGAAATGAAGACTACTCACTGGGTTGAGTATCTGATTGGAACAGGGGAAAGCAAGATTATTAAGAAATACGATAATCATAGTTTCTCAATTCTAACATATCAGTACACGCCTGATAATGACGAGATAATTTACATTAAGGGAAAGGGTGGCAAAAAAGAGCTCGTCAGTTTATCGGTTTCAACAGGAACAGAAAGGCTTATTAAAACATTACCCTATCAAAACTTTGGAGAATCTTCCGCTGTCATCAATGGAAAGTTTTACTTCGTAGTCAGAGACTTCCCAAAAGACAATTCCAATCACACGAATTGGAAGAAGGTCAGTTATTTTTTAAAATCACTTGATTTAAAAACAGGTTTGATCTCTAATATATATATATCGAAAAGCGAGATTACCAAAGTTTCATCTTTCCAAAAAGGAATGATATTGTTATCGATTCAGGGAAGTTCAAGTGACAGCAATGTAAAGAAATCCTTTGATTTAAAGGCGGGCGGTGAAGTTGCTGTTGGCCTTGATGCCACGAGCTATCTCTATACATTAAAACTAAAAAATTAAGTTAGTAGCAGAAAAAGATATACCTATGACAAGTATGAAGGAGTTCTGACACCAGATGGGCCAACTCCAGCTTGGGATTTAAATGGTGACGGCATGTTAAGCCATAAGGAAGCACAAAATTGGTACAGGAATGGAAACGGTTTGCCGATTGTAGTCGATGCGAGTAAAATAAATTTAACCTACATCAATCCTAGCATTTTTGCGAACAGCAAAACTCAGTCGGTGAGCCTTTTGGGCTACGGTGATTTTGTTCAGGGAACTGTTTACGGTGTGTTGGATTTAACCTATCATGATAATGGGTTTGTGTCAATCGATAGAAATACTTACGACTTCGACTTTGAAAATCATCCCTGGTTTGGAGGCCAATTTTGGAGAAATGTGGCCACAGCTCTGGGATCTTTTAACGATGGGGCGGGATATCCAAATGCCCAGCCATTTGACATCATATTCAGTGGACAATCATACATTGGACTCCCCAGCAACGCCTACGACCTTTTGATAACCCTGTGTTCGGAATACCGACAGGAAGTAAATTTAGCTTTTTCGATTTCTTCTGCAAGGATTGATTTAGAA